>Ga0116191_1002140_pt1 | contig 15269 bp, 10 predicted proteins | sample AD_UKC111_MetaG_FD_89897 | JGI IMG/M metagenome (GOLD analysis project Ga0116191, IMG submission 89897) | Active sludge microbial communities of municipal wastewater-treating anaerobic digesters from Hong Kong - AD_UKC111_MetaG | ecosystem: Engineered > Bioreactor > Anaerobic > Digestate...
ACCTTGGCGGCCAGCTTCTTGACGAACGCGTCATACACGCCGTCTTGCACATACAGGCGGTTGGCGCACACGCAGGTCTGGCCCGCGTTGCGGTACTTGCTGGCCAGCGCGCCTTCGACGGCCGAGTCCAGGTCGGCGTCGTCGAACACGATGAAGGGCGCGTTGCCGCCCAGCTCCAGCGACATTTTCTTGACCGTGGGCGCGCACTGCGCCGCCAGGATGCGGCCGACCTCGGTGGAGCCGGTGAAAGACAGGTGGCGCACGACATCACTCTCGCACAGTGCCTGGCCGATGGCCGGCGCGTCGGTGCCGGTGATGACGTTGATGACACCCGGCGCAAAGCCTGCGCGCTGCGCCAGCTCGGCCGCGGCCAGGGCCGTCAGCGGCGTCAGCTCGGCCGGCTTGATGACCACCGTGCAGCCGGCGGCCAGCGCCGGCGCCACCTTGCGCGTGATCATGGCCAGCGGAAAGTTCCAGGGCGTGATGGCGGCGCACACGCCGATGGGTTGCTGGATGACGGTGAGGCGCTTGTTGTTGTCGAAGGTGGGCAGGGTCTGGCCGTGCACGCGCTTGGCCTCTTCGGCAAACCACTCGACAAAGCTGGCGCCGTAGGCCACCTCGCCCTTGGCCTCGGCCAGGGGCTTGCCCTGCTCGGCCGTCATCAGGCGCGCCAGGTCGTCCTGGTTGTCCATCAGCAGCTCGAACCACTTCATCAGCAGGGCGTGGCGCTGCTTGGCGGTTTGCGTGCGCCAGGCCGGCCAGGCGGCGTTGGCGGCCTGGATGGCGGCCTTGGTCTCCTTGGCGCCCAGGTCGGCCACGTCGGCCAGCTTGCGGCCGGTGGCCGGGTCGTGCACGTCGAAGCGGCTGGCGCCCTTGACCCACTTGCCGTTGATCAGGCTGTCGGTCTTGAGCAGGCTGGGGTCATTGAGTTGGGCCAGGGGGGAGGTGCGGGCGTCCATGAGGGGGCTTATATGGATGCCTCCCGGATAGCAAGAGCAATTTGCGTCGTGTTGCGAAGAAGTCGGCTGCGTCCTTATATCCGGCCTTGCTTGCGTGCTTGGCCTGGTTACCCAGGCTCGGCCGCTGGCCCCGATGCATATCCGCTGGCAAGCGCCTCATCTCCGGTAGCGGACTCTTGATGTCCGGCACCTCATGCAGGTTTGGCTCGCCCCGGTCTGACCTTTTCACATCACTTCACTTTTTGCTGCCTTGGCTACCCTACAAAGGGCTGTCCATATCCTTTCGTTTCGGTGGGTTGATGAATCGAACGCCTGGGCGTCAAGCCGCTTGAGGTCTGACGCTTTGGTGTCCGCGCTGGTAATCCTGTTGATGGGCCGTCAGCGCCCAGATGGTGCGTGCCGTCTTGGCCGCCTGCGCCACGATCACCACGCCCGCGGGCCGGCGGGCCTTGAGCCCCTCAAGCCAGGGCCCGAGCGGCTTGCCGTGACTCAGCACGCTTCGGGCGCCGTGGATGAGCAGCGTGCGCAGGTAGGTGTCGCCGCGCTTGGAGATGCTTCCCAAGCGCACCTTGCCGCCCGTTCCCCGTTGGCTGGGCACCAGCCCCAGCCAGGCGCAGAACTCGCGCCCCGACTTGAAGGCGCGTGCCTGGCCCATCGTGGCAATGGCTGCGGTGGCCGTGAGCGTGCCCACGCCGGGTATTTGCGCGATGCGTTGCATGTCCTGGTCGGCCTTGAGCTGCAAGGCCAGGCGCTGCTCGATGCGTTTGATGTCGGCGCCCAGCGCCTTGATGCGCTCGACTTGCTCGCGCAGGCTGTCGGCCACCATCTGGGGCAACTGGCCGCTCAGGTCAACGAGCGCCTGCTCGATCTCGCCAAACAAGGCCTTGGAGCCTTTGGCAAAGGTGGCGCCGAACTCGTAGAGCAGGCCACGCAGGGCGTTGCTCTGCATGGTGCGCATCTTCATCAGGAGCTCGCGCTGGCGGTGCAATGTGAGCGTGGCTTGCTGGGCGGCGCTTTTGATGCCGACGAATTTGACGTCCGGTTGCTGTACCGCAAGCCAGATGGCGCGCGCGTCCGTGGCATCGGTCTTGTTGCCCGCAACGAACGGGCGCACGGCTTTGGCGTGCAGCAGGCGCACGCTGTGCCCCTGCGCTTGCAGCTGGCGCGCCCAGTGGTGCGCACCGCCGCACGCCTCGATGGCGATCAGGCGCGCGGGTTGATTGGTGAAATGCTCCAGCACTTTGGCGCGTTTGATCTGCACGTTGATGATCTCGCCGGTTTGCATGTTCACGCTGTGCATCTGAAAGACCTGCTTGGCAATGTCCAGACCCACGACTTGCAGCCCACCCATGGCGCCGATGATTTGTCCTGCGTTCATGCCTGCATTACGATTCATGACGGATCCTCTATGGTGTTGGTGAAGACCCCCGGGTCTATCACGCTTGGGCACTTTGATGCCGTATCCATCAGAGGATCCACCCCGATCGCTCGGGACTTCTCTGGTTGATGGACGAGCGATCATCTCGGCGCTCCAGTTTGCTTCCCCGTGGGGAGGGAGGCATCCATAGCATCTCCATTTGGTCAGGGGTTGAGGCGATCGCGTTCAGCCGATGGTAGCGTTTCACTACACCACGGGTGTAGTGTCTCTTTGGCGACCGCACACCGGCCATGGTGCGCGGGCACAATGCCGGCATCCAGAAGGAGATGTCGCATGAAAGTTCGTGCCGCCGTATTGCGTGAGATGGGCCTGCCCGCGCCCTATGCCCAAAGCCGCCCGGTTCACGTCACCGAGGTCGAGCTGGACCCGCCGGGCACCGGCGAGGTGCTGGTGCGGATCAAGGTGGCCGGGCTGTGCCATTCCGACCTGTCGGTCATCAGCGGCGACCGCCCGCGCGTGATGCCGCTGGCGCTGGGGCACGAGTCCTCGGGCGAGGTGGTGCAGGTCGGGCCGGGCGTGGACGACCTGAAGCCGGGCGACCACGTGGTCAGCGTGTTCGTGCCCAGCTGCGGCGGCTGCGCGCCCTGCATGCAAGGGCGCCCGGCGCTGTGCGAGCCCGGTGCGCGCGCCAACACGCAGGGCACGCTGCTGGGCGGTGCGCGGCGCCTGCACGCGGGCAGCGAGGCGCTCAACCACCACCTGGGCGTGTCCTGCTTTGCCGAGTACGCCGTGGTCTCGCGCCGCTCGTGCGTCAAGATCGAAGCCGAGCTGTCGCACCGCGAGGCCGCGCTGTTCGGCTGCGCGGTGCTGACGGGCGCGGGCGCCATCATCAACCGGGCGCGGGTCAAGCCCGGCGATACGGTGGCCATCGTCGGTCTGGGTGGCGTGGGCCTGAGCGGCCTGCTGGCGGCGGTGGCCGCCGGCGCGCGCCGCGTGGTCGCCGTCGAGCTGGACAGCGGCAAGCGCGAGCTGGCGCGCACGCTGGGCGCCACGCACCTGATCGACCCGCGCGAGATGAAGGGCGACGCCGATTTGCTGGCGGCCGCCGGCGGCGCGGTGGATGTGGGCTATGACGCGGCGGGCAGCGTGCCGGCCTTCGAGACGGCCTACAAGCTCACGCGTCGCGGCGGCCTGACGGTGACCTCGGGCCTGCCGCACCCCAAGGCTGCGTTCTCGCTGCCGATCGCCCAACTGGTGGGCGAGGAGCGCGACGTGCTGGGCAGCTACCTGGGCTCGGGCGTGCCGGCCGCCGACATCGGGCGCTACGTCGACCTGTACAAGATGGGCAAGCTGCCGGTGGACCGCCTGCTGGGGCGCGCCTTCACGCTCGATCAGGTCAACGAAGGGTTCGACCACCTGGCCTCGGGATCGGGCCTGCGCGACTGTCTGGTGCTGGACTGATGCTCTGATTTTCAGAGCAATGGCGAGCCCAGCCGCGCCACCGCCTCGAAGAACTGCTGGTGCACCGGCGTGCGCCGATCGCGCGGCACGAGGCGACAGTGCGACAGGTCGGCTTCGAACAGGTCGGCCAGTTGCTGGTTGAGCGCGCGGTCGTACAGCACTGCGGCCACCTCGAAGTTCAGACGAAAGCTGCGGTTGTCGAAGTTGGCGCTGCCGACCATGCTGTAGAGCGAATCCATCACCAGCGTCTTGGGGTGGAACATGCGGCCGCGGTACTCGAACACCAGCACGCCGGCGTCTTGCAGCTCCTTGTAGTAGGAGCGCGCGGCAGCGGTGACGATGCGCGAGTCACTGCGTTCGGGCACGATCAGCTTGACCTGCACGCCGCGCAGCGCCGCGTTGGTCAGCGCGGTGATGGCCGGCTCGGTGGGCACGAAGTAGGGCGTGGACAGCCACACGCGTTCGTTGGCCAGGCTCAGGGCGTCGAGCATGGCGCGGTGGATGGCCTCGCCGTCGTTGTCCGGCCCCGAGGCCACGATCTGCACGGGCAACTGGCCCGGCGGCTCGCCCCGCGGCAGCATGTGGCCGTCGTGCGCGGGCTGGCGTCCGCTGGCGTAGTACCAGTCCTGCAAAAAGACGTATTGCAGCCAGCGCACCGCGCTGCCGCGCAACAGCAGGTGCGTGTCGCGATAGGCGTCCTGCGGGCGCACCTGCTCGTTCTCGTCGTCGGTGACGTTGATGCCTCCGACCAGGCCCACGCGCCCGTCGATCACCGCGATCTTGCGGTGCGTGCGCAGGTTGACCAGCGGGCGCAGAAGATCGATCCGCGCGCGATGAAACACCGCCAGCTCGCCGCCGGCCTGCACCAGCGGATCGAGCACGTGCCGGTGCCGGCGCGACAGCAGGCGCCCGGAGCCGATCGCGTCCACCAGCAGTCGCACGGCGATGCCTTCGCGCGCGCGCGCCGCGAGCGCGTCCAGCACCGCGCCGCCGCTGTGGTCGGGCTCGAAGATGTAGTACTCGAGGTGGATGTGGTTGCGCGCGGCAGCGATCTCGCGCAACAGCGCCTGAAGCTTGGCGCCGCCACTGACCAGCAGTTCGATCCCGTACGCACTGCAGATCGGCAGCCCGCAGCTGGCCTCGATCAGCCGCGCGTGCTGCACCGCCCACAGCGGCGGCTCGGGCCGGTGCGCGCGCAGGGTCTGCAAGTCGCGCTGCGACATCAGCGACGCCTGCGTGTGCCAGCGCTTCAGGCGCTGGCGCGTGATGCGCTGCGGCCCGAAATAGGCGTACACCGGCAGGCCGATCACCGGCAGCAGGTTGACGACGATGATCCACGCCAGGGTGGACTGCGGCGCACGCCGCTGCATCACGATCCAGGTGGTGACGATGACGCTGGAGACGCTCCAGGCCCAGCCCAGCCAGAAGGTCCAGGGGTGGCCGGCGACGGTGAGCGCGGACATGGGGGCTTCAGCGGGCCAGCAGCGCCCGCCAGTCGGCGGGCGCGAAGCCGACGGTGACGGCGGGCGCGCCGACATCCCATTCGATCACCGGGCGGCGGATCGCGCTGGCGTGCGCCTGCAGCAGGGCGGCGGCGCTGGCGGCGTCGACCACGGCAGCCTGCGTGCCCGCATCCAGCTTGCGCCAGGTCGTGCCCTGGCGGTTCAGCAGCCGCTCCCAGCCGACGGCATCGATCCAGTGCCGCAGGTGATCGGGGGGCACCCCGGCCTTCCTGAAGTCGTGAAAGTGCACCGCCGCGCCATGCTCGAGCAGCCACGCGCGCGACTTCTTCACGGTGTCGCAGTTGGCAATGCCGTAGAGCGTGACGGATGGGGCAGTCATGGCCCGGGATGATGCCATGGCCTCCGTGCTTGGCGCGACAATTGCGCCTTCCATGAAGACACTTGCCGACTGGCTCGCCTACTGCGAGCAATTGCACCCCACCGCCATCGAGTTGGGCCTCGATCGCGTCCGCACCGTGGCCCAACGCATGAAGCTGCGCTTCGACTGTCCCGTGTTCACCGTGGCGGGCACCAACGGCAAGGGCTCTACCTGCGCCATGCTCGAGGCCATCTTGCTGCAGGCGGGCTGGCGCACGGGGGTCTACACCTCGCCGCACCTGATTCACTTCGAGGAGCGCTGTCGCATCCGCGGCCAGTCCATCGACGCGGCCGAGCTGGTGGGCTGCCTGGAGCAGGTGGAGGCCGCGCGCGGCGACATCTCGCTGACCTATTTCGAGTTCACCACCCTGGCCATCCTGCAGGCGATGGCGCGCGCGGGGCTGGATGCGGTGATCCTCGAAGTCGGCCTGGGCGGGCGACTGGACGCGGTCAACATCATCGATACCGACTGTGCCATCATCACCAGCATCGACATCGACCATGCCGCGCTGCTGGGCGACACGCGCGAGAAGATCGGCTTCGAGAAGGCCGGCATCATGCGCGCCGGCCGGCCCGCCATCGTCAGCGACCCGGTGCCACCGCAAAGCGTGATTGACCACGCCAAGGCCATCGGCGCCGATCTGTGGCTGCTGGGGCGCGACTTCAACTACCAGGGCAACAACCCGCAGCAATGGGCCTGGGCCGGGCGCGGGCGCCGCTACAGCGGGCTGGCCTATCCCACGCTGCGCGGGGCCAACCAGCTCATCAACGCTTCGGGCGTGCTGGCCGCGCTGGACGCGCTGCGCGCGCGCCTGCCGGTGACGGCGCAGGCCGTGCGCAACGGCTTTGGCCTCATGGATTTGCCCGGGCGTTTTCAGGTGGTGTCCGGCCACCCGGTGGTGATCCTGGACGTGGCGCACAACCCGCACGCGGTAGCGGCGCTGGCGCAAAGCCTGGACGCCATGGGGTCCTTTCTGATGACGCACGGCGTCTTCGGCGCCATGGCCGACAAGGACATCGCGGCCATCCTGCGGCAGATGGACCCGATTATCGACCGCTGGTACTTCACCGACCTGCCCACGCCGCGCGCCGCCAAGGCGCAGGACTTGCAAGCCCTGTGGCGCTCCATCACGCAGCGCGCCGGCGCCGCGTCCGAGCTGTTTGCCTCGCCCATGCAGGCCTTCAACGCGGCGGCCGCACGCGTGCAGCCCACTGATAGAATCGTTTGCTTTGGCTCGTTTTTCACCGTCGGCGGCGTGCTCGAGCAGGGTGTACCGCACCTCGACTCCGACGCGCCCTGGCAGCATGCCGACCGCTGACTGCTGACCCTGCACCATGGCATTTTTCAAGTTCCGCCAGAGCAACGCCAGCCCTGCCAAGACGTCCCCACGCACCGCCGAGGCGGCCGCCAACGCATCGACCGAGACGGTCGAGAGCCTGCGCCGGCGCGCGCGTCATCGCCTGATCGGCGCCGTCGTGCTGGTGCTGGTGGCGGTCATCGGCTTTCCGTTGCTGTTCGACACCCAGCCGCGGCCGGTGGCCATCAACGCCCCCATCACCATTCCCGACCGCGACAGCGCCGCGCCCCTGGCAGCGCCCAAGGCGCCCAAAGCGGCCGATGTCGCGGCCCCGGCCAGCCTGAGCGAGCGCGAGGAAGTGGTACCGCCCGCCGCGGCCAGGCCGGCCGGCGGCGACGCCGCCGCGCCCAAGCCGGCGCCCGCCAGCGCCGCGCGCACGCCAGACGTCACGCCGGCGCCCGCCCCCGCGCAACCGGCGCGCGACGACGACGCCAAGGCCAAGGCCGCGTCCGAGGATGAAGCCCGCGCCAAGGCCCGGCGCGACGAACAGGCCAAGGCCCAGCAAGAGGCCAAGGCCCAGGCTCAGAAAGAGGCCAAGGCCAAGGCGCAGCAGGAGGCCGACGCCAAGGCTCGGCGCGAGGCTGAAGCCCGCAAGCAGCGCGAGGATGCCGCGCGCGCCCGCGCCGCCCTGGCCGGCGACACCCCTGCCGCCAAGCCCGCGGCATCGGCGGGCGGTGGCGATACGGGCCGCTTCATCGTGCAGATCGGCGCGTTTGCCGAGGCCGACAAGGCGCAGGAAGCCCGCCAGAAGGCCGAGCGCGCCGGCCTGAAGACCTACACCCAGGTGGTGGACACCAAGGACGGCAAGCGCACGCGTGTTCGGGTGGGGCCGTTCGCCAGCCGGGCCGAGGCCGAGAAAGCCGCCGACGCCCTCAAGAAAGCCGGATTGGCGGGCGGCATCTTCAGCCTTTGAGGGGCTGACACGTCGCGCTGGGCTGGCCATGCACCCGTTCGACTGGATTTGCCTGGGCATCGTGCTGGCCTCGCTGGTGCTGGGCGCCTGGCGCGGTTTGCTGTACGAGGCCCTGTCGCTGGGCGGCTGGGTGCTGGCGTACTTTGCCGCCCGCTGGGCCGCCGAGCCGCTGGGCCAAGCGCTGCCGATGGGCGATGCGTCCACCGCGTGGCGCGCCGCGGCGGGCTTCGTGCTGGTGTTCATCGCCGTGGCCTTTGCCGGCGGCATGCTGGCATGGGCCGTGCGCGGCGCCGCACGCTCGCTGGGCATGCGGCCGGTGGACCGCTTGCTGGGCGCGGTGTTCGGCGCTTTGCGCGGGGCCCTGCTGCTGCTGTTGCTGGCCGTCGCGCTCCACGTGGCGGGGCAGGGCAGTGAGCCCTGGTGGCGCGAATCGGTCAGCGGCCCCTGGTTGAACCAGGCACTTGCGCAACTGCGGCCCATTTTGCCCGCCACCCTCGGGCAATATCTTTCGACGTGACAATCGGGCCACCGGGCTCGCTCAATTCAGGATCATTTCATCATGTGTGGCATCGTCGGCGTGGTCAGCAACGCGCTGGTCAATCAAACGCTTTATGACGCGTTGCTGCTGCTGCAGCACCGCGGCCAGGATGCCGCCGGCATCGTGACGCAGCAGAACGGCAAGTTCTTCATGCACAAGGCCAAGGGCATGGTGCGCGACGTGTTTCGCACCCGCAACATGCGCGGGCTGCCGGGCACCAGCGGCCTGGGTCAGGTGCGCTATCCGACTGCCGGCAACGCCGACAGCGAGGAAGAGGCGCAACCCTTCTACACCAACGCGCCCTTCGGCCTGGTGCTGGTGCACAACGGCAACCTGACCAATGCCCAGGCCTTGCGCCGCGAACTGCTGCAGGGCGATCATCGCCACATCAACACCGACAGCGATTCCGAGGTGCTGCTGGGCGTGCTGGCCCACGAGCTGGCGCAGGCCACGCGCGGCGGCGCGCTGGGCCCCGAGCAGGCGTTTGCCGCGGTGGCGGCGGTGCATCGGCGCCTGCGCGGCTCGTATGCCGTGATCGCGCACATAGCGGGCTGCGGCATGCTGGTGTTTCGCGACCCCTTCGGCATTCGCCCGCTGTGCTTCGGGCGTGCGGCGGATGGCGCCGTCATGGCGGCCAGCGAGTCGGTGGCGCTGGAGGGTACCGGCCACGTGATGGAGCGCTGCGTGGCGCCCGGCGAGGCCTTGTTCGTCACGCTGGACGGCAAGGTGCATGCGCGGCAGTGCGCCGACCGGCCGGTGCTGTCGCCGTGCATCTTCGAGTTCGTCTATCTGGCGCGGCCCGACTCGGTGCTGGACGGCATCTCGGTCTATCAGGCGCGCCTGAACCTGGGCCAGACGCTGGCCAAGCGCGTGATCTCCACCGTGCCGCCCAGCGAGATCGACGTCGTCATCCCCATCCCCGAGTCCAGCCGCCCCAGTGCCAACGAGCTGGCGCGCGCGCTGGGCAAGCCCTACCGCGAGGGCTTCGTCAAGAACCGCTACGTGGGCCGCACCTTCATCATGCCCGGCCAGGCCGTGCGCAAGCGCTCGGTGCGGCAAAAACTGGGCCTGATCGCCAGCGAATTTGCCGGGCGCAACGTGCTGCTGGTCGATGACTCCATCGTGCGCGGCACCACCAGCCAGGAGATCGTGCAGATGGCGCGCGATGCCGGTGCGCGCAAGGTGTATCTGGCCAGCGCGGCGCCGCCGGTGCGCCACCCCAACGTCTACGGCATCGACATGCCCACGCGCGAGGAGCTGGTGGCCCACGGGCGCAGCGTCGAAGAGGTGCGCCGCATCATCGGTGCCGATGCACTGATCTACCAGGACGTGGCGGCCATGAAGCAGGCCGTGTCCAGCGTCAACCCGCAGGTCACGCGCTTTGACGCGTCCTGCTTCGACGGCCAGTACGTCACGGGCGACATCACCGAAGACGACATCGTCCGCCTGCGCGCCGCCCGGCCGCAGCCCTCGACTGCGCCCGAGGACGTTGCCTGAAGAAAGCCCCGACCATGAGCCACGAACCGAACGAACGAGCCCTGCCCGAGGGCCTGCACCCCGACACCCTGGCCGTGCGCGTGTCCATCGCGCCCAGCCACTACGGCGAGCACTCCGAGGCGCTGTACCTCACCAGCTGCTTCATCCAGCCCGACGCCGAGACCTCGGCGCGCCGCTTTGCGATGCAGGAAGAGGGCTATACCTACACCCGCACGGCTAACCCCTCGGTCACCGCCTTCGAGCGCCGCCTGGCCGCGCTGGAAGGCGCCGAGGCCGCCATCGCCACCAGCACCGGCATGTCGGCCATCCTGCTGATGGCCCTGGGCCTGCTGAAAAGCGGCGACCACGTGATCTGCTCGCAGTCCATGTTCGGCTCCACCATCAAGCTGCTGGGCAGCGAGTTCGCGCGCTTTGGCGTGCAGACCTCGTTCGTATCGCAAACCGACGTGGGCCAGTGGCGCGCGGCCCTGCGCCCCAACACGCGCCTGCTGTTTGCCGAAACGCCCACCAACCCGCTGACCGAGGTGTGCGACATCGCCGCGCTGGCCGCCATCGCCAAGAAAGCCGGCGCGCTGCTGGCGGTGGACAACTGCTTTGCCACGCCCGCGCTGCAAAAGCCGCTGGCACTGGGGGCCGATCTCATCATCCATTCGGGTACCAAGTTTCTCGACGGCCAGGGCCGCGTCATGGCCGGCGCCATTTGCGGCTCGCGCAAGCTGATCGACGAGGTGTTTGCCCCGCTGATCCGCACCGCCGGCATGGTGCTCTCGCCCTTCAATGCCTGGGTGGTGCACAAGGGCATGGAAACGCTCAGCCTGCGCGTGGCCGCGCAAAGCGCCAACGCGCTGCAGATCGCCCGCTGGCTGGAGGCGCACCCCGCCGTCGAGCGCGTGTTCTACCCCGGCCTGCCTTCGCACCCGCAGCACCAGCTGGCCATGGCGCAGCAGGGCGGCGTGGGCGGCTCGGTGATTGCCTTCAGCGTCAAGGCCACCAGCCCCGAGCAGGGCCGCGCGCGCGCCTTTCACGTCATCGACAGCACGCGCGTGTGCTCCATCGCCACCAACCTGGGCGACGTGCGCACCCTCATCAGCCACCCGGCCAGCACCTCGCACGGGCGCTTGAGTGAAGCGCAGCGCCAGGCCGCCGGCGTGGGGCAGGGCCTGCTGCGCCTGTCGGTGGGGCTGGAGCACGTGCCCGACATCCTGCGCGACCTCTCGCACGGGCTGGATAGCTGCGGTCGCATCACCTGAACACTATCAATTGAATAGCTGCTCGCGCACACCAGGCGGGCGCCAGAGCACGAAAATGTCTCAAACTCACGATCCATCCACCGCCCGCGTGCGCACGCGCTTTGCGCCGTCGCCCACCGGCTTCATCCATCTGGGCAACATCCGTTCGGCGCTCTATCCGTGGGCGTTTGCGCGCTCGCAGGGCGGCGTGTTCATCCTGCGCATCGAAGACACCGACCTCGAGCGCTCCACGCAGGCCTCGGTGGACGTCATCCTGGAAGGCATGGCCTGGCTGGGGCTGGACCATGATGAAGGCCCCTACTACCAGATGCAGCGCATGGAGCGCTACAAGCAGGTGCTCGCGCAACTGCAGGCCGCCGGCCACGTCTACCCCTGCTACATGAGCGTGGCCGAGTTGGATGCGCTGCGCGAACGCCAGATGGCCGCCAAGCAAAAGCCGCGCTACGACGGCACCTGGCGCCCCGAGCCGGGCAAGACACTGCCGCCGATTCCCGAAGGCGTCAAACCCGTGCTGCGCTTCAAGACGCCGCTCTCGGGCGTGGTCGGCTGGGACGACAAGTGCAAGGGCCGCATCGAATTTCAGAACAGCGAGCTGGACGACCTGGTCATTGCGCGGCCCGACGGCACGCCCACCTACAACTTCTGCGTCTGCGTGGACGACATGGACATGGGCATCACCCATGTCATCCGCGGCGACGACCACGTCAACAACACGCCGCGCCAGATCCACATCTTCGAGGCGCTGGGCGCCAGCGTGCCGGTGTTCGCCCACCTGCCCACCGTGCTCAACGAGCAGGGCGAGAAGATGAGCAAGCGCAATGGCGCCAAGGCCGTCACCCAGTATCGCGACGAGGGCTTTCTGCCCGACGCCATGGTCAACTACCTGGCGCGCCTGGGCTGGAGCCATGGCGACGACGAAATCTTCTCGCGTGCGCAGTTCCTGCAGTGGTTCAACCTTGATCACCTGGGCACCAGCGCCGGCCGCTTCGACGAAGCCAAGCTGCGCTGGGTCAACGCCCAGCACATCAAGATGCTGGGGGGCGCGGCGTTGGCACCCCTGGTGGCCGCGCAGTTGCACAAGCGCGGCGTCGAAGGTGACGATCGCCTGCCCGCGCTGTGCGACTTGTTCAAAGACCGCGTTGATACCACGGTGGCACTGGCCGACTGGCTGATGCCGTACTACGCCGACGTGCAACCCAGCACCGAAGACCTGGCCAAGCACCTCACCGAGGCCGTCAGGCCGGCCATTGCCAGCCTGGCCATGCGGCTGGAGGCCACGCCCTGGACGGCTCCCGACATCGCCGCCGCGCTCAAGCAAACCCTGGCCGAGCACGGCCTGAAAATGCCCCAGCTGGCCATGCCGGTGCGCGTGCTGGTCATGGGCACGCCGCAGACGCCATCGGTCGACGCGGTGCTGGCCCTGCATCAGCGCGAAAAAGTTTTGGCGCGCTTGAGAAGACAGTGAAATCCAGCATATAATGCGAGGCTCGACACCCAAAAACGGGGGTATAGCTCAGCTGGGAGAGCGCTTGCATGGCATGCAAGAGGTCAGCGGTTCGATCCCGCTTACCTCCACCATCAAAGTGTCGAGAATCGGTCAGTTGTTCCAAGGTTTTGACCCTATCGTCTAGAGGCCTAGGACATCACCCTTTCACGGTGAGTACCGGGGTTCGAATCCCCGTAGGGTCGCCAAGTTTTGTCGCACTTGGGCTCGCTTTGAGCCGAACGCGACACCGACGCGGAGTGGTAGTTCAGTCGGTTAGAATACCGGCCTGTCACGCCGGGGGTCGCGGGTTCGAGTCCCGTCCACTCCGCCAAAGCTCAAGAAGGGCCTGATCCTTGATCAGGCCCTTTTTCTTTGCCTGGCCGCGCTGGTGCGGCCCACAACCACCCGCTGCTTCAGCCTGGAAACGGCAGTTGGATGCGCTTGCCAGTGCCGCTCTCGGCGTGCCAGGCAAGGCGCGACAACGCAGCGGGCTACTGCCCGCAAGGCGGAGCAACACCGCATGGCGCGTCGAGAGCGGTGCTGGCAAGTGCATAGCGCGCTCACCCCACAGGTGAACGTGGTCGGAGCTAAGTGAAGTCAAGCATGGCGCGGTGTCCAAGAAGATGACAAGCGGTCAACTGCCGTTTCCAGGTTCAGCGCAAGGCCGCCAGCGCGGCCTGCGCCACGCTGGCCGCATCCACGCCAAAGTGCCGGCGCAGCGCCGCGCGCGTGTCGCTGCGGCCAAAGCCGTCGGTGCCCAGCGTGACGTAGCGCCGGCCTGCGGGCATGAAGGCGCGCACGGCCTCGGGCACGGCGCGGACGTAGTCGGTGGCGGCAATCACCGGGCCCTGCGTGCGCTGCAGCACCTGGGCGATCCAGGGCATGGCCTTGCCCCGACTGGCGCAGGCCTGGCCGTCGCGCGCCAGCTCGCTCCAGCTGGTGACGCTGATCACGTGCGCGGTGACGCCTTGCGCGGCCAGCTGCTCGGCGGCCCTGATCACCTCGGTCAGGATCGCGCCCGAGCCCAGCAGTGTGACCTGGCTTTCAGATGAAATCAGGCTCTCGCGCCCGTCCGACATGCGCAAGCAGCTATTGAACATATAGCATCCGCGCAGCACGCCCTGGTGCGCCTCCGCGGGCAGGTCGGGCTGGGCGTAGTTCTCGTTCATCAGCGTGATGTAGTAGAAGACATCGCGCTGCTCGATCAACATCTCGCGCATGCCGGCTTCGACGATGACGGCCAGTTCGCCGGCAAAGGCCGGGTCCCAGGCTTTGCAGTTGGGGATTTGCGCGGCCGCCAGGTGGCTGGCGCCGTCCTGGTGCTGCAGGCCCTCGCCGCCCAACGTGGTGCGCCCGCTGGTGGCGCCCAGCAGAAAGCCGCGTGCGCGCTGGTCGGCGGCGGCCCAGATGGCGTCGCCCACGCGCTGAAAGCCGAACATGGAGTAGTAGATGAAAAACGGCAGCATGGCCAGGCCATGCACGCTGTAGCTGGTGGCCGCCGCCGTCCAGCTGGCGATGGCGCCGGCCTCGCTGATGCCTTCTTCGAGGATCTGGCCATCCTTGGCTTCGCGGTAGGACAGGATGGAGCCGATGTCCTCGGGCGCGTAGCGCTGGCCGACGTGGCTGTAGATGCCCACCTGCTTGAACAGGTTGGCCATGCCAAAGGTGCGCGCCTCGTCGGCCACGATGGGCACGATGCGCGGGCCCAGCGTGGCGTCCTTCAGCAGGTTGCCCAGCAGGCGCACGAAGGCCATGGTGGTGCTCATGGGCTTGCCGGCGGCCTGCAGCGCAAACTGGGCGTAGCCGGCCAGCGCCGGCACGGGCACGGTGTCGCACGTGGTCTGGCGCCGCGGCAGGTGGCCGCCCAGGGCCTGGCGGCGCGCCTGCAGGTACTGCATTTCGGCGCTGTCGGCTGCGGGCTTGATGAAGGCCAGGCCGGTGGCCTGCTCGTCGCTGAGCGGCAGCTTGAAGCGGTCGCGAAAGGCGATCAGCTCCGCATCGTCCAGCTTCTTCTGGCTGTGCGTGGTCATGCGGCCCTGGCCGGCCGCGCCCATGCCATAGCCCTTCTTGGTGTGCGCCAGGATCACCGTGGGCTGGCCCTTGTGCGCCGCCGCTGCGGCGTAGGCGGCGTGGATCTTCACCAGGTCGTGGCCGCCGCGCTTCAAGTGGTCGATCTGCTCGTCGGTCAGGCCCTGTACCAGCGCGGCCAGTTCGGGGTTCTGGCCGAAAAAGTGATCGCGGTTGAAGCGCCCGTCCTTGGCGGCAAAGGTCTGCATCTGGCCATCGACGGTGTCGCCCAGGGTGCGCACCAGGGCGCCCGTGACGTCGCGCGCAAACAGGCCGTCCCAGTCGCTGCCCCACAGCAGCTTGATCACGTTCCAGCCGCTGCCGGTGAACAGGCGCTCCAGCTCGCCCACGATGCTGCCGTTGCCGCGCACCGGGCCATCCAGCCGCTGCAGGTTGCAGTTGACCACCCACACCAGGTTGTCCAGCCCCTCGCGCGCGGCCAGCGTCAGCGCGCTGGTGCTCTCGGGCTCGTCCATCTCGCC
>Ga0116191_1002145_pt1 | contig 15251 bp, 16 predicted proteins | sample AD_UKC111_MetaG_FD_89897 | JGI IMG/M metagenome (GOLD analysis project Ga0116191, IMG submission 89897) | Active sludge microbial communities of municipal wastewater-treating anaerobic digesters from Hong Kong - AD_UKC111_MetaG | ecosystem: Engineered > Bioreactor > Anaerobic > Digestate...
ATAATCCAGTCCAGCGATTTTGAACGGATTTTATTTATATCGAAATCATTGAAGGAGCGCTCATACATTTCCATGGTAAAAATTTTTTTTGCCTGAATGTACTTATCCTTTACATCATTCCGATAAATATTTAAAAGTAGGGCAGGAAGCAGAGCTTCAATGCAATATTTAGCAAGGTCCTCATAAAAAAGCTCCGATGGATTATCACAGTATTTTTCGTAAAGACTGATTTTTCTTTTCCACTGTAAATTAAGGTTCTCATCATAGTCTTTTTTGTACCGCTTATTCATTGCACTGTCTTCCCGGCTGCGGTAAAAGTAGGCACAGCTGTCAATTGCCGTAACGGTTGATGCCAGCAGAAGGGCTTGCTCATTGAAAACAGAGTCCTCGCCGATTTTTAATTCCTCGTCAAATCTTATATCATTGTTTATCAGAAGCTCCCGCCTGAACATGTTTCTCCAGCAAAAGAAAATCAGACACTTGCTGCTCATTTCATCAAAAAGAGTACAGACCTGCTTATGTGAAATCGCTCTGCCAACGGGAAAACTCGGCTTTTCCTCATTTTTCAGCTCTCCGTTTTCGGAGCAGTAGGAAATCCCGCTCTGCACAATATCGGCATTGAATTTTTCGGCGGCATCAAAAAGCTGTTTGGCATAATCCTCCGAAATGAAATCGTCACTGTCAACAAAACAGACGTATTTGCCCCGCGCAATACCTATCCCTGCATTCCGTGCGGAGGAAACGCCCCCGTTAACCTTGTGTATAACCCTGACTCTATTGTCCTTTCCGGCATAATCGTCACAGATTTCGGGGCATTTATCTGGCGAGCCGTCGTCAACAAGGAGCACTTCAAAGCTCTCAAGAGTTTGGGCAAGAATAGAATCAACGCATTCCCTGAGGTATTTTTCAACTTTGTATACGGGTACAATGAAGCTGACATTAACCATCCAACCCCACCCTTGCTATTATTTGCGACAGATATACGCTGTCATTAAGCTCGCCAACTCCTTTTCCCGCACCTGCCTCGTTAACAAATTTGTTTTTGACAGGCTGCTTTTCGGTTGCGCCCTGCAAAAACCACTCATATTCAATATCCGCATGACCCAAATCAATGGCACGGTAGCCAAGCAGAAAAAGATCATAGGAGAGAGCGGTCGCACAGGGTCCGAGAGCCAAAAGTATAAGCTTTGACTTGTCAACCTTCTTTGCGCATTCAAGAAGCTCGTTATATTTATCAAAGGCATTTGTTACGGGTGCCAATATCCTCTGTATTGATTTTGCATTGTCAAATAAATCATTACCTACGCCGAGTCTGCTTTTTTCGCCCTCGATAAAAACAATATCCTGCCCGTCCCAGATTTTTTTGAGTATATCGAATGTCTTTTTGCAGGAGCTTTTATCGGCAAGGGACATATAGGGCCTGCTCATAAACGCATTAAAGTAGACCTTGCCCTTTATCGTATACCTATACCATGTTCTTCTATATCTTATTAGATGCTTTTTCCAGTGTGCCCTTGCCTCTTCGGTCATATTATTGCATCCTGAAAAAATATCCGCCAAGGCAACAATATGCCCGCTGGAATCGCTGCCGAGCACCTCCCTCATTTTTTTGGTAACAAATGGGGAAACCTGCTGGAATGAAATGCTTTTGCCTGCTGCAAGCTTTATTTCACCGTCCCCAAAGCGACTGACGGAGCAATTATTCTGTATTATATATTCAATAGTTTCATCAATGCTTCTGACAAAAGGAGGCTTGGCTGCTTTTTCGTAAATCGAATCAAAAGCAGTCAAAGCCCCGTCCTGAATTTTATTTTTTAAATCAAACAAAAGGTTCCATATTTTAAGTAAAATGCTTTTCATTTTCTGAATTAAAGAGCCAGAAGATAGTCTGCGGCACTCCTTGCCTTTTCAATATATGAAGGCATAACATCTGAGAGCTTCTGTCTGTATTCATCTTCCCTCTCAAGAAGCTTCATGAAGGCGTTCTTCAGCTCATTTTCATCCTTCATATCCTGAATGGGCAGAACAAGCCCCTCCTCACTGCCGAAGATATCCCTTGCGATACCCTTAGATTTTACACTGTATCCTATAACCAGCGTCGGCACATTTGAGGAATATGAGGCTATTGTTGAGTGTGCCCTTGCACCTACAAAAAAACGGCACCTTGCTATGTATCCCTTAAGCTGCATCGCGTTGAGTTTATTGGAAATAAGAACCGTTCTACCTGTGTGCTTATAAAACTCCTGAAGCTGCCCGAGCGGCTGCATATCGTCACTGTGTGAGGAGGCAACATGTGGGATAAATGCAATATTATAATCTGTGTTTTCCAATATATAGTTAACAAGGTTTTTCATTGCCTTCATGCCAATGCCTTCGCTTCCTCTTTTCTCAAGCCTCATTATAAGAGGGCTGATATTCAGGCCGACGGTTTTATCCTCAATAAACCCCTCGGGCAAAGGCAGATATTCGGTTTTCAGGGCAAAGGCAGGGTCAGCGCACAGCTTAAGATTATTTGAAACTCCTGCTTTTTTGAGGGTTTCATAAGTAATGCTCTCCCTTGCAATTATAAGGTCATATCTTTTAAGGTCCTTTAGCTTCTGCTCGGTCAAATCCTCCTCGCCTATTGAGCATCCCCAAAGAACAATTTTTTTGCCCATTTTTTTTAGTTTTTTGTTCAAAGAAACAACATGACTGACGGCACCGTAACAATAATTATCCCCTCCTATCGAGAGGTAAATGTCATTATCTTTAAGCGTGGGATTGTTACATGAAAAGGAATAATAGAACTCATCTGCCATAGTCTGGGAAATTTTGCTGTAAATTGCAAGCTTAAGCCTATTAAGAGATATTGGCGGGAAAGCCGATAAATTGCCCTCATTGAACTTAAACTCCTCAATTTTGTCAACCTCTGCCAACTTTGCCGCATTATCCTCCTTGGAGGAAAAGGTATAAAGCTTGATTTTTGCTTTTTCATCTTTTTCTTTAATCATTTCCGCTGTTGAACGCACAATTGCCTCACAGCCGTGATTAGCACTGCCACTGTGAAAATATAAAGCGTATTTGCCCATCTTACTCCTCCGTATTTTTTACTTCCGCATCAGCCTGTTTTGCGGCAGTACTCCCCCAACACTTTCCGCTTAATAAATAAGAAATTTTTCTTTATGTTATTGCATTCTTACTTTTTAAAAGGCGGATATAACGGAAAGGTTTTATTTACCATCCAACAGTTTATCAAAAATTTGCATTTTCGTCAATGAATTTTATAAAAATATACAGATATTATCCAGTCATGATTTAAATAAATTCTATTCAACTTTAAGACTAAAAATTATCTTGCATTTACATTACTTTTATACTATAATTAATCCGTTACAGAACAGGCTTTGTTTTGGTCATGTGGCGTGTGGGTCCTGTGCGGCGGGGCACCGTGAACCATGTCAGGCGGGGAACCGAGCAGCATTAAGCGGAAAGCACTGTGCGCCACAGTCCGCCTGCACGCCATATGACCGAATCAAAGAGTGTTCTTTTTTTTTACATGGAGGTTTCTGATTTGTATCAGGTGCTTTACAGAAAATGGCGGCCCCAAACCTTTGATGAAGTCGTCGGCCAGCCTCATGTCACCTCGACTCTCTCAAATGAGCTCGAATCGGGGAAGGTTTCGCATGCCTACCTTTTTACAGGCTCAAGGGGAACAGGCAAAACCTCCTGTGCAAAAATTCTATCAAAGGCGGTAAACTGCCTTAATCCCGTAAATGGCAACCCCTGTAATAAATGCGAGATTTGTATGGGGATTGACAGCGGCTCTGTTTTGGATGTGATTGAAATAGACGCTGCCTCAAACAATGGTGTTGATAATATCCGTGACCTCAGGGAGGAAGCAAACTATACTCCCGTAAAAGCAAAATACAGGGTCTATATAATTGACGAGGTTCACATGCTTTCCATAGGTGCATTTAATGCTCTTTTAAAAACACTTGAAGAACCTCCGGCTCATGTTATTTTTATTCTAGCAACCACTGAGGTTCACAAGCTGCCCGCAACAATCCTCTCACGCTGCCAGCGCTTTGACTTTCGTCGTATTCCTCAGGAGGATATGGCGGCAAGGCTTGAATTTGTTGCAGTTAATGAAAATATAGAAATTGAGCATGAGGCAGCGGTGCTTATTTCACGAATTGCCGATGGTGCTATGAGGGACGCTTTGTCCATCCTTGACCGATGCTCCGCAAAAGGTGAAAAAATAACAACCGCCTCTGTTTCAGAGTGTGTCGGCATTGCAAACAGGGATTACCTTTTTAAAATGGCTGATTATATCTGCTCTTTTCAGGCTTCACAGGCTCTTGAGCTGCTCAATGACATTCACAATAATTCCTGCGATATGGAAAGACTGTGCTCAGATCTTATCAATCATTTCAGAAACCTTATGATTGTCAAAACCGTCAAACAGCCGCAGTCACTTATAATTTGCACTGCTGATGAGCTGGAAAGATATAAAGGGCAAAGCTCTCAATTCAGACTTGAAAAGATACTTAACTCCATTTCGGTTCTTGAAACTGCCTCGCTCAATATTAAGAAAAGCCTTGAGCGAAAAATAGAGGTCGAAATGGCACTTGTCAGACTCTGCTCCGAAAGCTTGGATAGCTCTTCACTTTTAAAAAGAATTGAAGCCCTTGAATCCGCAGTTAAAAGCGGAGTGGCAATAAAAGAAGACGTAAACAGAGCAGAGTCCATGCAGCCTGTTGAAAAAGCTTCTGAAAATGCAGAAAACGGAATTATACTTTCAAATAGAACTCAGGAAAAAAGTAAAGAGCAAATAGCTTTGCCTAATGATGATATTACTTTTGAGTCATGGCCTGAGGTTATTGCTGCTCTTAATGAATTTGACAAGCCTCTTGCAGGAATCCTGACAGGCTCGACTGCTTTTATAAGAGGCGAGTTTATTCTTATAAAATCTGAAAATCCCGCATTTGAAAAATTTATAAAAATCGGTTCGCATGCAGGTGCTGTAAAAGATGCGGTTTATAAAATCACTGGAAACAGATATAGGCTTGGCATATATAAAACAGAGGTCAGTTCCGCAAATTCAGGCAATGACCCTCTTTCAAACCTTATTAATAAAATAAACATATTTAAAAGTAACTTGGAGGAGTAAAAATGAAAGCAAGAATCCCCGGTGCCCCTCAGGGCAATATGATGCAGCAGATTCAGGAGATGCAGCAGAATATAGTCAATGCTACCGAAGAAATTGAAGCAGCTCAATTCAGTGCCTCAGCAGGAGGCGGCGCAGTAGAAGTTACTGTTAACGGCAAGCATGAGGTGCTCTCAATTAAAATGCAGCCTGAAATAGTTGACCCGGAAGATATTGAAATGCTTCAGGACCTGCTTATTGCATCAATAAATGAAGCTATCAGAAAGGCCGTTGAGGCTATGGAGGCCGCTATGCAGAAGGCTAAGGGCGGGCTTCAGATTCCCGGATTATTTTAATTAATATGGAACAAAAAATTGCTCCGCTTGAAAAGCTAATCGAACAGTTTGAAAGAATGCCGGGAATAGGACGGAAAAGTGCCCAGCGAATAGCTTTTTATGTGCTTGGAATGAGTGAAAGCGATGCAAAGGGATTTGCTGCGGCTATAACCGAAGCACACGAAAAAATACACCGCTGTTCAATTTGCTGTAACCTGACTGACAGAGATATCTGCACTATATGTTCTAATTCTTCAAGGGACAAAAGCATTATTTGTGTTGTTGAGGATTCAAGAGATGTTTACGCAATTGAAAAAACGCATGAATTTAACGGCACTTATCATGTTCTCCACGGCTCAATTTCTCCGCTAAACGGCATTGGCCCTGAAAATTTGACTATAAAGGAGCTTATCTCACGCCTTTCAGATGAAAATATAAGAGAAATAATAATGGCCACAAACCCGACTGTTGAGGGTGAGGCTACTGCTATGTATATTTCCCGCCTGATAAAGCCTTTAGGCATCGACGTAACACGCCTTGCATACGGTGTTCCTGTGGGAGCTGACCTTGAATATGCTGATGAGGTTACCCTTTCTAGAGCTATTGAGGGCAGAAAAAAACTATGAGTTTTCCACATCTTTTAAGTTTTAAACACCTGGTTATAAACACTTTTACCTTATCAAAAAGAAACACTGTTTAAAACACAGAAATTTCAGTATTTTTTTAACAATCAGTTTTTGTCCTTTTTCTTTGTCATTTATGGGCTGGACAGGTTTTCCCCATTTTAAACAGCCTCTACTAATACTACTATAATATTTATATCATTTATTTATGAAACAGGGGGATTTTTATGAAATTCGTTTGTCAGACATCTGTTTTGTCCGATGCTTGCCAGAATGTTCAAAGAGCAGTATCGACAAAAACCTCAATACCGGCAGTTGAGGGAATTTTATTAAAAGCCCTCGGAAATGAAATTATTCTGACAGGCTATGACCTGGAGCTTGGAATTACAACCTCTATTCAAGGCAGAATAGAGGAAGGCGGCTCAATTATAATTAATGCAAGAGTATTATGTGATATACTCAGACGTCTGCCGGGCGAGAGTGTAAGCTTTGAGTCGGATGAAAGATATTTGGCAAAAATAATAAGCGGAGAGGCCCGTTATGAAATAATGGGAATGTCTGCGGAGGAATATCCTGAGCTTCCTTCTGTTACAGGAGGCTTCCCTGTTATTTTAAATCAGGGCTTACTTAGAGAAATGGTGAGGCAAACTATATTTGCCGTTGCCGTCAATGACAGTAAGATTGTTCATACCGGTATAAAATTTGAAATAGCGGATAATAAAATAAGGCTTATTGCTGTTGACGGGTTCAGGCTTGCAATCAGAAACGAGGATATTGATTACAGCGGTGAAGAAATGACCTTTGTTGTTCCGTCAAAAACTCTTTCGGAGGTTATTAAGCTGCTTATTGATGATGAAAAAACGGTCTCACTGGGAGTTGGAAAGAGACATATTGTTTTTGAGGTAGGCAGCTACAGCGTTATATCAAGACTGCTGGACGGTGAATTTTTAAATTATAAAACAGCTATTCCTGTGACAAATACAACTAGAGTCAGAATTAATGCAAGGGATTTCATTGAAAGTATTGAAAGAACATCACTTATTATCACTGATAAATTGAAAAGCCCTATAAGATGTGAAATTGACAGCAACACAATTAATATTTCAAGCAGTACATCTCTAGGAACCGCAAAAGATAAAATAAACTGCAGTGTTGAGGGAAGTCCTGTAATTATTGGCTTCAACAATAAGTTTTTAACTGATGCCTTAAGAGCCTGCGATACAGATGAAATTCATATGAATCTCAACGGCTCAGTATCACCAATTCTGATTCTGCCCCCTGAGGGAGATAAATTTCTTTATCTTGTTCTGCCTGTGAGGTTAAAAAATGAGAATTAAAATCAAAGCAAAAATAAAAGAAAAAGAGCATAAATCCGTTTCAATAGATACGGATTTTATAAAGCTTGATTCTTTTTTAAAGCTTTGTAACGCTGTGCAGACTGGCGGACATGCGAAAATAGTCATTTCTGGCGGTGAAGTAAAAGTAAATGGCGAAAAATGCCTTCAAAGAGGGAAAAAGCTGCGAAAAGGCGATTGTGCTGAGTTCAATAATATTATTTATGAAATAGAGTAAACTATGAATGTTTTAAAATATTCATCAAGTTCATACAGAAATTTAAAAGAGATTGAAATTTTTCCTGCCGAAGGAATAAATGTTATCTATGGTGAAAACGGGCAGGGAAAAACCAATCTTATAGAAAGCATATGGATTTTCACTGGCTGCCACAGCTTCAGGACTCATAGAATAAATGAGCTTATAGAAAGAGGTAAAAGCAGAGCTGAAATAGAGCTTGATTTTTTTGCCTCCGGAAGGGAACAGAAAGCTCAATTAAAAATAGACAATAAAAGAGAGGTAGAAATTAACGGCATTGCACAGAAAAGTCCCAGAGCTCTTCTGGGTCTGTTTAATGCCGTTGTTTTTTCGCCCTCAACACTTTCAATTATAAAGGAAGGGCCGGCTGAAAGAAGAAAATTCCTCGATATCGCAATAAGTCTTACAAAGCCCGTTTATGCCTCTCAGCTTTCAAAATATCTTAAAATAGTAGCACAGAGAAATGCCCTTCTTAAACAGATTGCAGCAGGTAGGTTTGACACGGATATTCTGTCCCCATGGGATGAGCAGCTGGCGGTAACAGGCGCTAAAATAATTGATTACAGGGTTAAATATATAAATAATCTTTCTAAAGCTGCTTCAGAAATATATGACGGTATCGCTCAGGGAAAGGAGACAATGAGCCTTTCATATATTCAAAGCACAGGGGGCGAAAATGAGGAGGCTTCAATTTCCCAGACATTGTATGATAATCTTGAAAAAAGCAGAAAAAGTGACATAAAAAGGCTTACAACTGGTGTCGGCCCTCATAAGGACGACCTAGATATAAAAATCAACCATATGTCAGCAAGGAGCTACGGCTCTCAGGGTCAGCAGCGTTCCTGTGCCCTCGCTTTGAAGCTTGGTGAAGCTTCAATATTAAAAAATGTAACGGGAGAACAGCCTGTTGCGCTGCTTGACGATGTAATGAGTGAGCTTGACAGCGGAAGGCAAAACTACTTATTTAAGTATCTCAACGACTGGCAGGTTTTTATTACCTGCTGTGACCCGACACACCTTATGAGGCTCAAAGGTGCAAAGGCATTTGAGGTAAAAAACGGTGTAATAAAGGAAATGAAATGAAAGAGGGTTTAATATATGTATTTGCACCTGGGGCAGGAAACTGTAATTACCTTCGATGACATAGTGGGTATTTTTGACCTTGATAATACCACCGTTTCAAAAACGACAAGGGAATATTTAAAAAAAGCCGAACAAGAAAAAGAAATCATAACGGTCAGCACTGAGCTTCCAAAATCCTTCATTGTGTGCTGTGAAAAAGAAAAAAAGCAGAAGATATATATTTCACAGATATCTTCCACAACTCTGTTGAAAAGAACGGGTTTTGTTGAAGGGCTTTCGAACATTCAACCCCTCAGTCAATCATGATTTCATCGTTGCCAACTATTGAATTTGAGGTTGATTCGTTTCCTTTTGTTGTCTGGACTTCCGAGCTCAAATATGTGCATCCACTGAATAAAAATAGCACCAGAAAAATAAAGACGAAAGTCAGGGTAAAAAATCTTTTCAAAAACAATCCTCCCTTTGCTTAATTCGCTATTATTTTTCACTGTATTTTAAACTATATACAACAAAAAACGCAGAAGAAAAATCTTCTGCGCTTTTTAATGCAAGGCATACCAAAATACTATTCAGCGTTGGTTGTCGCCTGAGGGTCGTCATAGACAAAATCCTTATAAAGTATTTCGTTTTTGTAAACGAAGGAAAGGTCAACTTCGCCTATATCGGTAAGTGCTCCTGCTCCTGTTACCTTAGTGGTTATTTGAGCAGCCTTTGTGTATGTAACACTTATAATTCTGTCCGTAAGCCTGTCAACAACGCAGTTAATTGCTGAGCCTGTAAAAAATTCGTCATAATCGCTGACAATAAGGTAATCCTTTGCCTTTTGGAACTCTTTTAGAATTTCATTCTTTTTTTCAAGCTCAAAATATCTGCTAGTAATTGCGGCATTGTTTTTTGATGCTTCATCCTTAAAGATTATTGTTATTTCATATGTATTATCAACCTGCTTGCATTCTGCCGAAACAACATCTGTCGGCAAAACGGGGTTGCCTTCAAGCTGGAAGTAGCCGGTGAGAGGCTTGCCGTATTCCTTGTCTTTCTTTTCGGTTTTAAAAACATAGCTCTTGACTGTGGGGACAGCTGCTTCAAGCAGCTTGTTGCTGCTTTTGGCATCGGTTGCATCCCTTTTTGACTCCCAGTGGAAGCCGGGCTTAACGGTTTTAACCGTTTGAATCAGAGAGTTAAAATAATTGACAACTGCCATGTCATCAACTGGGATTGGGGTACGGCTTTTTGAAACACCCTCGGTTGTTGTTGTATCCTGCCTTCTCTCCCAGAAATTCTCCCATTTAGCCTCAAAGCTGTCAGAACAGCCGGAGAGGGTGAATACCGTTGAAAGAACCAATATAAGGGCGATTACTTTCGTTGTCTTTTTTAACATGATTGAATTCTCCCTTTCAATAAGAGCCAGTTTTTACAAATACCATTAGAATATTAACATAATCGGAAAATTATGTCAACAGAATTTAAGGAGCGGTGGCTGTTCATAAAAAATAAGATAAAAAAATGCCCCGTCAAGCAGACGAGGCAGAAGAACGGCAAAGACAATCAGCTTAATCCCTTTTCGTCAAAAAGGAAGGTTGTTTCAAGCGCAATATTTATGCTAGCCTCAACCGTTTTTGGGTCAAGATTATCCTCAGTATCAAGCCTTGTATGGTAGTATCTTGCCGGAGAGGGGTCCATTGCCGCAAGGGTTGCGGCACGAAAGCCTGCCTGAGAAATAGCGGCAGCATCTGAAGCGCCGAGATAAACGCTCTTGAGAGGCAGGTCGAAGCCTGCATTTTTGCCGGCCTCCTTGAGCAGGTCGCAGACCTTTGGGTCATTTTTAACCAGACCCGTCATGTCTCTGTTATATATGGCAATATAATCAAAGTCCCTCATAGTGTCAAAGCCTATATAGGCGGTTTCAACCTCTTCAAGCTCCTGCTTATGAGCCTTTGCGTAAGCCTTTGCTCCTCTAAGGCCGGCCTCCTCACTGCCTGTAAGGATTACCATGACCTCAGTATTTTCAAATCTGATATTATTGTCGCCAAGATATTTGACAACGGCCATTGCGGTGTAGCAGCCTGTCAAATCGTCATTTGCCCCCATAACTACTCTTTTGTAGTTGCTGAAGAACATGCCGCTGAAAAGAATCGGTATCCATGCCAGAAAAACATAGCTTGCAACATTAAGAAAACCGCTTCCAGTATATTTCGTCATAAGGTGACCTGCTGAGATTCCGCCGACAGTGCAAATAAATGCAATAATAAAGCAGAAGAAATTGAGGATAATTACAAGGGATACAAGTCTTGGACCACCGAGATAGGTATAATTCCACTCATATGCCGAGTCGCTGTGACCCGAAAGAATAATTCTTCTCCTGACCTCACCTGAGGGCTTTCTTACCGCAATGACATTGTGAGAGGTTTTCTTTCTGTAAAAAATATCAAAATAGGGTTTATAAAGAAGAAACTCTGTAACCGCAAACAAAAGGCTGAATACAACAAGTGCTAGGGCAATAATATAATAGCCGAAGAAGTTGAGAACCGATGCTATTATAAGAGAAATTGCACAATCGGGCACCCATCCCATGAACGCTCTGGGATGCACAGAAAATTCCTCGGTTTTAATCTCTTCACAGCAGGATTCAAGCTCCTGCATCATTGCTTTCTGGGCGTCGAGTTCTGCTTGACTGCCGGGCTCTCTCGGGCCGTAGGTTTTGCAGATTTTCTTTACGCCTCTGACTGCAAAATTTGAATATTCACGCAGCTTTGATGGGTAGTTCTGAACACTTTCACTGGCTTTCATCTTTTTTCTCCTCATCCATAAAATATATTGACAATAAAAATCAATAGCCTTAAAATAAAAAGAACTAAATACAAAGGTTTGATTAAATGAATAAATCAGCAATTAAATTCACGCTGACCTTATTGCTAATATTAATAGTTGCAGGGTCCTTGGGCGGTTATTTTATTATTAACGGGGAGAAGGACGAAGGCAGAACGCCTCTGCTCACAACCGAAACAGCACAGACCACTAAAAGCGAAGCAACTGAGCAGATAACAAGCGAAAATAAAACTACAACCAAAAAAAATGAAACCACAACAAAAAAGTCTGATAACACTAATAATAAGCCGAACAGTAACTATGCCTACGCCTATGCAGGGTTTAATCCAGTGCTTGCGTCAATTGACGAAAGCAAATGGAACCTTCTGCTTGTAAACAGGTTTTATATCTTGCCTGAGGATTACAGCGTCGACCTCTCGGCTGCTGCTCCCGGCTCGGGTTATGACACTAAGCTTGACAGTAGAGTCGCCCCTCACTATTCACAGATGTATAACGCTGCCAAGGAGGACGGAATTACTCTCGTTCCTCTTTCTGGATTCAGAAGGATTTCAACACAAAAAACTAATTTTGAAAATAAAATTCAAAAATATATTAATATGGGTTACAGTAGGGCTCAAGCAACGCAGCTTGCCGCAGAAATTATATTGCCTCCCGGGACAAGCGAGCACAATGCAGGCATTGCAATGGATATATGTAGCCTTGATGTAAGCTTTGAAAACTCTGCGGAATTTAAGTGGCTCAAGGAGCATGCGGCAGATTACGGCTTTGTTTTAAGATATCCAAAGGACAAGAAAAATATTACAAAAATAAATTATGAGCCCTGGCACTGGCGCTATGTCGGTGTTGAGGCCGCAAAGGCAATGAAAGCAAGCGGTCAGTGCCTTGAGGAGTATCTGAATATAATTAATTAAGCTGCGATTCACCCTCTCCGCCTTCGGTTATATTTTCCTTCTTAATAACGACAAAAAGGGTTTTAAAAAGAATCTTTATATCAAACCAGAAGCTTTGGTTTTCAATATATTCTTTGTCAAGCTCGGTCTTTTTTTCAATTGAAAGGTTATCTCTGCCGTTTATCTGTGCCCAGCCGGTTATGCCGGGCTTCACGGAATAAATGGCATTTTTAATTCTCATCTCCCTTATTTCCTTTTCGTCCGGAATAAGAGGGCGCGGTCCAACAAAGCTCATTGTTCCTTCAAGTATATTCAGCAGCTGAGGCAGCTCGTCAATGCTTGTCCTCCTGAGATATCTGCCGCTGCGTGTAATTTGCGACTGTGCCTCAGTAAGGTCTGAGGTTGCCGCATTTCTTGTACCGTTTTTCATTGTGCGAAATTTTCTTACTTTAAATAATTTGTTGTCCTTGCCCACTCTTTCCTGCTTGAATACAACAGGAAACCCGTCGTCAATAATCACAATCAATGCAACAATCAACAGGACGGGAGAAAGAATAATCAAAGAAAGCAAACTCAAACAGATATCAAAAATCCGTTTCATTCTGACACCCCGAGGATAAAAATAGCGTATACATTATACATAGCGTTTTTATATTTTTCAATCTATTCGCTAAAAAAACAAGAAAAAGCCAAAATTACTCGACTTTTCCTCCCCAGAAAATATAATCGTCCACAAGTACCGCTCTGACAGGGGCGGCCTCAAGACCCCCAAGCTTGAGAGGCGGAGCGATGAGAAAATAATTGCCGGGCTTTACATCAGTTAGGTTGAGCCCTTCAAGCACGGAAATTCCCCTACCCAGAAAAGCCTTATGGGGCTTAATCTGCGCACCGTGGCAGCCGACGGAAAATCCGTCAATGCCTATAAGCTTTATTCCGAGGTAAGCGGTTTCTTCTGCGGCACTATCCATAAACCAGGCCTTGCCATTCCCCTTTATAAGAAGGCGTTCGCATTTTTTAGGGAAATGGTTATTTACCCATTCGCCCGTTATCGGACCCTCCCGGACTTCAATGACGGTGCAAGGGCCGATAAAATTTTCGAGCGGCACTTCGTCTATGGGGCGGCCTTCGCTGATAAAGTGAAGGGGAGCGTCCGCATGAGTGCCTGAATGGCAGCAGGCGGTAAAGGCTGAAAGATTGCACTCCTTTAGGTCAACTATCCTGCTGATAAGCTCATAGGAGGGCACAGGGTCCCCCGGATAGACGGGCGCCGAAAAAAGCTCGTTTGAAATATCAATTATTTTCAAAGCTCTCTCCCCCTCACCTTTTCATTTAATAATTATAGGTTGTTGAGTGACTCCATCTTGAGATAGGCGTTTATAAAACCGTCTATATCACCGTCCATAACGGCGTTTATATTACCGACTTCAAAGCCCGTCCGGTGGTCCTTGACAAGGGTATAGGGCATAAAGACATAGGAGCGTATCTGGCTGCCCCAGCCTATCTCCTTTTGGTCACCTTTAATATCCTCAATTTTATCAAGGTGCTCTCTCTCTTTTATCTCAATAAGCTTTGATTTTAGCATGCGCAGAGCGACCTCTCTGTTCTGGTGCTGACTTCGCTCAACCTGACAGGAGGTAACAATCCCCGTAGGAATATGTGTAATCCTGACCGCCGAGGAGGTTTTGTTGACCTTTTGCCCCCCCGCTCCGCTTGCACGGTACACATCCACTTTCAAATCGTCAGGATTAATATTAACTTCGATAGTATCATCGATTTCAGGCATGACCTCAATGGAGGCAAAGGAGGTGTGCCGCCTCCCAGAAGCGTCAAACGGAGAAACACGCACCAGCCTGTGAACTCCATTTTCACTTTTAAGGAAACCATAGGCGTTTTCACCCTCAATGAGAAGCACCGCAGACTTAAGCCCTGCCTCATCACCGTCAAGAAAATCAACAAGCGTTGCCTTAAAACCGTTTTTTTCACTCCAGTGCTCATACATGCGCACGAGCATTTCTGCCCAGTCCTGTGCCTCTGTTCCGCCTGCACCGGCATGAAAGGTAAGGATGGCATTCTTTTCGTCATATTCACCCTTAAGAAGAGTACTCAGGGTCATGTTTTCTATTTCGGCTTTAACTGTATCCGCATTTTTTTTGCATTCGGGCAAAAGCTCAAGGTCGCCCTCCTCGTCGGAAAGCTCAATCATCATTAGAGCATCCTCAAAGGAAAGCTTTAGTTTTTCATATGCTTCGATTTTGCCCTTAAGCTGGCTTGTTCTCTGAAGTACCTTTTGAGAGTTTGCAAGGTCATTCCAGAAATCTGCTGCCGCCGCCTGCTCCTCCAAAGAGGCAATTTCCTTCCTCATAGCGTCCAAGCCAAGAGCCTCGCTCAAATCATTGAGCTTATCACGGTATTCAAGCAAATCAAGCCGAAGCTCTTCAAACTGTATCATATTTCTGCTCCAATCGTAGTTTGCGTTAACATTATCCTAAACATTATATTAAATATGATGCGTAAAGTAAAGGATAATTTATTAAAAAGAAAGGTTAGGAGCAAAATTATCTTGACATGTGGCTGTTTTTTTGATAAAATAAACGCCGTTCAAATTGTATGCGCTTATAGCTCATACAGGCAGGGCGAGCGCCCGATAATATAAATCTGATATGTCTTCGTAGCTCAGCAGGATAGAGCGTCCGCCTCCTAAGAATATGTTATGACGACCGCCTTTTGAGGAAAAGTGATTGACAATGAGTTAATCTAAGCCTAAAATTGAATAGAT
>Ga0116191_1002150_pt1 | contig 15220 bp, 20 predicted proteins | sample AD_UKC111_MetaG_FD_89897 | JGI IMG/M metagenome (GOLD analysis project Ga0116191, IMG submission 89897) | Active sludge microbial communities of municipal wastewater-treating anaerobic digesters from Hong Kong - AD_UKC111_MetaG | ecosystem: Engineered > Bioreactor > Anaerobic > Digestate...
CCAGGTCACGTACACTCCCAGCCGCACGGCACCCGACGTTAACTTTGCTGCCCTGAACGGGGCCGAACGGGCTTCCCTCTCCGTTTGCAGCGTCGTAGAAAACTTCGCATGTCCACTCCTTTAGAGCGATGATATAGACCAACTGCTTGGCCAAAGCTACGCCCCGATCCGGCTCGATCTGAGCTTTGAGAAAGTCCAGTGGATCCCAGGCGGTGGGATCATTCAAGCCGCTGCTGTAGATTGTAGCGCTCGGGTCCATGACAGAAGTATAGCCATCGAGGTATACAGCTCCCCGAACTAGAGCTGCTGGATAGTCCACATCCGTGACGGTTACTAAGCCGCCAACGGGATCATAGACATAAGCCTTAACCCCGTTCATGAGGAAGAGCTTTGGCGTGGTGCCTAGGCAGGAGGAAAAGGCGTAGACCCCGCCCGTCGTGTCTACTGAGCCTACGGTAGTCGAATTTCTTCGCAGTGTCCCTCCGAATATAGAGTATATGTCTCCGTTCCAGTTATACATGCCCATGCCCGCTCCGCTGTAGGAAGCGTAAACGGAAACACCAGGGCGCTTGTAGACGTAGAATTGGCCACGCTGCGACCGCTCGATATACCCGTTAACAAGACGGCTGTCCTTGGTAGTATCCTCCCCCCTGTTTTCGGGGAAGGCGACAAGCTGCATGCGGTGTTTGCGCGCAGTCGGGACAGCTGGTTGTGGATTTGTTTGCGGCTGATCTTCCATTTGTGTTCCTTATTCCAAAAGGAATAATGTTCATTGATTGGACAGGGCAAATCGGACAGAAGCATCTTCCGTGTCCCAGTCCTCTAAGGCCATACGGAACTGGTTGGCGCGGGCAGAGCACCGCTCGATGATAGCACCAGGCTGGCCAGTGCACATGTCATCTGCCAGCCCCCAACGTAGTGCCATGAACCATTCCGGAGGAAACTGGATTGTTTCCGTAACGTCCTCCAGGGAGGCAAGTGGTGTACGCAGCGTCAACTCGACAACGCCCGTTGCTTCGTAATCCCCAGGAACCATCCAGAAGAACAGGCGGGTTCCATTGGATAGCTTTTGCGGGAAAACGGAGTTGATTGCTCCGGTCTGGGTGCGGTTAGTGAGCGAGTTGTAGTCTGTCTGGGACAGGATGCCCAAAGGGGTCGTACTGCCTGTGACACTTCGGTACTGCGCATCTATGAGGCGCGGCGCACGTGGCAACACTAGGACGCCGGTCGGACCTACAAGGTAGGTGCCTGTGCCTGAAACCAGGGGCAGGTCCACAACCTGTACCATCCAGGGTTTGAGCCCCTGCGTGGCCCACAATGCTAACAGGTCGTTCAACCGGGCGAGACCGCTCGCGTACTGATCCGTTGTCGGAATGTCAGTTTCCCCCAGAAGTTGGCTGTCTCGATACGCCATCAGGATGATACGTTGTGCGCTTTGGTCCATATCAAGCTCCGTTGCCAACACCTACAAGCGGGAGGAAAGAGGAAACTCCGCTTGGCGGGGGCGGGGTAAAATTGCTGGAAAGCGGAGCGACCTGCGCCGCACCGTACTTGGAAAAAACGCGAAAAGCCGACACCCGCGGAAGGTCGAAGTGGTAAGAACCTTGAAGCAGCTCGGACGCAGGAGCTGCTGACGTAGGTGCGGGGGCTTGTACCCAACCCCCAACATAAGCTTTTCGCAAAAAGGGTAGCACCGCCGCGGGCAACGGCGGCATATCCGGCACAGCTACTGGCGGTTCCTGCACAGCACCGGTTTGCCATCCGCCAGACAACGCCCCACGACGGCGAAGGGGAAGCCCGCGCGCGGTTATACTTGCCGGCATCTCCGGCGTTGCGGCTGCTCCAGAGCGCTGGACTACACCGTACCCAGGGATTAGGCGAGGTTTGCTGTCCGCAACCTGGGTTACGGCGCCGCCAGGAGTCAGTCCAGTGCCGCTCATGTCAGAGTCGCAACAGAGTCAACGTAGACAGTGGTGGAAGCTGCGAAAACCACCACTTCCCAGAGAATCTCGCCCACGACCCGTGGAGCTAGGGAGACACTCAAAGTGTATTTGTTTGTCTTTCCATTTGCCCAGGTTGCACCGCTGGTGGTAAGCGTTGAAGGGGTTGTGATTACGTCAGTAACCTCGCTTGTCACATTCGTATAGATGGGCGAACCGGTCGAGCCCATCACGCGCGCACGCAATGCGATCTGGCCGTTAGTCAGAGTCGAGTCACTGGTAATCTCTACCGAGAGAGTTTTTGTACCAGAGGTTGCCGTATTAGGGAGGCTTCGGGCTACGCCGACAAACCCAAACAAGGGGTACTGAGCATTCCCTGTGGTGACTATCTTCTCAGACCAGTCGGAAAGATCGTCCCCATGCCCCGAGATAACAGTTGCTGTTTCCTGCGTAGAAATGCCGAAAGTGTCCTGCTCGATGAATCGGATGTAGCCATTATTGGCTGTATCGCAGTTATGTAGGCGAGCGCGGATGCCAGATCCAACAGTTCCGGCAAGGAGCGCGCCGCTCCAACTAGCAGGGAGCGTGCAACCTACCACGGTCAAATCCCCCACAGCATTCGCACTGTTCATAAAGTTGAACGTGGAGGCTAGGAGGGATAGGTCCAAGGAGGAAAGTTTTACGACTGCCCCTCTCCCTGCGGAGGGGGAAAGCAAAGTAGTTGCTGCGGAACTGCCAGAGGCTATTCCCCCTCCCCGCCAATCGAACAAACAGGACTGAATCCGCACAGACTGACTTGCGTTTCCGAACTTAACTTGCGTGTTCTGCCAGACGATTCGCGGGAGGCTAGCAGAGGAAGTTGTTCCTAGCTGAATCAAAGAGCTGACGGAGGTATTTCCCAGGATAAGAAGGCTATCCCGCATAGTTATTTGATGGTCTGTGTTATTACCTAGAATTATATTTGCCGTACTACTACCCGAACCGGCGTTGATGGACAGCCCGTCCAGGAATAAAAATCCGTTGAGAGTGATGGAAGCGGTAGTGGTTGTGGAAATGGAGTACCCAGGAGAGGTGCTGACAGCTGTAAGCCCCGTCCCGCTCACCAGATTTGGGGTTCCGCCAACTACCCAGATCGGGCTGGCTAGAGTTCCAGCACTAAGGCTTTGAGCCGTACCGTCGGTTTCGGACTGCCCCGAATCGCACCAAACCTTGTCGCCAGCAGCAACCACAGCCGCAATGCCATTCAGCGTGGCTTTAGCCAAAGTCCAGGTTGCGCCGCTGGAAGCGTCTAGCCCAAGGGTTCCGCGAAGGTGTAGATCAGCCATTATATCCCCAACAAGTTGACAGCTTCTTCTTCAGCCAACTGAGCATTTATTGCTGCTGTCCGCGTGGTAGCAATTGCCGTTGTGTCGGCGCCGGGGTCGGCTAGGTAGACATACACCTGGATACGCCCGTCGGCGAGGGTGTAGGTGTCCTTGACAAAACGCCGCCCATCTTTTTGGAGGGCGGCGTCTAAAACTGTGACCACGTTTAGCACACTCATAGTGCTGCTTGCCCCTGCATGTTAGCGTACCGATCGTGAATTGGCTGAAGCGTTGTAGTCTTAAATGCGGTCCACTGCGTTAGGTTCAACGAACGCCCGAACGCACTGTTGAAGGAGGACAGCACCTGAGCATCAGTTACATCTCCAGCAGCAATACGTTCAAGAATCCACCAGACAAGTCGATGAAGTGTCGGTTGGTCCTGCGCGAGCTGGGCGGCTCGAACCTTTGCCCAGAAGCGTGCCGCGAACTGGGCTAGGGTTTGCTCACGCAGGGTAATAGCCATTACCGCGGATCTTCCTGGACAACCACATGCACGGAAACAGAGCCCGTGCCTACAGCTGAACGCAGGCTGATCTGGTCAACCCCGCCCCTACTTTCGATTTCCTCTCCGGGGGCAGCCACCCACCGGTAGATCCCGCCGTTGGAGTTAACGCCGAGCGCCAGAACCTTGCCCGCCAAAGTCGGCTGTGCGGACCAGGTAGTGTTGACAGTCGAACCAGCGGTCGGGGCATCGGACGAGAACTTGACGCCAGTGAGGGCGCCGCCACCAGTCGTACCGCCGGACGATCGGTAAACGCCAAGCTCATTGGCGGCGCTGGTCGTACCCATGCCGGCAATCGAGATTTCCAGGACCTGGATCCTGCGGTTCGAGGGCGGGATAATCGTCATAGTGTCCGCTGTGGTGGACAGCGACACGTTACTGACAGTGTAGGAATAGACGCTCACTTATGCAAAGCTCCATAAAGTTGGATTTCGTCCTCGGTGGCTGCGCGCATTTCCTCCAAGCCTACCTGGAGAGTCCCCTTCTGCGCCCGACCGCTGCCCGCGGTCGAAGCCAGGATTTCGAGAATGGCGTGGGTTTTACCCCAGCCTTTGATTACACACAGCATGCCATTTGCTATGACGTGCTTTCCTTTTACGAGACGGCCGACACGAAGCGTGTCAACAGCCTGAAGACTGGCGGGAAGAACAAACCTCTTGAGGCGTTCAAACATGGCTATTCCTTAAGGCGCAGCGCACCAAGTCAGGGTTATGCCTGTCAAAGCCGCCGCACTCAGGTTGACGTTAAGGGCTTCTCCTACGTTGGTTTGGAACCAGCCTAGTTGGCTTGCAGGCAGCACAAAGCCGCCGTTGGCGGCCAGCGGAAATGTGCAGGAAATGTCCGTACCGGCCGACTGAAACCGTACGTTCTGCGCCGCACTAGCTATGACCGCGATCTGCAAGACCACAATACGCAGCCCCGTTTGTGCCGCAACAAGCTGCGTTGCCCCGCTAGAGGCGGGCGAGGCAAACGCAACACTGGATTGGCGCAGCACATTCGAGTAATCGAGGATGCGCTGAAGCGGGGCTAAGAATTGCCAGGTCACGGGTTCTTCACCATGGTGATGATGAGCGTGAAGACTTGAGTGCCGGAGGTCCAACCAGTGGTGCGTATGAGGATGTTACCGGTCTTGCCGGCGCCCGCGTTGTTTTGCAGGCCGCCGGCTTCCCGAAAGCACATGTCTTCACGCCCCGCCAGAGGGAGAATCAGCACATTGGCCGTCGCTTCCCAAAGCAGCTGTACTTCCAGCTGGTCGGAGATGCTGTACTCGATTTTGTCGATCCGCACGCTGGTAGGCGCCGCCGCACTCCCGCCCTGAGTGAGGCTGGACATGGAGATAGCAGCTTGGAGCGCCAAGTCACTGGTATCGAGAACACCAGTAAGCTTGAGGATCGCATTACGCGATCCGTCCAGCAGCGTCTGGGACGTGAAGGAGTTGGCCATTTAGGCCTCCTGGGCGGCGTAGATGTAATCCACCGTCATGGTCTTGGCCGCAGCCGCCCCATTCGTAATCCCAAACGAGACGTTGACTTGGCTACTGGTCAGCGTGGGCGTGAAGGATGCGACAGGGCCGCGAGAACCGCCGGGACCGTTCTGGACGGCAAAGCCAGTAGTGTCATTGATGTAGGCTGAGACGACGCCTTTGGGGTCGATGTAGAAGCCGAGGACAATATCCGTGGCTGCGGTAGCAACACCACCGACGCTGGACAGGTCTAGGTCTGTAGTCACACTCCCCACGTTGTTGCGCAGGAGGATGCTGGTGGAGCCAGTGGACTTGCGGAAATACAGGCCATCGGTTGCGGTAGCAAGCGGGGTGGCCGAAGTGACGAGCATGCCCGCATGAAGCGTGCTGTTGGTCGGATCGCTGCACTGGAACTTCGCACGGAAGATGAACTTTTTACCGGCTGTGAAGGCAAAGCTCGCAACGACGAGCTGTTCCAGCACGCTATCTGAAGCGCCGGCCGTGGTGGTCAGGAGGATGGCGCCGCCAGTATTAGCGGTCAGAGCTGCCGTACCGGTCCCCACCTTGGTGGTGGTGAAGTCCGCTGCGTTCAGCGCATCGAAATGGTTGGAGTAGACGTGCCAGAAGAACGGGTCCGGCAGGCCGCAGTTCCCCATGATGCCATGGGGCGGATCGGTGGAAATACCTTGAGGGAATCTGGCAGGGGTAGGCATTTAAGTCTCCGGTTGCAGCGTCCCCCGAAGGGGACGCGATTGGTTTCGCGCTGCTACGGAGCAGCGAGGTTACGGTCCGTTGGATCCGAAGATCCCGCGGGGATCGGTGGCGCCGACCGAGAAGCGCATGTAGGCCAGGGACTTGCTGTTCTTCGTATCGAAGTCGTTGTCCATGTTCAGCGACGGGCGCTCCCGCCAATACATCTTCATACCGTTGGGGATGTTCGTCCGAACGAACCAGGCATGCGGGCTGGTGAAGTAGTGGTTCACCTTGGCGCCGCCTGGGAAGACGTTCATCTCCCGCAGCACGTTGATGTCGTTGTTGGCCGTACCGGACTGATTGATGGACTTCAGAATGCGCTGGGCATTGAAGACCTCGCTCGGAGCGATATGCAACGACTGCGGCAACGCACTGATGTTCAGACCACGGTCGTTCTTCATACCCATGATCTGGATGACCAGGTCTTCCAGCGAGGCTTCGGTCAGATCCGCTGCCGGCGTCAGCGCATTGGAGTACGTGCTGCCGTAGACGGTTGCGTGCGAGGCACTGATCAGGGCCGCACCATCCGGCATGGTAAAGAACGTGGTCGAGAAGGCGTTGTTGTAGAGGAAAGCCGCCACGACTTCGATCGTCTGAGCCATTGCAAACGCATTGGCCTTAGACCGTGCAGAGCCGACCTGCATATACAGGTCATCTTGCTGTTCTTCATAGGTCACGATGAAGCCAAGGCTGTAGGCGATGTGCAGGTAGCGACTGACGTATCCCTGCGATTCGCCAGCGTACGAACCGCCCTCGCCTTCCGCTTTGACTTGCGCCAGCGGGAAGCCAGTGACCTGCACGTCTTCCTCGTAGGAACGCCGCGAAGTTTCGACGTTGTAAAGATCGACATACTCCGGCGGGTGTTGGTCGTAAATCTGGCCCCAGATTGCTGCAAGTCCGGGCCAGAGCAGTTTTGGGTGGGTACCAGTGGTGATGATAGCCATGTTCTGTCCTTACGGCGAAGTGGTGCCAGCCTTGAACTCGTGATTGTTCAACATCACCAGCCACCGCTGCGAAGCAGTGAAGGGTGTGTTGTCGGCGCGCTGAACGGCGCCGAGAATCTTGAGATCCAACGTGCTTGTGGTGTTGACGGTGTTGTTGTCCAGGTAGGCCGGCGAAAAGAACTTGGTCCCCGTGCGGATTCCGTTGTTCAGATTCACGTTGCGGTTAACACTGGCGGCGGTCAGGACCGACCCGGCACCAGCTTCCTGGACTTCATAGATCAGCGTCGGGTCGTCCACCACGGCGACGTAGTAGACGGACGTTTGGGCACCGGAGGGGCGGTTCATGCTGCGCAGGTTGTCTGCGTTGATGAACGGCCCGAAAGGCTGAAGCCCGATTGCGACGACGACTCCCCGAGCGGCAGTTCCAGCCGCGGCCAGCGTAACGGCTGCAACACCGTTCGTATCAGCCCCGGCATTGCCGATCGTGGTTACGCGATCACCTACCCAATATGCGTTGGTGTCAGCCGCGGCAATCGAGTAAGTACGGACTCCACCATTCCAGGCATTCCCTTGAAGGTGCCGGACGGGCAGAAGCCCGAATGGAGCATTTACGTTGGGCATGTTGCCCTCCTAATCAAGACTTCCGGGGAAGCCCGAAAGTACCGTGTTTTCGATACTGCCTGGCGCTGTCACCTTCAGCCAGGCCGTGATAAACGCTGTCAACTACCTGCTGCCCCATACTGTCCCGAGTTTCCATGTCTTGCTTGTGAAGATCCTCGGGAAGCTTCATAAGATATAGGCGCTGGGCCGTACCGGAGTCGTACATACCACCGGAGGCTAGACTTACATGACTTCCCAGGTCCGAGCTGCCATGTCCGGCAGGCGAACCCAGGGGGGCGCGATTCAAGTCCAGTTCATCCTTCGTTACGAAGGTGTAACCGGCTTGAAGGGCACGCTCGATGCGGCCCGGTTCATCGCGGAACCAGTACAAGACATAGCCAGGAATTTCCGGCGTCTGCAAGCGCTGGGTGGGGACACTCATGGGAACACGAGTGCGCTCTTGCGCGATCTTCGGCGGGGGTTCCGCCGGGTTGACAGCGGTCTTACTCGACGTAGGACTTAGCATAGTGCTCCTGCCATTCTTTCAAAGTTTTAAACACCTTTCCCGGTCCCACCAGATCGACAGCCAGGGCTGCGCAGGCTTGTTGGGCGTCAGCCGGTAGAGCTGCAAAGCTTCGATTTCGTTCCTTGCCCGGCTGCGAGTGGGTAGGACTACGGCGACCTTCCACTCTGGAGTTGGAAGATTCCCCCTGCCGATGGCTCTGAAGGGGCAGCGTTTCCAGAACAGCCGTTCCAACCTTATCAAAGAAGGCCCGACCGACTAGACCGTTGTTAGCAGGATTTGCCCGAAGTTCCTGGGCAATGACCATTGCCAAGCGTGTGCGGCGTTCGTCCGTACCGTACCAGGGATTGTCCACTTGCCAGGTGGCGAAGTCCGGATGCGGCGCCGGCGCCGGCGGGGCAGCGGATGCGGGCGACTTCTGGGAAGGCGCAGTCTCTTGGAGCTTTCCCTTCAGATCGTCAACCTCGTCGAGCTGGTCTTCCAACTGAGTGATGGCGCTCTCGTCCCCACTTTCCACCGCTTCGCGTAGTTTCGTCCGAAGCTCCCGTTTGGTGGCCTTGATCTGGCGTGCAACGTCTTCCTGCTGGTAGGCCTTCAGCGCTTCCATCGACCTTTCGTTGGTACTGATGACTTCCCGGAGACCCTGAAGTTCGCGCTGGAGCATTTGCAGCTCGTTGCGAAGTGCGGCATTGTGCTGACGCAGAATTGGCTGAACACTTTTCCCGAATTCTAGGAAGCTTTTGGCGTCTCGCCACTGATCCGGGTCGCCGCGAAATTCTTCCTTGGGCTTCCAGCCCATCAAACGAGCTTCTTGCTCGACTTCGGGAGAGACTTCTGGGGATTCGTTAGACTCGTTAGACATAATCGGGCTCCAATCCTGCAAAAATATCCAGGTCATTGATAAGGCGATACTTCTTACCATCCTTGCCGTCGGCGTTAAAGCCGGCGAACCGGGTCACTAGGACACGGTCTCCAGGCGCGGCACGGGGGGATTCTCCGGGCCAGCAGCTGGGGCCTACCGCAACCACCAAGACACGCTGTTCCAAGGCTACTTCTCTGCTGCGAACAGCTTCGGGAATGACGATCCCCGAAGCTGGCGCCGGTGCTTCTTCCACCCGAACCAGAACTGCGCGTCCAAGGGGTTTTAGTCCGCTTGTATTAACCATTGTTATTTCCTATAAGTCCTAGTTCGATGTTAGCAATCAGGCGTAGGACTTCGACCGCACCGACCGCTTTTGCATTGAGCATGGCAGTTTGCCACTGATTGATTTCAGTAAACTCCCCGTTAGCCCAACGCTCCTGGTAATCCTTAATTTCACCCCGCGCCCACTCACGAAGCTGGCGTGTTGCGGGATGCTCCAGCCATTCCTGGAATACTTCCTCGTTCAGTGGAAATGCCATGCATTGTCTCCAAAGTCTGCATCAAGGTAGCGAGGTTTTCTCGCCGGCCGCGCTCTTGCTCGCGCGCCATCGCTATAGAGGAGTTGATGGCATTGACGATAGCGTTAAGCTTGTTTACATCCGCGTCCTGCGTGACCGCAAGTGCGAGTGATTCCAAGTGAGCGATTTGTGCGCTGTTGAGGCGCGAATCTTCCTGAAGCTGTGCTACGAACATCTGGCCTTTGAGCTGGAGTTCCAGCTGGCGAGATTGTAGCTTCATCTCCTCGATCTGGAGCTTGAGGTTCTTGCCGGGCGGGATTTTGTCCGGGCCAGGGTACAGCTGTTCGATCCCATCCACGCGCATGGCGCGAAGAAGCCGATGTTCGACCGCTACAGGGTCGTAGCCGGGGACAACCGCCGCCCGCTCGGCGATCATCCGGGCCTGGGCAAAGCGTATCTCGTCGCTCTGAACCTCAGGATCAGCAACTGGAATGACGAGACTGGACTTTCCGCGGTAGTCTTCCCGCCGAACCATAACCCCATCCCCGAAATCAGCGGTTTCGGGTAGGTTTTGGCTGTTCAGGAGAAAGACTTTGCGGAATTCCTGGCGCATCGACCGCCAGATGCGCTTGAAAGCGGCGGCGTAGATCTTTAGGCCCTGCGCAATCATCGAGCGGTTGGTCTCCGCGGGCGTGTTCTGGCCTGGATTGATGCCAGCAAGCGCCTCTGTACTACCCGGAATGCGGCTGGAGAAGTCCACAATCATGGAAAGTAGGTTAAAGAGGACGGCGCTGGGCTCCCGAACAGGGAGCGGGATGATGTTTTTGCGCAGATCATCCCCTGTCGCATCTACTGTCTTCCATTCTAGCGGGGAGAAAGATTGCGTGCCGCCTCGGATCTTGGCGCCTCGCCCGAGAAAACCGCCAGCCGCAACAGCCATCGTCCCCGCATCGACCAGCTGGTTAATGATGGAATTGACACTGGCGTTGAGGGGCCCGAGTAGAAGGCCAAAGCCCAATCCGTAGATACCACCGTCAGGGCTGGGGATGAGAGTGTAGGTCGTAAAATGAATATCGTGCTGGATGTAGTAGATCCGACCATCGGAAGTTTTCAGAATGCTGTCTTCGGAGTGGCAATTTGCAACAATGCGCAGGAGCTGGCGGGATTCCAGCGCAACGGTTACGATGTAGGGTTCCTCGTAGCCATCGCCGTCGAGATCAAGCCAGCAGTGCTGCTCGATAATAGTGATGGGCTGGGAGCTGTCCCCATCTTGGGGGGCGGTTGTGCCGTTCCGCCGCCTTTCATCGTCGCCCCGGCCTCCAGGCGACAGGAACCAACCCTCCTTTGTGACATCTAGGAAGGTGCCAGTGAGGCAGCGCTGCCAGATGTCATTGCGGGGCATATTGATGATGTGGGAGATTCGACGGGCTGTGTCAATGCTTTTAGCCCAATAATCCACAACCAGATCGGTTGGAAGGACGAGCTCTGAGGCAACCCGGTTTTCGGCAGCGAAGTAGTAGGTTTTTTTCCAGACCGTGCCGACAATGGGGAGGATTACAAGTAGCCGGTCGTGCTCGGCTTCCCAATCTTCCTGCTCCTCCAGGAGCTGGTAGTTCATGTGCGTTTCGACGCGCATAGCGCGTGCGGTCAGCTCCCCGGTTGGGTCTTCCACTGGCACACGGCAATGGACCACCTTATTCCCCTGGAAGATTTCCGGGTAGGAGCGGGACTCGAACTGGAGGGCGGCAATCGTCACAAGCGGAAAAGCGATATTCGAGCAGTTCGGCCAGGGGAAGGACTTTTGCTCGGTGATCTGAAGGGCAAGATCCAAACCCTTCTCGTTGCGTTGAAGCCAATCGCTTCGTGACTGGTCATCGGCTTCATACCCATCGATTACCGCACTGGCTATGGTTTGGCGATCCCCACTGTCCCAGCGATCAGCCAGGTTTGGGGATAGGATTGCTTCTTGGTTGAAGGTGATATAATTGCTGAGGTTGAGCATATCAGTATCCTGTGATTTTCGAGCGCCCGTCTCTTAGAGCAGCTTGATGCCAGCGCTCCATCCACTCGTCTTCGGTGAGAAAGTCTTCACTTTCTACGACTGGAGATTCTTCCAGCCCACGGATGAGGATAGAACTGGAATCCACCTGGTCGTCGGAGATAGCTTCGCTGTAACCTGTAAAGCGGGTAAGTTCTTCAAAATAGTCGGCATACCATGGAGCGTCCACCGCGAAGAAGCAGTTGCCTGCCCGCATACGCTTTTGGAGGGGACGCGCCCGCGTAGCTTTGTCCTTGACGGAGGGGATGGGGATGATGTTCAACCAGATATTCCGTTCCTGCATCTCGTTGGCTACCGTCCGCGCCATGGATTTCCAGATAACACCATCCTCCACAAAGAAAGCTTCGGGGGAATAGGTTTCCTGAATTTCAAACAGGATGTTGATCCATTCCAGGGTGTCCCACCGCCCGCGATACTGGTCTATAAAGAGAATCTGGTTAGCGGCCGTGCGCTTGCAGACCGTGAAGGCTGTGTGATTAGCGTTATCACTTTTGCTTACAGCAAAGTCCCCGCCGACGTAGATACGGGCGGGGTATTCGAGCTGAGGCAGCTGGATCGGCAAAAACCAATCCCGCTGGAAGTACATATTCGTCTGGTCAAGAGGTTCGTTTAGATACTCTTGGCTGTAGCCGGGGCCATCACCTTGCGCGACGTAGGTCTGGCGAATCGCCCGCAGCGTCTTCTCGGTGAACTTCTCAGGCCAGAGGATGCCGGAAAAATCGGAGAAGGACTTGTGGGCACGATAGAGCTGGGTTTTCCAGGTATCGTCCTTCATGAGGCGGGATAGCAAGCTGTCTATATGCAGGATCGTCCCGTGGACGCGGATCTTGCCGCCATCCCGCAGAGCGGGTTTGAGGGCACGGAAGAACCAGCGCCGGAATTTTTCCCGACGATCCTTGGATTCGACTTGTTCGTCATCTTCCAGGTCGTCACAGACAATGAGGCCGGGCCGGCGCCCGTGCCACTTGCGCCCCCGCATCTTCTGACCACTGCCGCGCGCAATAACGCGGAACTGGTGGCCGTCCTGCATCAAGCACACTATGTCGGTTTTGGCGTCCGTAGACAGCTCGACTACGCCAAAATGCGCCCGAAGCTCTTCGTTTTCGCGCAATTCCCTAGCTATATCCCCAAGGTGCTCGATCGCCATTTCCTCGGTGCTGGAAACCAGCACCACATATTGCTCGATGCGGAATAGGCAGGAGGCTAGGATAAAGTCATGGGTAAAAGCGGTACTTTTTGCGTGGCCGCGGGGGGCTGCGACCGCAGCTTGGCGAATAGGGCTGCAATACAGCGCCCAGCCCTTCCGGTGGAAGGGGGGTGTGGGCTGGGGCTGGTCGTAGCTAGGGGACAGGAAAATCCCAGCAAACCCTTCGATTAGGTCGGGAGTAAGCTGGATTTCAGGCATGCTCGGACCACCCCATGGCTGTGGTCGGCGCTGGCCCCTCGTTTAGGAGCCAGCGCAAAGCACTAATCGCACCTTCTGCGAATTTGGTGTCCAGCAGCCCGGCATCTTCTTCCTGAGAAGCTCGGCCCAGCCGTTCCAGCTCCGCGTACAGCGTGGCTTTGTGCGCGGAGATTTGGTAAGGTTCGGCACGCGGGGCTTGATTCATTCCCTTCCCTCCCCATGCTCGTAGACCTGCACTTCGCGCTCGGCACCCCTTTGCGCCTGGTTCATCGACGTGAGCCGCTCGGCCAGTGCGGCCAAGGCATCCACCTGGGGAACAACGGGCGGCGCCTGCTTTACCAGCACCTTCGCCCCGAGTGCAGCCGCTTGTAGGGCCAGTTCCGGAGAAACTTCCTCGGTGGGTTTGTTCAGCTTGGTTTGCAAGATCTCCAGACTTCGCCGTGTTAATTGCTGGAAGCCGGCAAGCAGCTGGTCTTCCACCACGGGATCCACGATCTGCTGGCGCCGAATTGCCAGTCGCTCCTGGAACATGTCCGTACGCATGATAGAATTGACCCAACCTGGGCTATACCCGGCCCGAGTCGCTATCTCCTCGCTGGTAACTGACGGGTTCGCCAGCACCATGTCGATTATAGCGTCGATCGTCCAGCGTTGGCGCCCGCGCCCTTCGACGGGCGCTAGCTGTGTATTCTGCTCATCCATATCTATCTCCTGGGGAGTTGCGCGCCGCGGCACCGCGACGTGTCCGCAGTTGGGCGCGGCGCGCGCCCGTAAGTTCCGTTGATGCTGCTTGAAGCTGTGGACATTATTCCATGTGGAATTATGTACATTCTTCCTGCCTGCGCGAGTTTAGCCCTGTGTCCTTTAAAAAAATTTCCTCTAAGCATATTGCCCCCTCCCCCCGGCTGGGCGGGTAGGCTGGGTGCCTAGCAGGGTGACAGCGCTCTGCTAGGCACTAGGGGGCAAGCTGTTGCAGGGCGGAAGCGAAAGGGGGCGTTATGCCTCTACTCGCGCGCGCGCATGTTTCATGTATGGCGGACGGGCGCGCCGAATGCGAGCGCGTGGTACAAAATCAGCCGACGAACGGTATATGCAATGTCCAATGGACATGTATAATGACCGTATTGGCGTTGTATAGCCAATACCCGGATGTTACGGGGGCGAAGGGCGGTTCGGCCCGTGCGCGTAGGCGCTCGCCTGTTCTTTAAAAATTTGCCATGTACGTTCAATGCGCATAGGGCGTATTGCGTGCATGGCTGTACATAGGAGTTTAGCCATGTTGAAGAAACCAAGGTCGAATGCTGTGTTGGTAACGGCACCTGTGAAGGAACCGAACGGGAACATTATTGGTATCAGGTTGGCGCTCGCTAACGGGAGCGCCAAGACGGAATTGATGTTCCAAGACTGCCATGCGGCAGTACTGAATAAATTCTTGTATGAGGGAGCTGTGAAGAGGCTCGGAGACGCGGCCGCCGCGAAAGCGGGAACGCCGATGTTGAAACGTTTTGAACCCGTAGCCCGGCTCGCTGATCATTACAGGACCGGGACGCCTGAATGGGCGCTCAAAATCGACCATGCGGCGGTACAGGCCGCGGCAAAGGCCAAAGCTGTGGAGCAAAGGCGGCAATGGATTGTTGAAGCAGTGGCCGCGGCGGCCGGTGTTACGTATGAGCAAGCTCGCAAGGGCCTTGTGAAGCGTGCAACGGCGCTTAGTCTTCCTCTCGGCGTCATAATTGATGCGGCGATGAGTAGCGAGAAAATCGCGCTCGAATTCACGCGTGCGGAAGCCGCACGTGCCGCGGCGGCGGCGGCGGCGGCGGAAGTGGAAGCCGAGTTTAATTTGGAAGACTTTGACTTCAGTGAGGAAGACGAAGGCGAGGAGGAGGAAGGCGAGGAAGACGAGGAAGGCGAAGCCGACGAGGACGAAGCCGACGAGGAAAGCGAAGACGAGTAGGCTTAAGGCGTGGGGGTGTTGCATGTACATGCATGCGGCGCCCACCACGCCTTTTTTTTTCGCCTGTTGGAGGCCGACGTATGGGGCGTGGTCCGATCGCGCCCCACGTGCCCGGAAAACCGGCCGCGCGCCCCATTCCCGCGCGCCCCGTTCGGGCATATTCCTGCCCGCCGCCCACCCACCGCGCCCGCGCACATGCCACGTAGCTACGCAGCACACATTGAGGCGTGGCGCCATTCTCCGGGTGTTTTGCCGTGGAAATGACGTACACCACCACCACCACCACCACCACCATGCCGGCCGCCTCGCATTGCGCGCAGGCTAGGTGTTGGGG
>Ga0116191_1002155_pt1 | contig 15189 bp, 10 predicted proteins | sample AD_UKC111_MetaG_FD_89897 | JGI IMG/M metagenome (GOLD analysis project Ga0116191, IMG submission 89897) | Active sludge microbial communities of municipal wastewater-treating anaerobic digesters from Hong Kong - AD_UKC111_MetaG | ecosystem: Engineered > Bioreactor > Anaerobic > Digestate...
AGAAAGGGAGGTCCAGGAGAATTTACCGTCGTATTTCATAAAGACATTTTTAATGAGGAAGAGTTAAGAAAAAGAGGATTAAACGAAAGGCAGATTAAGGCAGTAATGTATGTGAAAGAAAAAGGTAAGATTACCAATAAGGAGTATCAGGAGATTTCTAAAATTTCAGAAAGGACTGCAACCAGGGACTTATTTGATCTGGTTAGCAAAAAAATATTTGTGCAAGTAGGTAGTACTGGCAAAGGGGCAAATTATATATTAAAGACGCCTTAAAGACGCCAAACACGTCACAAAGAAGCCATAAAGACGCCAGGGGAAATAAAAACGATGATTAGTAAATGATCAGGTAATGAAAGTAATAAATAGGTAATGATTTAAAGTCGCCAGATATTTTTAGAGAAGAGAGTCTATTGGCTATTAATTGGCTAATTTGACTAATACGTGACTACCAATTGACTAAACTGGCGATTGGCTGACGATTTTGGCAAACAGTTGGCGCTAAAAAAGGGAGAAATAAAAATATGAATGAGCAGCAGGACATAGAATTCAAATCACAATGGAGCGATACCGTTCTGAAAACGGCATGTGCTTTTGCCAATACCAATGGTGGCAGAATTTACATAGGCATTGACGATAACGGCAATCCTGTTGAACTCAAAAATATAAAGAAACTTATGGAGGATATTCCTAATACAATAAAAAACATAATAGGGATTGTACCTAAGGTAAGTCTTGTTGAAAGGAACGGAAACCAGGTAATTGAAATTCAAATTGAAAGTTACAAATATCCTGTATCATACAAAGGCGCTTTTTACAAACGTTCAGGCAGTACCAATACCGAACTGTCAGGGACGGAATTAACTCGATTTTTACTTCAAAAATCTGGTTTTGTCTGGGATCAAACTATGCAACACTTGATGATATCGACCTTGAAACTATAAATCATTTTAAGAAACTTTCTCAGAAAAGGTTGTCATTTGTTGCCACAGAGGATAACCCTGAGTTATTACTTGAAAAATTAAATCTTCTGGAAAATGGTAAATTAAAACGAGCAGCTATCTTGCTGTTTGGCAAAAATCCACGGAAATTCTTTATAACCTCTTACCTGCAAATAGGCCGATTTGTATCGGAAAGTGAAGTGATAAGCAGTGATATTATTGAGGGTAATCTTTTTGAGCAGGTTGAAAAGGCGATGGAAATTTTACGGATTAAGTATCTACAAAATAGATTTTATTACGAAGGCATTGTTCGAAAGGAAGATTTAGAAATACCCGAAGCGGCATTGCGGGAAGGTATCATCAATGCATTAATTCACAGAGATTATATGATTTCTGCTCAAACACAATTGAGGGTATATGATGATAAGATATGGCTCTGGAATGCAGGAAAACTTCCAGAAGGAATAAGCATTGAACAACTCAAAAAACCTCACGCTTCCTGTCTCCGCAATCCTCTCCTGGCTGATATCTTCTATAAAGCCGGATATATTGAAAGCTGGGGAAGGGGAACGCTCAATATTATTGACTATTGCACCTCCACTAATCTCCCGGAACCTGAAATGAGTGAGGAAATGAATGGCTTTTTGCTGGTAATTTATAAATACGGTAGAAGTTCGGAGAAAAGTTCGGAGAAAGTCCAAGAAACTACCCAGAAAAGTCCCAGAAAAGTCCCAGAAAAGTCCCAGAAAAGTCCCAGAAAATTCTGAATGCTCTTAAAGAGAACCCCTATCTTTCGAGAAAACAGCTTGCTTTGCATTTAGGTGAGAGCGAAGATACTATTCAATCTCAACTACGGAAATTGCAGAAAGAAGGAATAATCAAGCGTATAGGCCCTGCTAAAGGTGGACACTGGGAGGTGGTAGAATGAGTATAAAAAATGTTAATTTTGAAAAAATATTGATGAATCGAAAGGCTTATATTAGATAAAGGGACAATCAACCATGAAATTAACCAGAATATTGAAACAAAAAGGGTTTAAGTTATGATAGAAAACTATAAAAGTAGTTTATATACCTTTATGAATGGATATTGTGGTATTTCATTCAATAATGAGAATGATTTTATAGCTTTGCTTTGTACTGATGTGAAAAATAGATTGGTTGATGAGCCTGAAAGACAAGATTGTTTATCTACATTAAAAAATTTGCAGAGTGATACTGGATTTTCATCATCTCAAAATCTTTTGCTTGATATACAGGCGCTTTCAAATAGTAATATTAATGTTAAAAAATTTGAGATTGGAGAAGCAATAGCAGAGGTAGTTCTTGAAAGTAATTTCAAATGCAGGTTCCTTTGGAATAAACGGCGAGATTCAAAAAATCCTGAAGCTAATCAAACAGGAGCTGATTTAGTTGGTTTTATTGAACATAAAGATGAGCTTTTATTTCTTTTTGGTGAAGTAAAAACATCTTCCGAAGAAGAAAATCCTCCGCAGGTAATGACCCAAAAAGGCACAGGGATGATTTCACAATTAAAAGAATTATATAGTAACCATCAAAAAAGATTCGATTTAATTCGTTATTTACAAAGTAAAACAGCTCTTAATGACAACATAAAAGAAGATTTTCAATCAGCTATTAAAGCATACTATAATCCTGATAACAATTATCAGCTTATAGGTGTTCTTATACGTGATACAGAAGCAATTGAAGATGATTTGAAAAAAGTTTATGAAGATTTGAAGGATACTATTTTAAAACCAACTGGATTACAACTTGTAGCAGTATATTTACCAATAAAACAAGAAAAATGGATTGAAATTTTAAACCAGAGGCCACAACAATGAGTGCTATAAAAAGATATGAAATATTAGAGCAAAATTATCAAGATATTCTTGAAGGCCTGTCTGAACTCATTCAAAAAGCAAGGGTTTCCAGAAGATTCCGTAATATTCAATTATCCGAAAGTGAAAAAAAATTGTTGCAAAAGGCAAAAGAAATTTGTGAATTAGAGATAAACAACTACTGGAATCAAAAAAATTCTAATGAGTTCCTTTCATTGTGTATTACTTACTTTGAGATTGCTACATGTTTTGATTATGATTTAAATGACGAAATTAATATAATGGAACTCTTTAAAATAATCATTTTTGGTTATCTTGGAGAACATTCCCATTATATAAAGGATTACCTGTTATCGATAAAAAATTATGTAATTAACATTAGAATTCCAGAAAAATGGAATGAGAGACTTCTCTATACGATCTTTAAATCATTATACTTTCTGGTGGTTAAAAATAGCTGGAAAGATATAGAAAAAGCAGTTGAAAGCATAAATAAGCTTAGAGAAGAGCAAGGAATATTTGAAGCTAATTTTTTAAATCGAGTCAGAGAAGATTCTCAACCGTATGGAAGTGCTGAAATTGTATCTTTATATCATTTTGCTAAATCAATTGAATTACTTGGCACTTTTTTGATCGAAGGAAATCCTGCTGACATAGAAAACAAGATGGAGTATCATTTTAGAATTGCTTCTGAATTTGCAGAATTATCTCAAAATATCTCATTGGTTTTACTTTATAAATACTTTAAAGAGTTTTCCATAAAACTAATAAGAAATACAATCTGGTATAATCTTCGAGGGGTAAATCACTTTATAAGTGAATTTAATAAATTCATTGTTAAAAGAGATAGTAAATCTATACAGGAACTGTTGTACCCACAAAAATACTCCATTTTAAAAGGTGAAGTTTTAAATCCTGCCTACAGATCTATAATTTTATCCTTGCCAACCTCAAGTGGTAAAACTTTAATAGCTGAATATAAAATCCTTCAAGCTCTTAATGTTTTTAAGCAAAGTGGTGGATGGGTTGCTTATGTTGTACCTACGAAAAGTTTAATTAATCAAATCTATGCAAGATTTAAGCAGGATTTGACCAGCATCGGCATTCAGGTTGAAAAGGCAAGCGGAGCAGTAGAAATTGATGGCTTTGAATACGGTCTCATCAATAATAAAGGAAATAATACTAATTTTGATATTCTGGTAACCACTTATGAAAAGCTCGATTTATTAATCAGACAGGGTTTAGGGACGACAGGTGAAAGATCTTTGGTACTCACCGTCGTTGATGAAGCACATAATATTGGAGATAAAAGCAGAGGATTGCATCTTGAGATGCTCCTATCCACAATAAAAAATGATTGTAAAGAGGTAAATTTTCTCCTGTTAACCCCGGATATTCCAAATGCAAAGCAAATAGCTGATTGGCTGGGAGGTGAAAGGGGATATACGGTTAACCTTGAATTAGATTGGTGGCAACCGAATGAAAGAGTAATAGGTGCATTAGCAGTGGATGGTAAACGAAAAAATTACTCGATTTCTTTACAAACATTAAATACCGCAAAAGGATCCTATGCAATCTCAGAAAAGATACCAATTATTAATATTACGGAAAATAAGAATAATTTCAATTCAAAAATAAAGATAGTACAACTTACTTCAAAACATGTGCTGGATACTGAATATCCAATCATAATCCTTGCTGCAGAAGTTAATGAAACATTTCAGATAGCTAATTATCTATACAATTCTCTTAGCGATATTATAACTGATGAAGAGATTAAATTACTGCAAAAATTCGTAAAAGCCGAATTAGGAGAAAATTTCCCATTGGTGAAATATCTTGATAAGGGAATTGCGATTCACTCATCTGCTATACCGGATGATATCAGACAACTCATAGAATCATTGATGGAAAAAGAAAAACTGAAAGTATTGGTGGCAACAACAACAATTGCACAGGGAATAAATTTTCCTGCATCTGCGGTTATTATGGGTTCTTATAACTATCCTTTTCAGGGTCTGATGCCTTCCCGTGATTTCTGGAATATTGCAGGAAGAGTCGGCAGAGTGGGGCAACAAGGCATGGGATGGATTGGAATTGCAAGTAGAAATGATAAAGATTTAAAAAATATCTCAGAATATGTTAAAAAAGCTTCAGAGAATTTATTGTCTCAGCTGAATGATTTATTGCAAAAGGTTCAGAATCTTCCTGATGGAGATTTCGCAAAATGGTTGTATTTTGATGAACGATGGTCGGTTGTTTTGCAATATATTTCTCACTTAAGGAAACAGGTTAATGACCTGAATCAGTTCATAACTCAATTAGAACAAAAATTACAGGACACACTGGGATATCGTCAAATCTCAGAGGAAAAAAAGCGATATCTTTTTAGAAAATTGAAAGAATATGCTTCTACACTATCATTAGAGGATGCTGATAGAGCTGACTCAACCGGTTTTTCGACAGTTACAGTAAGACAAATGATTGGAAAGCTTTCTCAATTCAGTTTTTCTTCAAGTGACTGGAAAAAGGAACAGCTGTTTTCTGAGAATAATGTAACAATGAAAAATTTAGTAGGTATAATGTTGAATACTTATGAGATACGAAAATCTCTTGAAGATATCAAAATTGGGAATAGAGTATTAGACCAGAGTAGTATTTCACGACTAATTATTTACTGGGTAAATGGTGATACGATTTCTGATATTGCTGAAAAACTAATCCCATCAGAGGATAGCAATGAAAATATAAGAGAGATAACTAAAGCTCTTTATAAAGTAATAACTAATTCAACAAGCTGGGGTATTTCTGCATTGCAGAAAATGCCAACCAGCGGTATTGATTGGGTTCAACTTTCTGAAAGCGATAAGAAAAAGGTTCTAAACATACCAGCATATATTTATTATGGAGTTAATACAGATGAGGCTGTACTTATGAGAAAGGCCAATGTTCCAAGAACTATTGCCGGAAAATTGGGCTTGAAATATAAAGAAGAATTTGGCGAAGATTTTCTTAATCATAATGCAGAAAATGTTCAAAGATGGCTGTCCTCAAAAACAGAAAGAGATATTCAGAACGTTATTCCTGCGAATTCACCATTAACTGCTAAGGAATATTTAGAAATATGGAAAAGATTAAATTTCATGGAGTAAAAATAATGCGTGCAATCAAAATATCTTATTGGTATACAACTTTAATGAGATTAAACATGAATTTGCTAAACGAGTACGTTTTATGATTATGAACTCAACCACCAACGAAATACCGCCACAGGGCTACAAGATGACAGAACTCGGACCTTTGCCAGAAGAATGGGAAGTAGTGAAAATGGGAGAAGTGGCGGATGTTGTAATGGGTCAATCTCCACCTGGTAGCAGCTACAATGAAAAAGGCGAAGGTTTGCCTTTTTTACAAGGTAAAGCAGAGTTTGGATCAATACATCCAAAGCATATCAAATATACTACTGCTCCTATGAAAATAGCACCGAAAAATAGTGTTTTATTATCTGTTCGTGCACCTGTTGGTGATGTCAATATAGCTGATATTGAATATTGTATTGGAAGAGGTTTGTCTTCACTTTCTTTAAAAAATGGAAACAACATATTTTTATTTTATATACTTAGTAATTTAAAAGGGGAACTCGAAAAAGAAGGAACAGGTTCAATATTTAAAGCAATAACAAAAACAAAATTAATGAATTTCGCTCTTCCCCTCCCCCCACTTCCCGAGCAGCAGAAGATTGCCGCTGTGCTTTCTGCGGTGCAGGAGGCAAAGGAGAAAACCCAGGCGGTGATAGATGCCACAAAAGCCCTCAAAAAATCCATGATGAAACACCTGTTCACATACGGACCCGTGCCGCCAGAGGAAACAGAAAACGTTCCGCTCAAGGAAACAGAAATCGGAAAAGTGCCAGAAGAGTGGGAAGTTGTGAAACTTGGAGAAGTTGTTAGAGAGAAAATTACCGATGGTACACATAAAACACCACAGTATATTGGAAATGGTATTCCATTTATTACTATAACAAATATAGTTAATGGGAAAATAGATTTTTCGAAATGTAGATTTATATCAGAAGAAGAACATAACTTTTTAATTAACAGATGCAAACCTGAGAAAGATGATGTACTATTAAGCAAAGTTGGTACACTTGGCCTAACAGCCAAGATTTGTGAAAAAGATAATTTTAGTATTTTTGTCCAATTAGCTCTAATAAAGCCAAAAAAAGAAATAATAAACTCAGATTTTTTAACATATATGTTAAACTCAATTTCAATTCAAAATTAAATAGAAATAGAATCAAGTCAATCAACAATGAAATATATCGGCGTTGAAAAAATCTCGCAGTTACAAATTCCCCTCCTCCCTCTCCCTGTTCAGCAAAAAATTGCTTCGATTCTTTCCGCCATTGATGCTAAAATAGAAGCTGAGGAGAACAAGAAGCAAGCGCTGGAGGGGCTGTTCAAAACGCTTTTGCATAATCTTATGACCGCAAAAATCAGGGTTAATCATCTGGAGATAAACCTATGAGCACATTAGGAGCTGAAAAAAAATCGGTTCAGGAGCCCATCATTCAGTATGTGCAGGAACCGTCGGCAGAATACCTTACGCAAAATGGCGCAAAGGTGTTTCTAAATCTCGGCTGGCAATACGTCAATCCCGACGAAGCCCTGCGCCTGCGAGGTGGAGAGACGCACATGGTGTTCAGGGAGATTTTCGTCAGTCAGTTGCAGAAGCTCAATCCTGACTTTGCAGATCATCTTATGGCAGAGGAGATCATCAAAAAGATTGAAACTGTGCCTGCCACCATCGAGGGGAATTTTACGGTATGGGAATATCTAAAGGGCTTGAAACCGGTGTTTGTCACGTCCGAAAAGCGGGAACGCAATGTTACCCTGCTCGATACCCGCAATATCGACCGCAACATCTTTCAGGTAACGGACGAGTTCAGGTTTACCAATGGCACCCGAACTATCCGGCAGGACATTGTCTTTCTCATCAACGGCATTCCCCTGCTGTTTATCGAAACCAAAGCTGCAACCAGGGTAGAAGGCATGAGCGAGGCGCTGGAACAGGTAAAGCGTTACCATCGCGATTGCCCTGAACTTCTTGCTGTGCTGCAGGCGTATGCCATTACGCACATTTCAAAATATTACTACAGTGGCACCTGGAACACTTCCGAAAAGCTGCTCTTCAACTGGAAGGAAGAGGCAGGAGGAAATTTTGAGCAGCTCGTCAAGACGTTTTTCGACCGGGAGCGGATAGTAAGGCTGATTGCCGATTTTATCCTCTTTACCCGTCAGGACGATGAGCTCAAAAAGGTAGTGCTGCGTCCGCACCAGATGAATGCCATCAATAAGATAGTAGAAAGAGCGCAGGACCCGGCAAAACATCGTGGACTTGTCTGGCATACGCAGGGCTCCGGCAAAACCTACACGATGATTGTTGCAGCACAAAAGATTATCGAAAATCCACTTTTTGAAAATCCAACCGTTATTATGCTGGTGGACCGAAACGAACTCGAAAGCCAGCTATTTGCAAATATTACGGCGCTTGGAATCGGCAATGTTGAGGTCACAGAGAGCAAGGAGCACCTGCGGGAACTGCTTTCACGCGACAGACGCGGCCTCATTGTTACCATGATTCACAAGTTTGAGGGGATACCGGCAAACGTCAACACGCGCAAGAATATTTTTGTATTGGTGGATGAAGCACACAGAACAACCGGCGGCAAGCTTGGCAATTATCTGATGGGTGCGCTGCCCAATGCTACCTACATAGGATTTACCGGTACACCTATCGACAAAACGCAGTATGGCAAAGGCACTTTTATTACCTTTGGTATAGATGACCCACCACAGGGCTATCTCGACAAATACAGCATAGCACAATCCATAGAGGATGGCACAACAGTCCCGCTCTATTATACTCTTGCTCCTAATGAATTGCGCGTAGAAAAGGAAGTGCTCGATAAGGAATTTCTCGACCTCGCCGAGACAGAAGGCATCAGCGACATTGAAGCGCTCAACAAGGTGCTCGAAAAGGCAGTAACCCTGAAAAACATGCTCAAGAACAGAGCGCGGATAGAACGAGTTAGCTCCTACATTGCTGACCACTTCAAACGATACATCGAACCCATGGGATACAAGGCGTTTGTGGTGGGTGTTGATCGTGAAGCCTGCGCTTTGTACAAGGAGGAACTGGACAAACATTTGCCTTCGGAATATTCAGAAGTGGTGTATAGCTCTGCTTTCAACGATCCGCCTGAACTGGCTAAATATCAGCTTTCGCAAACAGATGAACAGCGGATACGAAAAGCCTTCCGCAAATCAGATGAGCTGCCAAAAATACTGATAGTCACCGAGAAACTGCTCACAGGTTTTGATGCGCCCATACTCTACTGTATGTACCTCGATAAACCCATGCGCGACCATGTGCTGCTGCAGGCAATCGCCCGGGTAAACCGTCCCTACGAGGATAACGAGGGCAGGAAAAAATCTAATGGCTTTGTCCTCGACTTTGTCGGCATCTTCGAGAATCTCGAAAAAGCCCTTGCCTTCGACTCTCAAGATATTGAAGGGGTGGTTCATGATATTGATGTCTTGAAAAAACAATTCAAGGATACTATGCAGACTACTGGAGAGCAGTATCTTATTCTTATTTCAGGAAAAACGCAGGATAAAGCCGTAGAAGCTGTGCTGGAATATTTCAGGGATGAAGAAAAGCGGCAGGAATTTTATCGGTACTTCAAACAATTATCCCAGCTATACGAGATCATCTCGCCCGATGATTTTCTTCGCCCCTATCTTGACGACTACGAAACTCTTTCCCGGATGTTCAAAATTGTACGGGAAAATTACGACCGGGGCATTCCTGTCGACAGAGATTTTACGAGAAAAACCGCTCTCCTTGTGCAGCAGCATACTACTGGCAGTGCCATTGGACCCACGCTGGATATCTGCGAAATAAATGAGGAAACGCTCAAGCGTATCGAGGGAAGCAAGGCATCCGATACGGAAAAGGTATTCAATCTGATTAAAAGTATAGAAAGAACGGTTGAGCAGCAGGGTAACAATGCTCCCTACCTTATATCTATTGCCGAAAAGGCGGAACTCCTGATAAAACTTTTTGAGGACAGGCAAAAGAGTACAAAAGAAACTCTTGAAAAACTCATGGAAATAATTCGGGAAATTAATGCCGCCCAAAAAGAGCAGTCAGAAAAGGCAATGTCAACAGAGATTTTCTCCGTTTACTGGATACTCAAGGAACAAGGCATTCCCAATGCCGAAGAGCTGGCAAACGGTTTACAGACAGTATTTGCACAATATCCGCACTGGCACAAAAGTGAACGTTATGAGCGAGAAATCAGGAATGGCCTGTATAAGGCATTAACAAAGTCAGGCATACAGGATGTAAAACGAATTTCTGATATTGTTCAGAATATTATAGACATACTAAAACAGGGCAGACAGAATGATGACACCGGAAAAATTTAAGGAAGAAGTACTAACATTGGCTGAGGAGGTAGGAGTAAAGCCAAAAGAAATTCATATCCAGTCGATGCAACGCAAATGGGCAAGCTGTTCAAGCAGGGGCAGACTTACGTTTGATAAAAAACTCCTCGACGAAGCGGAGGAGGTGCGGATAAAGGTCATCCTGCACGAACTTTTACACCTGAAATATCCCAATCATGGGAAGATGTTCAAACTGCTGTTAGATACATATTTTAAAAAAGAATTATCTCACGTTTACCCAAGCTGAGCGAATTTTTCAAAAAAAAAAAAATATAAAAATGACAAATTTTCGTTTTTATGTTTATAACTATCTGATTACCAATTATAATAATATTTAAAATCTTTGGTAGCCCCAAAAAATGACTAATACATTTAGTCGTTTAAAAAATAGGGGTTATTTTGTAAGTCTCCCTAAAATTCAGTCAGTTTAAAAATTCGTTTAATTCATAACAAGTACTTTTCCTCCTTTAGCCGATTTTTAAAGGATTCCCTTGTTGATTAAATCCAGAATGCCTCTCAATGCAGTGTCTGCTGAACATTTTGATATTTTTGTCCACATAGGGAAAGTCAAGGCGCCAAATTATTCTCCTCATCATCTTCGATAAGCCTTATTGGTAACGTTCCGGTTGTTTGGGCTGATGGGGAGTTAATGGCCAGCGGCGTCATCCCACGTTAAAACCATGCTAAATTACTAAAAACTTTCGTATCTGCAAATCAACCCCAGTAGGCTAAACCACCTGTTAGCAACCGTAAATTTATTTTAATCTAACCATTTGTCAATCAATTTTAATTTTCGGTTTAGTTTAAAGTATCTTTCTTTTTGTAACCTATTTAACTGCTTTAATGTTTTATCAATTTCGGATTTTTGTCCTTGTGTGTCCCAATTCCAAACAGAATTAAAAATCTCTAATCTTCGTCTTAATTCTTCTCGAAAATCATTGGAAACTAAGCCAGGAATACCATATAATTCGTAATGTTGTGTTAAGGGCAAATAAAAAACAAAACCAGTAAAAAAGTCTTTATATTTTAGCTTGGTTGTAGAATAAGGCCAAAGGTCAAATGTGTCATAACCAAATGGTGAATTTTCGAAGTCAAACCCCATACTTATTATTCTAAGATATTTGAATGAGGCGTCCCACTTACCTCCCTGAATTGGAATATGTGGGTCGCCAATATCTGGATTAGTAAAAGGCAGAGCTGCCCATGTGTTCAGCAGAACATTTGCTACTTTTTGTGGGTATTTATCAAAAATATACCTCGCGGCATTAGGTATGTAGATTGAATTTCCTTGCATTTCATTTATTACATCTTTACTAAAAGCGTGCCTGTTGTTCAGGATTATTAAAGCTTTTCTTCGCACCTCGTTTTTTAATTGTATTTCATATTGTTTAATAAAATTGACCGCCATAATTGAATCAAAATTTGGTTGTTCATAAAACCAATTTTTGTATTCCGTGGAAGTCTTAAAGCTTTTCCAACCGGGGAACTCCCAAGATAATGGATGTATTTTTAGTTGAAGTGATTCTTGAATCGTATTATTTAACTTGTTTATTGATGAGAGAAAATGATAAAAATTATATTTTTCCCAATAGGGAGAAAACGTTAAATCCCTATAAATATTGAGCAGTTTGTCGTTTCTAAGTTTTTCATTTGAATAATTGGCTTGTAAAAAAATATTTAAATCTTGTTGAATTGTTATGCTTCCAATTTCCGTGTAAACATTACCTACATTGGATATAAAATGCTCATCGCTAATAATATCTAAAAGTAAGTCGTATTGAGTTACTTCTCCATGGAGCCTTTCACAAAAAATTACTATATCATATTTGTCCCAAAGAGCCATTATATACTCTTTGGCAGAATAAGAATTTTTTTGTAAGAACTGAACGTAGGGTGAAATTTCCTTATTTAATTTTTTTTGTCCTAGACAGGCGTATGTATTAAAAATAATGAATATAAAAAATAATATTTTTCTCATTCTTTTATCATTATGGTTGCTAACGGTCGGTGGTTTGGGCTGCTGGGGAGTTAATGGCCAGCGGTGTCATCCCACGCTATAAACATACTTAAATACTAAAAACTTTCGTATCTGCATCATCAGCCCCAGTAGGCTAAACCACTTGTTGTGTGCAGTGCATTTATTATTTTATCAAATTTTCTGATTACCAATGAAGAACAAGTTGTTTAGTTTTCTCTTTTTCTTTAAGGTCGTGATTATGATTATTAATACCGTTTAATTCAAAATTGCAAACTAAAGCCTCAACTACAGTTTTTCTGTTTTCGATATTTCCTCCTGTATGATAAAAATGGTCTTTTGTTACAATATTAAAATTGCTCCAATATTTTTCAATCATAGTGTTTTCTCGCCAATCATTATGATGCCAAGTTGACAAAATAAATTTTGCTTTTGTATTTTTTAATAATTTGAATAATAATTCTTCGTCTTCTTCCGACCAACCATTATAGTAGTCAACATATCTCCCGTAGTATGGTGGGTCACAGTATATAATGTCATTTGAAGTAGCCAGAGGAATTATTTCAGAAAAACTTTTATTATGAAATTCCCATTTATCAGTTATAATTGAACTTACCTTAGCAACTTGATTCACAATTTTAGTTACATAGGCCTGTGAAAATCTATTAGGTTTTTTACAAAAAGGAATGTTCCAATTTCCTTTTTTACCAAAACGCATCATCCCATTAAACCCAGCTCTAGAAAGAAATAAAAAGTCAAGAGGAGAAAATTCTTTGTTAAAACGTTCTCTTACCGCTCTGTAATAAACATAACCATTATCTTCCGATGAAGATAAATTTTCATTAGCATTTTCTAGATAGTGCTTAACAATACTCGGTGTTATTTCCCCTTTTTGAATTCCTTTGTAGAAATTAATAATATGAGGATTTGTGTCGTTAAGGATTGCTTCTTTTGATTTTGAATTAAATGCGACCACTCCTGTTCCTAAGAAAGGCTCAAACCATTTGCCTTTGCTGTTAGTTTTTTTAACAACATCCATAATCCAAGGTACAAGTTTTGTCTTAATCCCTTGGCTCTTTATTGGTGGTACTATTACTTTCAACTTTTTTTCTTTGTTTGTTTTGTTACTATTCTTTTAATTAAATCTGATTTCCCTTTAAATTCGAGAAAATCTTTTAGGCTAGTAATTTTCTTTGTTTTCTTACCATCAATCATTGTAACTAACCCATAGTTAATCCAATATTCATCAAACCACTCTTCTCCTAGTTTTGCAAAAATGCCATTGCCATTTTTTATGTCTTCAATATTTGTAATTGAACCAATATTTGCTGTGTTAGATGAGCCTTGATTATCGCTTGCTATTTCCCATTTTTCAGCAACGAAGAAGTCAAAATCTTTAATTACAGAAGTAATTGACTTTAAGCTTTCAACAGTAGTAACCTTTCTGTCTCCAATTCTTGCAGAAGTAGTTTCATATTTTTCTTGAATTTCTTTAACCTGAAATACTTCTGTTTCAATATTGTCGTCCAAATCCGTTCGTGTGTAAATTATTCCTAAGCAAAAATGTCCTAAATATTCAGAATACGGAAACTGAATGTTTTTATTACTAGTTCTTTCAATAAAATACTTTCCGTGGCTACCCAAAGTAAACCCGTTAACGTGCCCTGAATAATTGAAATCACGATAAGTAGTTTTTAAATCAATGGCAAATTTGATTTCTGGGTTTGTTTTATTAACAAAACTCAAGTCGGGATACCAATTCTGTTTTTCTGCAAGAACTATATTATATCCTATTCTATCAGCGAACTCAAGCAGTTTTGGAAATAAGTGTATCTCTAATATTTTTGATACTATTTTGGTGTCAGAAGAAATTGTATAGATGTTTTTAAATACATCTATAAATCCTTTAATAGTCCAGTCTCCATTTTCAGTTGAAACATATGTCCTTAAACTATCAGCGAATTGCTTTAGTTCATTCTTAAACGATGCTTTAATTGAATTCATTTCATCTCTTTTCATATCACAAAGGTAATCAAAAAATGCTGAAAAATCATTTAATTGTGCTATATGTCTGTCTTTCTTTGCATTGTACACAACTTACTTATCTATGCACTAAAAGTGCATTTATCAATCCATTTTGGTCGGTATTGTGCACTTTTAGTTACCGTTTAACAAAGGTATAATTTTATAACATATCGTCAAATGGATGGTTAATTTCCTGCAAACTTCTCTGGCTCTCTGGGTGTAAACATCCGTAGCCTGAACACTTTTATGGCCAGGTGGCAACCGGATAAACCGCATGGGGTAGGCTTAGAGCAGGTATTAGGAAAGGCTGAACCTGCTTTTCACAAACTGAACCACCAGCCGGCGGAGAGTTCAACGAAGTTAGCCCTTCTCGCGAGGTAGCCATGAAAAAAAAGGTAGGTAAGTGGTGGTAATCTGTAAAAAAGGTAATCCAGGGGTATTATGCGTTTGAAGTTTTGGATGGAAGTGAACTATTATGGTAGAGTGTTAGGGTTGGGGTTGCCATATGATAAAAATGCAGCAGCGAAGGATGAAAAATTCTTTGTATAGTAGTAATCTACGAAAAGTTGCTTTTCCTTATGCTTAGGCTTCTTTAACCGTTAATTTTTCTAGTAGGGAATAAAAGCGTTGCTATATCCGCCGAGCTGGTAGCCAAAGGGGTTCCGGTTAACGAAGTTGAAGCTGGCGCCAATGCTTGCCTTACTGCTTATGCGGTAGTTAAAGCCTACACCGTACATCTGGCTGTTGTAACTCCCAAGCGTTCTGGAAAATGGGGAGAAGTAGGTTTGATTCTGGCTAACCGAACCCATGGCGTAAACGCTAAATCGGTTGTTGAAGTTATACTGGGTGTAGGCCCATGCCTGGTATGGATTGTCAAGTGCTTGACCGGTGCTGATG
>Ga0116191_1002156_pt1 | contig 15184 bp, 13 predicted proteins | sample AD_UKC111_MetaG_FD_89897 | JGI IMG/M metagenome (GOLD analysis project Ga0116191, IMG submission 89897) | Active sludge microbial communities of municipal wastewater-treating anaerobic digesters from Hong Kong - AD_UKC111_MetaG | ecosystem: Engineered > Bioreactor > Anaerobic > Digestate...
CGAACCAAGCATCTGGTCACCCGACTCATCAAACGTGGATATGTATATCCAAAGGTCATTCAACAAGCGTACTGCACCAAGTGTCAAAAGTTCCTGCCTGATCGATACCTTGAAGGGATCTGCCCCCATTGTAAAAAACCGGCACGGGGTGACGAATGTGACCAGGGGTGCGGAAAACATCTTGAACCAGGAGAGATTCTAGAACCAACGTGTAAAATATGTGGAAACCGAGCGGAATATCGCGAACAAGAACACTTCTTCTTCCGTCTCAGTGCTTTTCAGGGCTGGCTAAGGGAGTTTCTGGGTCAGCTGAAAGGCACAGACAATGCCATAAACTATGCACTTGGTTGGGTAAACGAGGAACTGCATGACTGGTGTATCACACGGACCCTCGAATGGGGAGTAAAATTTCCAGGTCATGATGACCTGGTCGTCTACGTCTGGGTTGATGCCCCAATCGGATATATTGGCTTTACCGAAGAATGGGCCACGATAAACGGCAAAGACTGGAAGACATACTGGTGTGGCCCACAGACACGGGTAACCCATTTTATTGGGCAAGATATCACATATCATCACTGTGTTTTCTGGCCCGCCATGCTGCATGGGGCTGGCTATGGAACACCCTATGCCGTCGTGGCATCAGGGATGCTCAAGATCGATGATCACAAGTTCTCCAAGTCCCGCGGATATGTCGTCTGGACAAATGAAGACTATCTTGATCAGGGACTGCCTGCCGACTATCTCCGGTACTATCTCCTCTCATATACCAGCCATACCAAGGAGATGAACTTCTCCTGGCAACTTTTCCAGGAACGGATCAATAACGAGGTAGTCAACAACTTAGGCAATTTCCTGTACCGCACCCTCCATCTCTCATACAAGCAATTCGGTGGCATCCCTGATGGAGAAGTAGAAAGAGAGATCCAAGAACGAATCCATGAGGCGATCAGACAGGTAACCGACCTTGTTGAGGTATATGACTTTAAAGGTGCCGTCGATGCAATCCTTACCCTTTCAGCCTGGGGGAATACCTATATCCAGAGCAAGGAGCCCTGGAAACTTGCAAAGACCGATCCAAAAGCCATGGCACAGGTCATGAAAAACTGTCTCCAGCTTGCAAAAGCCCTGACTCTTCTTATTGAACCAGTCATGCCAGAGCAAGCCTGTCGTATCTGGAGTCAACTGGGCCAAAAAAATCCACTATCAGAGACAGGATTTGATGCAGGTCTTCAACCACTTCTGCCAGGCCCACTCCAAACGCCGCAGATCGTTTTCTCCAAGATTGATGACAAGATGGTAGCAGAACTCGATAAAAGGCTGCGTGACAGGATCGATAAACTCAACGCAAAGAAACCTCAGACACCACAAATAACAATAGAGGAGTTTGCAAAAGTCGAATTAAAGACGGGAAAGATCCTCTCTGCAGAGCCGGTTCCCAAATCAACAAAACTCCTCAAACTCATGATCACGATTGGCGATGAAGTCAGACAGATCGTAAGTGGGATAGCCGAGTTTCACAAGCCAGAAAACCTTATCGGAAAGGAAGTAATCGTCTGCACAAACCTAAAACCCGCAAAAATATTCGGTGTTGAGAGTAATGGAATGATCCTTGCGGCAGGGGATACTGCCTCACTCCTCATTCCTGAAACCCCCGTTCCACCAGGAACCAAAATCAAGTAACTCTTTTTTTTCCCTCTAGTGCATATTCAAGCGCTCTTTTGTACGTCAGGATCGGACTGTTCTTCTCGCGGCTCCTGCAACGTGAGTGTGGCATTTTCAGATCCAAGCGCTCTCAGTCCCTCTGCTGCAATACGCCTGGTGTAGGTGTGTTCATCTGTGAGCATCTTCATCAGAACTGGGACTATTCGTGGATCCTGCATCTTGGCAAGAGATTTTGTGGCCATGTATCTGACATGATCGTTCTCATCCATTGTCCGTGCAATGAGGTGATCAATGGTCCGTATATCCCCAATTCCTCCAAGCGCCTCAGCTGCCCGATACCGAATGACCCAATCGCTATCGTTCAACAATTCAAGCAACGGTGGAATAGCGCTTGTACCCACCTGAATAAGGCATGCCACAGCACGAGCCCTCACGTGCTTATCCGCACTTCGGAGATCAGTAAGTGCTCCGTTGAGGTCTGGAGTTTGCATACAAAAAATTGGACGTTATAAGAGAAAATGGTGAATGATTCAGCTTCCCCACCATCCTTGAAAGGCTGCCCCTTTTTACTGAATCATTCCACCCGATTTGGGAGTACCCTTATGTACTGGTTGAGTTTGGTTGCACGATTGACGTCGATGAATACTCATGGGTCTGGGCTAGGTCAAACAGGCCACGAGCAACCGTTCTCTGCCGATCCGTGATCTTCGTAGTCAGGTTTGGATCGTAATAGTTGCTATTGTAGGTCTCAAAGTCCGTGTTCATGTAAACCTCTGCAGCTCCCACTGCGAGGGTATTGTTCGCATTTGTTCCAAGACCCTGCGCATCAAATCCATATCGCAGGTTCACCGGGACGGTTGAACTCTCTGATATAGCACGGCCACCAACTGTCGTTACCGCAGCGACCTCCTGGACATTCATCGAGCTTCCTGCTTCCACAGTTCCTTTAAACCCGGCTCCATCCCCATTTGTTCCACCTGCAAAGACACAACGGCCAACATCATTTCCGGTCGTTGTCGACCCAAGCGAGGTAATGGTTGATCCCTCATCCCAAAGCATGGTACCGCTCTGACTCTGATCAGCCTGGAAATTTACGGTATGCCGGGCATACAGGTTATCCCTACCATCTGACACATTAGACCCATCCATGCTGTACTCTTTTGTGTACCGGGTGGTCCCACTTGCTCCAAGTGTATTTTCACGATATGTGAAAATAGCCCTCGTCTCATCTGGCGTGAGCGTATTATTCGCTAGGTCACCACCAGGACGGTTCGTCTGTTGCCATTCCATGTCATGGTTCACCAAAAAAGTACCGATACAAGTTGCATCGATTGTGGTGGTAACCCCACTCTGATCATATAATGCAGAAGTAGGTCTGACAGCAGATGCCCACCCGGCCATACAAACCAGGAGAATAATGAACACTGTACTTATTCGCCTCAATATACAGGCATTCATATTAATCAACCCCATCAAATGTCTGACTACACGCAGTCAAACTGGTCACGAAAATTTCGTCGGTGATGCATATATAACTTGTTAATTTTCCATGACAAAAAATGAAGAAACACGCAATATACGAAAAAATAAATATTAAAAAAATGATTTAATCGAGTGATGAAAATTGGGGCCCAAATTACGCAAGGTAATCAGCGGGCTTAGGCATCTCTTCTTTGAGCCCCTTGCGCTTCCTGATCTGCAACACGATCTCCTTGGCAGAACTTGCGGGAACAATTTCAAACCCGGCAAATTCACTATTCCACATGGCACGCCCCTCCGTTGCTGAACGCACATCACCAGCAAACCCAAAGAGTTCTGCAACCGGTGCCTTTCCAATGACGGTGATCGTATCTCCTTCACTCGTCATGTCAAAGACCTGACCACGGCGGCTTTGGATCTGTGATGTCGCACTACCCATATGTTCCTGAGGGACTGTAATATGCAGCTTTTGCATCGGTTCGAGAAGGGAATCTCCTGCAAGGAGCATTCCACCCTTTATCGCACTTCTGACCGCCGGGATTACTTGTGCAGGACCACGGTGGATCGCATCCTCATGTAACTTCACATCAACCAGCTTGATGAGCATGTTCTGGACCGGCTCATTGGCGAGCGGACCACCATCAAGGGCTTCATGAATACCTTCAATGATAAGTTCCATCGTCTCATTGAGGTACTGAATACCCTTGGTCATGTCGAGGAAGAGATTGGTCCCATAGATATCCTTGACATTCTTGGCTTCTTCCTTGTCAAAACCGGCCTTAATCAATACATCACGCCGCTCAAGTGCATCCTGGTTCATAGAGACATCGTGGTTCTTTATCATCTCAACCACATGTGCAGGAAGTGGGTGAAGTGTGAAATAGAACCGGTTGTGACGGTTGGGCGACTTTCCTTCAACTGGTTCAGTAAGTTCCTGGGTAATAGTCTCACGGTACACCACGATCGGCTCAGATGTGACAATTTCAACACCCTTGTCACGCTTGATACGGCCGGTAACGATCTCAAGATGGAGCTCACCCATACCAGATATCAAGTGCTCACCGGTCTCTTCATTGATAGTAACCCGAAGCGTCGGATCTTCCTTGGCGACCTGGCGGAGAACATCAACCAGTTTTGGCAGATCTTTCATATTCTTCGCTTCGACCGCAACGGTAACCACAGGCTCAGAGTAGTGCTCAAGTGACTCAAAGGGCGTCATTTCCATGAGCGTTGAGACGGTTGAACCGACAATGGCATCTTTAAGGCCAGTTACAGCAGCAATGTTACCAGCATACAGTTCTGGAACCTCCACACGGGTTGGACCCATGAAAATTCCGACCTGTTGCAGACGATTGACTTTTTTTGCTGTTCCCATGACATACATTTCCATACCACGGGTGAGCTTTCCTGAGAAGAGTCGGCCAGTTGCAACCTCCCCTGCATGAGGATCAAAGGAAATATCGGTGACCATGAGACAGGCGGGTGCATTTGGATCACACGTCACCATTCCTTTTCCTTCAGGGCTATTGACATCACCATGCCATATGACACCAATACGTCGTGGTTGTGCTTCTTTTGGGTTTGGCAGGAAAGACACTACCATATCAAGAACGACATCACACAATGGACTCTTTTTTGCAAGCGTCTTCATATCGCCGCTCTTACAATACTGGTAGACTTCCTTAAAGGAGATCCCGGACTTTTTCATGAAAGGTACAGAGACTGCCCAATTGTACAGAGCAGACCCAAATGCAACCGTTCCATTGGCAGCATCAAGTTTCCAACCCTGATTGTACATCTCCTCATTCATACCCTTGATGAGCTTGTTAACCTTATCGATGACTTTTCCAAGCCGAATCTGCATCTCCATCTCATCGACCTGAAGTTCATTGATCAGCCGGTCAACTTTATTGATGAATAATACTGGCTTTACACGCTCTTTGAGCGCCTGACGCAGAACGGTCTCTGTTTGGGGCATCGTTCCTTCGACCGCATCGACAAGCACAACTGCTCCATCAACCGCACGCATGGCACGGGTGACATCTCCACCAAAGTCAACGTGACCAGGAGTATCAATCATGTTGATAAGATACTCTTTTCCGTTGTACTCGTGAACCATTGACACGTTGGACGCATCAATAGTAATTCCTCGTGCTTGTTCTTCCTCATCAGAGTCCATCCAACAGGCCTTTCCTGCCAGCTCCTCACTGATGATCCCTGCCCCGGCCAGAAGATTATCAGAAAGGGTTGTCTTCCCGTGATCAATATGGGCGACAATACCGATATTTCGGATACACTCCGGCTGGTTCATGAGCTGCATGACGCGCTCTACCGTTTTCTTCCCTCGGCTCATATTTCACCTGCAGTTTTTAAAAACAGAAATAGGGTATATTTTTACCGTGCAGATTTTGCAACACGTTCCCGTTCTTCACGCTTTGCGACAGAGTAACACTTTACATCCCCGTTCGCAGCAGCAATAAGTTCCTCGGCGAGGGCATTTGCAACGGGTTTCTTCTTCTTGTGAGATGCTGCATACACACCAGCAGCGATTAACCCAACTGCTGTATTAACCCGACGCATGGGTGCAGTATCAACAGATTTTGGAACGTTGATACCACCATATTTCAGACGGACCGTCTCTTCCCGTGGACCAGCATTTGCAACTGCATCGCAGAGCACCTCAATTGGGTTCTTTTTAGTCTTCTGGTAGATAATCTCAAATGCATCCTGGACAATGCGGATTGCAAGTTGCTTTTTACCGGTGTTTGCTTCTTTACGCATGAGCTTGTTAATCAGTCGCTCAACGATGAGCATATTTGCTTTATGAAACTCCTGGCGGGTCAATCGCCCGCAGGAATGAGGAACAATCATCGAGTTGAGATTCACGTACCGTGCAATACCAGGGTCACGAATGGTAACCTCACTCGTATCCCACCGATTGAAGAGGAGACGAGTCTGGGCAGAGACTTCTTCACTCATCACGATCACCTGCGCGGCTTCTCCTTCCTGCCAATCACCAGTTCATGAAGGCAGACATTATTCACCTTGGTAACCACATACCGCACACCAGGAATATCACCCATTGAACGCCCGAGACGTCCGCCGATACCTTCAATCTCGACTTCGTCGTGTTCATCGATGAAGTTGATAGCACCATCACCGACTGCAAACGCAGAAACCTGGCGCCCGTTCTTGATTAACTGAACTCGGACACACTTTCGGATCGCAGAGTTTGGCTGTTTTGCTTCAACACCGATCTTCTCCAATACAATTCCTCGTGCCTGTGGCGCGCCCTCAAGGGGATCTGACTTAAGCTTTAGACCACCTGCTTTTCGTGCAAAATGTGGGTCACTCCAGCGAAATCTCGCTGAATCACGCTTTAATTTACGTGCTGCAAATTTACCCTGTCCCATTACATCACTCTGAAAATCTTCGATAATTTCGCCATCCAGCGGCGATTGAGAATCCAAATGCGCGACGATTCAGGTATAAAATGTCGGCTTTGAAACCTGTCTGTATACGTTGACACTTATGCAATATAATAGTTGTATTCATGCCTAACCTACATCACATGCACATTAGACTCTACAAAGAGATCTCATTTGACGCAAGTCACCGGTTGTTGCATTACGAGGGGAAATGCCATAATCTTCATGGCCACCGGTGGAAGGTCGAGATCTGGCTCGCCGGATATGTCGACGACCAGACACATATTCTTGTGGACTACAATGAAATCCGCGAGATCGTGCATACCTATGATCATGAGATCATCCTCAATGAAGCAGATCCGATGGTTCCACGAATCCAAGAGTTTCACGACGTCATTACTACCCCCGGCGATCCCACCAGCGAGTTGTTGGCCGTTCTCATCCGTGATACTATAGAGAAGCGATACAAAGAGTGCGGAAGAGAGATCATCGTTGAAAAAATACGAGTCTGGGAATCACCAACCAGTTGCGCAGAACTCATCCATGAGGATCGCTGATATTTTTGTCTCACTCCAGGGAGAAGGGCCGACCAGCGGATATCCGACAACCTTTATCAGGCTGGCTGGGTGCAATCTCGCCTGTTCCTACTGTGATACCCCAGAAAGTAGGATCGGTGGGGATGAACTCAGTATTGAAGAGGTGGTCAAACATGTATCTGCTAAAAAACCGCAACATGTCTGTATTACCGGAGGTGAACCGCTGCTTCAGAAAGCAGATGTTGCTCTGGTAGCGCACATGCTCATATGTACTGGAAAAAAGGTAACTATTGAGACAAATGGTACAATTCCATTTGATGACTTCCCTGATGAGATCGTAATCTGCATGGACGTAAAATGCCCCTCTTCAGGATATTCAAGTGATCTCTCCCTTCTCCCGGCGTTAAAAAAGACTGACGCCGTCAAGTTCGTAGTAGAGACCGATGAAGATCTCGCGTTCACTGAACATATCATATACACGCATGAAATAAAAGCTGAAATATTTATTTCACCAGTATATGGAACTGATTATATCAGAATTGCTTCCTATATCCTCTCCAAAAACCTTCCCGCACGAATGCAACTCCAATTACACAAATTCATAGGATTGCCCTGACATGAAAGCAGTATGCCTCCTCTCAGGCGGAATGGACTCGTCCACCCTTGCCTATCGCGCAAAGCATGACGGATACGAAATCCTTGCCCTACACTTTAGTTATGGACAGCGGACCGAGGAAAAGGAGCGTGAGTCTGCAAAGCAGATCGCCAAAAACCTCAATGCACACGAATTTCTTGACGTGAACCTTGCCTACCTGAAAACCATCGGTGGATCAAGCCTTACTGATTGGACAAAACCAGTACAACCACATAGAGACGAAAACATTGGGATACCAGATACATATGTGCCCTTTAGAAATGCAAACCTCCTTGCCGTTGCTACAAGCTATGCAGAAGCGCGAGGAGCAGATGCAATATACATAGGGGTCCAAGCATCAGACTATGCCGGATACCCTGATTGCAGACCTGAATTTATCGAGGCATTTCAGCGGGTTATTACCCTTGGCACACGGCCTGATGCCGGCATTACTCTCAAAACGCCATTTGTACGGCTTAACAAGGCAGAAATCCTAAAAATCGGCATGGAACTTAAGGTCCCGTACGAGGACACCTGGTCTTGTTATGCGGACAATGAGGTCGCCTGTGGAGTTTGTGACTCATGTCATTACCGGCTCGAAGCATTCAAAGCAATTGGGATGGAGGATCCCATCCCCTACCGGTGAATCATGGAGATCTATCGTGGCCCACGATTGTGGGTAGAAAAGCGAGCCTTTTCTCTCCCTGACGGACGCCTTAAGGAGGCCATTGTTGTGCATCCTGGTGATGCCGTCGTTATCCTTCCCAGGGATGGAGAGGATTTTCTTCTCATCAAGCAGTATAGGCCCCCAATTGACACCTACATATATGAAGCACCAGCTGGCACAATGGAAGCTGGCGAAGATCCGATGCATACTGCACACCGCGAGCTCATTGAGGAGATTGGTATGGCAGCCCGATCGATGCGTTCCTTAGGGTACATCTACACCACTCCAGGCTTTACCGATGAGCGCCTCTGGTTGTTTGAGGCAACTGATCTTGTTCCCTCCAAGGAATATGTACCAGATGATGACGAGATTATTGAACCCGTGCGGTTTTCTCTTGCCGAGATCAGAACAATGATCAGAGCAGGTACAATCGTTGATGCAAAAACAATCTGTATCTTGTACCGGTGGATGGAGGAGCAGAACAATGACTAATCCCCCTCTCATCCTTGCGATTCTTCTCCTCTGCTGCATGATAGGGGCGGGGTGTACTGGCTCACAAAAAGAATCTGATATCGCTGCGTCATGGAACCTCTCTTTAGATGGGAGTATTACTTTTTCCCTCCCGCCATGTCAGACCGACGAGAATGTACAGAGTACCGCTGATAACATGACGATAACCGATCTCGTGTTCAGGGGTTTTGCTGGTTCGGTACATGCGATACTGGTCTGCCCAAAGCAGCCCTATGCTTTTCTCGTCTGGGCACCAGGAGCAAATAATCCAGCTGCTGGATACGTTGATTACATGACCTATTATCCGAGGCATGGGATTGGTGTCCTTATCATGGATGTGAGGGGAAATGGAGGATTAACCCCTGGATACCCATTAAATATTGAGCGGGATCTCGATCTTTTTGTGCAGGGGCAATGGCCAGAGTTTTACCTCAATGCGGCAGATATGATAATAGCCAGACACTTTCTCCAGGAACGGTATCCTAAAACTCCGATCTATGCCGTGGGAGAGTCCAATGGCGGGAGATATGCCGCACTTGCTGCAGGTGCTGATCCTGGATTTACTGGATATATCGGAATTTCTACCTCAGGGTTCCACCAAATAGGAAGAAACTACACATCTCCTGTGCGAGAGTTCCTCCTCAGTATTGACCCTGAAATCCAAACCAGAACGATCTCGCCCCGGCCGATTATTCTCTTTCATGCCCCGGATGATCCAATCATTCCATTTGCCGAAGGAGAGATGCTTGCTCAAGCTGCAGGGAATGAAACCGTTTTTTTTCCCTTCAATGGAACACATGGGGTAAACAGGGAGGTTGACGATACTATCATTGACCTCCTCTCTGCAAAACTGAAGGGCACAAGGGGTGAACCTTAAGTCTGCCTCATGACAATATATACCAGCTTATATTGTAGGATTGTCTCATGAGCGAAGCGGTTGAACTGGACGAAGCTAGACGGAAATACGAATTTAAAAAGATGCTTGAGCGTCTGGAGGCAAAAGAAGGAAGTGGAACTGAACTAATTTCCTTGTATATACCTCCTGACAAGCAGATCTATGATGTAACCGCCCAGCTCAGGGATGAGTTTGGTCAGTGTGCAAACATCAAGTCCAAGCAGACACGCACGAATGTCCAAAGTGCTATCTCAAGCATCCTCTCACGACTAAAATATTATTCAAAACCCCCAGAAAATGGGATTGCAGTCTTTTGTGGGACGATAAACAAACACGGCGATCGCCAGGATCTTGAATGCGATATCGTCAATCCCCCTGAGCCACTCAATCTCTATTTATATAGGTGTAGTTCCCGGTTCGAACTTGAGCCGCTCAAGGAGATGCTTGAGGAGAAGTATGTCTACGGGCTGCTTGTCATCGATCGGCGTGAGGCATACTGGGGATTTCTCAGGGGAAACCGAATTGACCCAATCGGCGGCACGACATCTACAGTCCCAGGCAAACAACGAAAAGGTGGTCAGTCAAGCATCCGATTTGAACGTCTCCGTCTTATTGCAATCAACGAATTCTACAAAAAGGTAGGAGAACGTGCAAGCGAGGTCTTTTTAAGTGAGAAAGACTTCTTCAATCGATTCAAAGGTCTCCTGATAGGTGGGCCTTCTCCAACCAAAGAAGAGTTTCAAGAAGGTAATTTTCTTCATCATGAGGTCCAAAAGCGTATCATTGGACTTTTCGATGTTGCATACACGAATGAGAGTGGGCTTGCTGAACTTGTTGAAGCAGCAGAAGATGCGCTAAAAGGGCAAGAGGTCATCGAAGAAAAACACATTATGGACCGATTCTTTAAAGAACTGGTCAAAGACAATGGCCTTGCTGCGTATGGTGAACAATCAATCAGGGCAAATCTTGAGATCGGCGCGGTCGATACCCTGCTCCTCTCAGATAAACTGAGAAAAAATCGACTGTCCATACGATGTGATGCCTGTGGTTTTACTGAAGAGAAGACTGTCCAGATCAGACCTGGGGAAAATCCTGAGGATATTGATCTTGGGAACTGTCCACGATGCACCTCGCCACTTGTGCTCGCAGACTCCGCAGATATCGTTGATGAACTGACCTATCTTGCAGATCAGTCAAGCAGCAAGGTGGCCATTATTTCTGATGATTTTGAAGAAGGATCCCAATTATTCACTGCATTTGGTGGAATAGCTGCAATACTCAGATACAGGACCGGATACTGATGTACATAACTACGTATGAAACCATTGCAAACATCCTCCGAAACCATACGAAAAAAGATGATGTAATGCTTGGAGATGGAGGTGAGCATGCTGATCTTGCCTCAACCATCGCATTTTCCCTGGCAAAAGAACTAAAAAAATCCCCTGCCATGATTGCCCAGGAGATTGCTCATGCCATCAGTGATGAAATTAAGGAAAGAACTGGTGCAATAACCCAAGCCACAGGTCCATATATTAACTTTATTTTTGGTCCTGAATACTGTGCCGCAGTTCTAAAAGAGGCAGTTGCGCAAGGGTATGGAGATGGCCCGAAGAAAACCGAACGGGTGGTTCTTGAACATACTTCAGCCAACCCAAATGGACCTCTTCATGTTGGGCATATCAGGAATACCATCATCGGCGATACGTTGACGCGATCTTTTCGGAAAGCGGGCTATCCACTTGAGGTTCAGTACTATGTCAATGACATGGGAAGACAGATCGCCATTGTTGCCTGGGGTATCGCAACGCAAGGAGCAGATATTCACGCAGAAGGGAAGGGAGATCATCTTATCGCAAAGGTTTACATCGAGGCAAACCGTCATCTCGAGCGAGATCCATCCCTGAATGCAGAGATAGACCGCCTCATGCAATGTGTTGAATCAGGGGATCCTGATACGATTCGACAGTTCAAAGTCCCAGTAATGCGGTGTCTTGACGGATTTCGTGAAACATTGACCGCGATGCATGTAAAGCATGATCGGTTTGTACATGAAAGCGACTTTGTCAGGAATGGTGACACCGCAAAGGTCCTTGCAAAGATCTCCCACCTTCCTCAAGCAAGGAATGATGAGACACTTGCGCTCGATCTTTCAGCATATGGTTTTGAGAAGCATTACATTCTTCGGCGCTCTGACGGGACGAGCGTCTATGCTGCACGTGATATCGCGTACCACATCTGGAAAGGTCGCAACTTTGACCGGGTGATCGATATACTGGGGGCTGATCACAAACTCATTGGTACCCAACTTCAGGCCACACTTGATCTCCTTGGCGAAAAAGTTCCTGAGATCGTCTTCTTTGAGTTCGTTTCTCTTCCTGAAGGCTCAATGAGTACCCGGAAGGGGAAATTTATCTCTGCTGATGAGCTGATTGCAGAGACAAAGCGACGGGCACTGGAAGAAGTGACGATACGACGACCTGAACTTTCAGAAGAAGAACGGAAACGAATCGCACATGCAGTTGCGATATCAGCTATCAGATATGATATTATACGAACCATCCCGGAAAAGAGCACCATCTTTGACTGGAAAGAGGCACTTGATTTTGAGAGGCAAAGCGGGCCGTATATCCAGTACGCCCATGCACGTGCCTGTAGTATCCTTGAAAAGGCTGGATCCTATACCCCATGTTTTACCATCGAGGGAGAAGGAGAGATAGCACTCGCCAAAAAGATCGCGCTCTTTCCAAAGGTGATCCAGGAGGTCGTCACTGAACTCAAACCCCATCTTCTCGCGATCTATGCACGAGAATTGGCAGACCTTTTCAACTCATTTTACCATGCAGAACCTGTACTCCGTGCTGGGGGAAGCATTCGGGATCGACGACTGACACTTGTTGATGCAACTCGAAATACGCTCAAAGAAGCATTGGAAACGTTGGGTATAGATGCACTCAGGGCAATGTGAGCCAGATAAAGCCCTTCGGCGGATGGGATACCAGTTCTTCCATCCCGATTCTTCAGCAGCACTAAAGCCATGCCTTTGGTGCAAAAGATCGCTTGCGGGGGGAGAACAGTGCTATAAGAACCAGTTTTATGGGATAACCAGTTACCGATGTGTGCAACTGACCCCGACATTGCGGTGCAATCATACGTGTCTTTTTTGTTGGCGTTCATTTGAGCATGAATACTCAGGAGAAAAGGACCTCCCTCCCCAAGAGATTGTAGCCAGGATTCCATTCCTGCAAAAAAAAGCCCTGAGCGGGCATAAGATCTCCCCAAAGGTGACACCAGAGCGATGGGAGGACGCAATGCGCCCGGACCAATATGCGATTTCACTCTCTGGCGAGCCAACCCTTTACCCACACCTGCCTGAATTGATTAATCTGCTTAATCAGACGGGAGGTACAACGTTTCTCGTATCAAACGGAACTAGGCCTGAGGTGCTAAGAGCATGCCACCCATATCAGAAGTACGTCTCCATGACTGCCCCTGACCGGGAGATTTACCTTCGAATTGCACGACCTCGTCAGGATTATTGGGACCAGATCCAAGAGAGCCTTGTGGATCTTGGGCATGAAACTGATGCAGGCCGTCGGACTGCCATCAGGATCACGGTGATCAAAGGGATCAATGATCAAAGGCCAAAAGAGTATGCACGGATCATCCAAGAGAGTGGGGCACAGTTTATCGAAGTAAAAGCATACATGCATGTTGGATACAGCCAACGGAGGCTTACCATTAGACATATGCCCCTCCATGAAGAGATAAAAGAGTTTACGAACCAAATGCTTCCTTATCTGTCTTATCACATCCGAGGCGAAAACAGCCTCTCACGGGTTATCTGTCTGGAGCGAGATGTATGATATTTGATACTGAAGATTTTAAAAAAAGAGGAAAAGAAGACTTTGAGGCAGCATGGCATGCTGGGCCATCTGTCATTACTCCCCCAACCACCGATCGTATGTACCCTCGTCATTCCTATCAGCGGGCACATGTTCATCCGATCTTTGAGACGATCCATAGGCTCCGGCAGGCATATCTTGCAATTGGGTTTGATGAAGTTGAAAATCCGATCATTATTGATGAGCAAGAAGTCTACCGCCAGTTTGGGCCTGAGGCAATGGCAGTCCTCGACCGGGTGTTTTACCTTGGCGGACTGCCCCGCCCAAACGTAGGGATCGGAAAAGAGCAGATCCAGAAGATAAACGAGATCCTGAAACGAGACCTTACTGCGCAAGAAGAAGAGTCACTTCGAAAGACACTTCATGGATATAAGAAATCAGAGATCGACGGTGATGAGCTTGTTCATGAGCTTGCTGGCGTGCTCAACACCGATGATGGAAAGATCGTTGAGATCTTAGACCGAGTTTTCCCTGAGTTTCGTGCATTAAAGCCTGAATCTTCGAGACAGACGCTCCGATCCCACATGACAAGTGGTTGGTTCCAAACCCTTGGCGCAATATGGGAGAAGGTCCCTCATCCCATCAAGCTCTTCTCAGTTGACCGGTGCTTTCGGCGTGAACAGGCGGAAGATTCCCACCGTCTGATGAGTTATCACTCCGCTTCATGCGTGGTTGCTGGCGAAAATGTAACGATCGAAGATGGAAAAGCGGTTGCTCGGGCCCTGCTTTCTGCGTTTGGATACACGGAATTTGAGTTCAGGCCAGATGATAAGCGTTCCAAGTACTATATGCCAGATACACAAACCGAGGTGTATGCCGCACATCCAGACCACGGATGGGTTGAGGTGGCAACGTTTGGAATTTATTCACCTGTTGCCCTCGCAGAGTATGGCATCGGAGTGCCGGTCATGAACCTGGGGCTTGGGGTTGAGCGGATGGCGATGATCATGACAAAAGCACAGGATGTTCGTGAACTATGCTTCCCCCAGTTCTTCCCCATTCGATACACCGATACCGAACTTGCTGCAGGGATCTCATTACAAGAAGAGCCGTTGACGATACAAGGAAAAAAACTCGTCAGATCGCTTATTGATACTGCCCATGCGAACAGTATGGCAACTGGCCCCTGCTCATTCCTCGCATTTGAGGGAGAGATTGCAGGAAAAACTGTCAGGGTGTACGTGGAAGAGCCTGAAGCGGGGGCAAAACTGCTTGGCCCTGCTTGCCAAAATGAGATCTTCGTGTACAATGGCGCTGTTCTTGGGGTGCCTGATTCCGACAAGTTTGCAGAGATTCGAAAAAACGGTGTTCCTACTGGGATATCATACCTCTTTGCTGTCGCATCACAAGCAGCCGCAGAGATTGAAAAAGCTACACATTTTGGTATTCCAACAGTCGTTCAGGTCAAGATGGCACGCCTTCCTGGGGATATTAACCTGAAAATTGCACCCTGGGTCATGCGATA
>Ga0116191_1002160_pt1 | contig 15172 bp, 13 predicted proteins | sample AD_UKC111_MetaG_FD_89897 | JGI IMG/M metagenome (GOLD analysis project Ga0116191, IMG submission 89897) | Active sludge microbial communities of municipal wastewater-treating anaerobic digesters from Hong Kong - AD_UKC111_MetaG | ecosystem: Engineered > Bioreactor > Anaerobic > Digestate...
GTCTTCGTTGGGGCAGACCGCTTCCCTGGGCGGGAAAAGCGGGGTAGCCCTGGGCGGCCTCATCCTGGGGCTGCTGGCCGTGATCATCAGCCTTGCTCTTTTCCGGCAAGACAGGGAGTGCCTGACCGCGGCCATGCCCATGCTGGTGTTAGCAAGCCGGGTTCATCCGTGGGCAGGGGTAGCCTATACGGTGGGGTTATGGGCCGCCATCATCACTACGGCACTGGCGCTGGGGCTGGGGCTGCTCAAACGGGTCCAACATTTGACCAAGGGGGGCAGAGCCTTTTGTCTAATATTGGTTTTCCTGCCGACCCTTCCGTTCCTTTTTTGGTCATTTCCCCAAATGGTGACCGTTATTTATCCGCTCATGGGTTATCTGGGGCTCCTGTTTCTATTGGCGATTTTACGGAAAGCCTTTTTTACATAAGCAAGACAAAAAAATAATGATATAAATTGATGATTGATTATGGATTTCCGATGATTGATGAATGATGAAAAGATGAAAGATGCTCGATGCTTGGCCGGATAATAATGGAGGGATCAAGATGGCTTATCTGGTTGTGGGGACCGCGGGACATATCGATCATGGCAAATCAAGCCTGGTGAAAGTTCTTTCCGGCATAGACCCGGATAGACTGCTGGAGGAAAAAAAGAGAGGGATCACCGTCGAACTAGGCTTTGCTTATCTGCAGTTACCAGGCGGAAACACCGTGGCGCTGGTTGATGTGCCCGGACATGAACGTTTTATTAAGAATATGCTGGCCGGTGTAACCGGGTTAGACCTGGCCCTGCTCATCATTGCGGCGGATGAGGGGATTATGCCGCAAACGCAGGAACACTTTGCGATTTTGCAGCTTTTGGAGGTCAGGGAAATAATCATCGTGATTACGAAAATAGATCTAGTGGAGCCAGCCGTAACGGAACTGTTAAAGGAAGATATCCGGGCTTTTCTGGCCGGGACAGGTTATGAAGGGGCACCCATTCTTACTTTTTCTGCCGTCAGCCAGGCCGGAAAAGAAGAGCTTTTGCGGGCGCTGGAAATGGCCGTCGCCGAAAAGGCGGCGAGCGGAAAAGGTGATGGGGTGGTGAGACTGCCCATCGATCGCGTTTTCGCAATGCCCGGTTTTGGCACGGTTGTCACCGGGACCCTGCTCAGCGGAGAAATCAAAGGAGGAGATCAGCTTTTTATCCCGCTAAAAGGAAAGCGGGTTAGAGTAAGAAACATCCAGGGCCATAATCAAGTTATCGAGTCGGCGCAGGCCGGACAAAGAGTAGCGGTCAATCTGGCCGGAGTTGACACCAGGGAAATTGAGCGCGGGGATACGCTCACGGTAGAAGGGTGGCTTACCCCTACCCAGCGGCTGGATGTCTCCCTTTCGTTATTAAAGACAGCCGCCGGACCGCTCCGGCATTTTAGCCGCATTCGTTTTTATCAGGGCACAGCCGAAATAATCGGGCGGGTTTTCTTTTGGGACCGGGAGGAACTTCAGCCGGGGGAAAAAGCCTTTGCCCAGCTAGTCCTGGAAAAACCGGCGGTTGTGCAAAAGGATGACCGCTATGTGCTTAGAAGCTATTCGCCGCTGACGACCCTTGGCGGCGGGACCATCATTGAACCGCTCGCCCGTAAACATAAAAAAAGAGATTTGGCCAAGGCGCTGGCAGAGCTGGCTGTTAAGGCGGAAGGCGGACCGCAGGAGATCATTTTGCTGACACTGGCGCAAGAGCAAAAGCCCCTTTCGGCGGAGGAACTGGCCCGGCGGATCGGTTATCGCGGGGAAGAGGTTGAGCGAATCCTGCAGGACTTAACGGTCAACAATGGGGCCGGGGCAGGCAACCGGGCGGCCAATGGGGAGGCGGTTATTGCCCTCTCCTTGAATGAGCGGGAGCGGGTGTATGTGGCGGCGTCTTTTGTGGCGGAAAAGGAGTTGGCCTTGCTGCAGACAGTGAAAGATTATTTGCAGAGTAATCCCCTGGAACCGGGAATAAAAAAGGAGCTCCTGCGGAGCCGTTTGTTTAGTAGTTTGGAACTCAATCAGTTTAACGGGCTGTTGAATTATTGGGTCCAGCAAGAGAAAATTGCCATGATCGACGGGTTGTTTATTGCTCCTATTGGCGCCCGCAGCGTAAATGAGGCCTGGCTGAAGCAAATTTCCGCGATCGAGGAGTATTATCGGGCTTGCGGGTGGCAGGTCCCCCTCTGGAAAACGGTCGAGCAAGAGTTACAATTGGACGGAAAGACCAGTGCCCAGTTCCTGCGGTATTTCCTCCGAAAAGGTGATTTGCTGCCCTTGGTGGCGGACCTTTATCTGCCGCAGTATTTATTGGCAGAGGGGCAGGCGAAGTTAGAGGAATGGTGCAAACAAAACGGCGATATTACCGTTGCCCAGTTCCGGGATCTGGTAGGCACCACGCGGAAAGTAGCCGTGCCGTTTCTCGAATACCTGGACCGGACGAAATTTACCGTGCGGAACGGGGACAAAAGGACGTTATTTTAGGGAGTAACAAATTGCTACTTATTAACATACATGAGAATAATGAACGAAAAAAGGAGCGATTATTAAAGTTTAGGCAACTTTTTTTTGATATCGGGAGAATAAATAGCGGTTTCATCACAAAAAATGATATAATTAATTAGCAACGGAAGAAAACGAAGCAAGATCATAGCAAGTAATGTTATGGGGGCGGATTGTGACTGGTGTTGCGCCTGGTCTTCAAAACCAGTGTGGCGGTGCGCTCCACCGCCGGGTGGGTTCGATTCCCACACGCTCCCGCCAAATGCCAGACAGCCTAAATCCGTAGACAGCTTGGGCCACAGGCGAAGGGCTGAATGTGCTTAACAGGCGAAAAAATTTTTGGTAGAATGAAGTATCAGGAGAATTATAAACTAAGCGAGGGGACAGAAGTGGCTGTAAAAATTATTACGGACAGTACAGCTTATCTTAGCCGTAATATCCTCCAGGATTTAGATATTACGGAAATATCGATGACGGTGAACTTAGAGGACGGTTCGTTTTTAGAGACAGAATTGTCCAACGAAGAATTTTATAAAATAATCGAGGGGAACAAGACACTGCCCACCTCTTCTCAACCTTCCCCACTGGTTTTTTACGATAATTTTCTCCGCCTGGTTAAACAGGGACATGAGGTTTTAAGCATCCTCATTTCCTCCGATCTCAGCGGGACATATTCCTCGGCGCTACAGGCCCGGAAGATGGTTTTAGAGGAAATACCGGAGGCACGGATCGAAATCATTGATTCACGGACAACGGTGGCCCATTTGGGGCTGATTGCTTTGTCTGCTGCCCGCGCTGCCCGGGAGGGGGCTTCTTTAGAAGAGGTAATGGCGATAGCCAACGCGGTTTATTCAAGAAGCAAGCTGTTTTTTATTCCCCGCACGCTGGAATATCTCAAAAGAGGCGGCCGGATCGGGGAAGCGGCTTCCCTGTTAGGGACGATTCTGCAAGTGAAGCCGATTTTAACGGTAACGGGGCCAGTCAGTGTCTACGAAAAAGTGCGAACTTTTGAAAAAGCGGTAAAGCATATGTTACAGGTTTTTGAAGAGGATTATCAAACCTGCGGGATCGAAGAAATAGCCGTCCATCATATCAATTGCGCGGTCGAATGTGAGCAGTTATTACTGCAGGAGTTGCGCAATAAAACGGAGAAGGAAATCCTGATTAGTCCCATCGGACCGGTGATCGGTCTGCATGTGGGTCCGGGAACATTAGGGTTAGCGTATATCATGAAGGATGGTAATTCCTGACAAGGGGTTTTCTTAAAGGGTCTCCTGTGTTATACTGTTAATGTTGACGCGGGATGGAGCAGCTGGTAGCTCGTCGGGCTCATAACCCGAAGGTCGAAGGTTCAAATCCTTCTCCCGCAACCAAACCTATTACCAGACAAAGCGGTTACCATTGTTGATCCAAGATCAGCATGGTAACTTTTTTTGTCTAATGATTTTCAGGCAAAACCAGTGAAAATAATGAAGAGAAACGCTATAATAAATATGGATTTTTCGCTAAAAAGAGGGTGCGCCAACTAAATTGAGGCAGATCTAATGTCATTCTGCAATGATGTTCATACCATTAATGGCCTGGGAGGAGGATGTTTCACCATGTTTTATGCAGTAATGTTTCTCGTACTGACCGTTTTGGCAGTCATTGCCCTGGCAGGGATTTTGCTTCTGTTGCTCTCCCGCATCATCGGGCGGATCCGCAAAAAAACGAAACCCTGGCAGCTTACATGTTTAAAAAAGACAGCGTTATTCTTCGTCGTGATTGAGGCAGTAAACCTAGGGCTAATCGCCCTTTCACAGTTCACCGCATCTACACCACCCATTATCGATGAAAACGGAAACACACCCGTAAATAGTATTAGCGAATTGAAAAGGCTGGAGTTAAACGGCAGAAAGCAGTGGATTAGCCTGCGGGGGCGGGACAAAAGCAAACCCGTGCTACTCTTTCTGGCGGGTGGACCGGGCGGCACGCAGATGGCAGCAGTTCGCCATGAACTGGCGGAGCTCGAAAAGCATTTTGTGGTGGTGAACTGGGATCAGCCCGGCTCCGGTAAGTCCTACTATGCGGAAAAGATACGGAACATCTCCGTTGATACTTACGTTCAGGACGGTCTCGCGCTGACGGAATACCTCAAGGAACGCTTTTCCCAGGAGAAAATCTACCTGATTGGCGAATCCTGGGGCAGCGCGCTGGGGATTTTCCTGGTGGCCCAAGCTCCGCAGTCTTACCATGCTTTGATTGGTACCGGACAGATGATTGATTTTACAGAAACCGAGCGGATGGATTATGCGAAAGCCATGGAAATTGCCGTGAATAATGGCGACACCACTCTCGTAAAAAAGCTAAAGGCCAATGGTGAGCCGCCCTATTATGGCAAGGATGTCACCTGGAAAAGCGCCCTTTATCTTAACTATCTCAGTGCATATATGGCCAACAACCCCGACATCCGGAATCCAGGATACAACACCCGTCGTGATATTGGCTCTTCTGAGTATGGCTTGCTTGACAAAATAAACTTTTTCCGTGGGATTATCAATACCTATAATCACGTGTACCAGCAACTATATGGGATAGATTTGCGCAAGGATTATCCTAAGCTGGATGTGCCCGTCTACTTCTTCCTGGGGCGGCATGATGTCAACGCTCCTCCCGTGCTGGTTGAGGAATATGAGCGGGAGCTGGATGCGCCCGCAAAGGGGATTGTGTGGTTTGAACATTCCGGTCACAGTCCGTGGATTAATGAACGGGATAGATTTGTGGAGGAGGTCTTGTCATGCTTTTTCGGAAGATAATTATTCTGCTTTTGATGATGGCCATTATGACAACGCTCTCCGCTTGCTCTGCAGTAAAGGGTAGTATTGTGATTCTTGAGAATGCAGATGGAACAGGATTCACCATGGAATTTCAGGAGTGGAGCGCCAAAAACAAGTGTGAATTATTCCTGAACAAGGGTGATGAAGTGAAGATTGAAGTTGTAAGCGAAGACGGGGAAATTGCTTTTTCGGTCAATGGCCGAAACGGCAGCGAACCGTATAGGGGGAACGATTTGTCGTCCGGCATGTTCACCATTACTGTATCGGAAACAGACGATTATGTATTCGCAATCACCGGCAAAGACGCCACCGGGAAAATTACGGTCAAAAACCTGGACGGCAAAGAGGAATAAACTGTCGGAATTCACCTAAGCGGTACGGGCGAAACCAAGCGTTGTAAGGGACGGCTTATCTATTGGAACAAAAAGACCTGTATTCATGCAGTTCACTGCCTGAGTACAGGTTTTTAGTATCCTCTCGTATAAAGGTTTTAGTATCTTGTTGTGTAAAGGTTTTTGGTATCTTTGCCAGGATTAGTCGGGAGCTTAGGTGGTTGCGGTGTCATCCGCGGAGACATATTCGCGGATGACCCGGTCGGAGATCGTGGAGATCACCTCATAATTAATGGTGCCGTAGAGGGCGGCAATATCCTCAACGGTTATTTTTTCGTTATCCCAGATAAAAACGTCATCTTCCACCTGGACCTGCTCCAAATCGGTCACATCCACCATAAAGCAATCCATGCAGATAGTGCCGATAATCGGGGCCAACTCACCGTTAATTACCACCTGTCCCTTATTGGAAAGGCTTCTCCTAATTCCATCCGCATAGCCTAAGGGGACGGTGGCCACCTTCGTTTTGCGGGAGGTGATATAACTGCGTCCATAGCCGATACTGATGCCCTCTTTTACTTCTTTGATAAAGGAAATTTTCGATTTTAGTTTTATCGCCGGCTTGACGGTGATTTTCGACTTTAATTCTTCCGTCGGATAATAGCCATAGAGCAACAACCCCGGTCTTACGGCATTAAAATGGGCTTCGGGGAAGTTGATAATGCCGGCGGAATTGCAGCAATGGATGTATCTTAAATGGGGCAGCTGATCCTGCACCGCGGCTAAAGCCCGGTTAAAGGAATTGATTTGGGCTCTGGTGTATTCCTCGTCACAATCGCTGGACGAAAAATGGGTGTAGATCCCATCGATGATGATGTTGGGGTATTTTTGCGCTTCCTGCAAATATTCCAGGGCTCGGTTGGGGTTGATCCCGGTTCTCCCCATACCCGTGCCGATCTCCATATGGATTTTAAAGGTATGGTTTGGGTATTGGCCTAATTTGTGCAGAAAGCTGATCGCCCCGATCCCGACAATCAGATTGTACCTGGCGATGGCCGGAATTTCGGCCTCAAGGGGTTGATTCAGGACAAAAATATCTCCCCGGTAGCCGCGTTCCCGTAAATAGACTCCTTCGTCAACGATGGCCACCGCCACCATTTTCGTGTGGGTTTTGGCAAAGATGTCCAGGCGGTCGTTAATTTTTGTGCCATAACCGTTATCCTTGATGATGGGGATAATCTCCACGCCCGGGCCAACATATTGCTGAATGGCGGTTATATTATGGATAATATGATCGATATTCACTTCCATTTTGGCGCCCCATAACTTGATCATAAAAATTCCCCCATATAGTGATGATAATTAATTTTATCACATTACCGCCTGGAAGTTACAGCAATTCTTGATGACAAAAAAACCACTGTCTCAAAATCCAAGGATAAAGTCAGCGTAGGGGGAAGGATTTTGACGGGTGGTTTTTCTTAATGTTACAGCAGCTTATCCAGATTGAAGTATTCCGTAAGATGCCGGTTCGTGATGCCCTCAAAAAGAGCGGCCGCCCCCAGCGTGGTGATAAAGGCTCTTCCCGGCATGGTCCGCAGCCCTCCTGATAAGGCGATGCCGGTGATAATGGCCCCTCCGACCAGGCGCGCCATGCGGTCCCGGCTGTTCAATGATCTGCGCCACAAAGCATGGTTCACCTCCTTCGTCAGGCAAAGCAGCAAAAAATTGTTAAGATTAGTATGTGGTTTCTCGATAGAAAAAGTACTATCATAAATATGGAAATAAGCTATAATTAATAGTAGAAAATAAAAGTCGGTAGGAGAGGATATCATGCTGAAGCGTTGTCTAATATTATCAGTTATAGTCTCACTTTTCTCATTTTTCTTCCTGCCTGCTGCTTCCCTTGCTGAGGCAGCCACCAATCCACTTGCTCTCCAAATCAATGAGGAACTGGTACCGGGTGAGAAAGCAAATCATCTGACGGTAACCGGTGTTTTCGCCAACGGAGCCAAACAACAGGTCTCGGAAGGCCTGATTTGGACCAGTTCCAATACCGACATTGCTACGGTTAATTCAGCGGGCATAGTCCGCTTTACCGGGAAAGGCGGTTTTGTGACTATTGCCGTACGTAAGGCGACGGCCAGCGCCAGTAAGACCGTTGAAGCGAAGCCTTGGGCCAAAAGCCTGGATATCGAGACGCAGCTGGTTTATAGCACTAATCCCTACCGGCTGCTGGCCAAGGGGCGCTTCAGTGACGGGACGGAGCGCTATTTCGGGCCTGAGGACAACCTGGTCTGGTCAACTTCGAATCCCTGGGTGGCCTGGGTCAATAGTCAGGGCGTGGTGACCTTTACCGGGGAGGAAGGGGCAGTGACGATCAAGGCTATTGCCGGCGCCCTGGAAGATGAGGTCAAAGAAACCGTGGATACTGAAAAAGAAACTACTGCCTGGCGCAAAGGGATTAAGATCAAGGAAGAAATAACCTATTCGGCGGAGAAGCAAACCCTGACCTTGTGCGCCATCATGACAGACGACACAGAGGAAGTCATCGCCAATGAAAGCGCCGATTGGTCTTCCAGCAATCCGGCGGTGGCCAGGATTAACAATGCCGGCGAAATAACCTTTACCGGACAGGCCGGGATTACCACCATCAAGGTTGTTTATGGCGGATATACCTATGAGACCATTGTGAAGGTAGATCGCTATCTTTCCAAAATAGCCATCAATCAGAGCTTGAATTATACGCCTGCCTGGATCGGCATTAAAATACCTTTATCCGTAACGGCCACATACAATGACGGGACGGAGCTTATTCAGAGCAGCGGGTTGAGCTGGACGGTCAGTGACAGCAAAATCGCCACGATTAGCTCTGATGGCCAGTTGACCTTCACCGGTGAAGCCGGCACGTTGACGATAACCGCCTCCGGGCCGGGGCTGGGGGGTACGGTGGTGGCAGACTCCCTTACGGTGGAAGTGCCCGTCATGGAAAAACCGGTGCCGAAAAGATTATATGTGCTGCAGAATCCCCTCAATGATAAAAATAAGGATGGTCTGTTTCAGTCTGCGGTGCTCTGTATTTACAGCAATGGGGAGAGACGCGACGTGACCGAGCATGTGACCTGGACCAGCTTAACGCCGGAAACAGTCACGGTTTACGATAAAGCTGTTTATTTATCACCTGTTCCCGGCGAACTGGAATTAAAGGCCGCCTTTCAAGGAGTAACGGAGACGATTTCCGGATACACCAATGGGGTTCCCGGATACAATAACGGCAGAATCTATCAGCTGAGAATTAAAGAACACCGGGTGCCGTTCAGCTTTAGCCCCGTGCAATTAACCGCCCTGGCGATCCAGGGAGACGGAAGCCCACGGGATATCACGGCGCAGTTAAGCTGGCGCTCCTCTCAACCGCAGGTGGCCACGGTGCAGAAAGGGCTGGTGACTTTTACCGGCCGGATTGGCAAGACGGTCATCACTGCGCAGGGCTTTGGCTTAAGGGATACGCTGGAGCTTGAGGTTTGCCCGGAGGATCTCCTGCCCAGAGTGGAGCGGCTGGTGATTGAAGGAACTCTGCAGTCGGGGGCGAATCAGTTAAGAGCGGTCGCATATTATAATAATGGGGTTAGCAAGGATGTAACTAACGAAGCAGTATGGAATACTAGTAATAAAAATGTGGCGGTTGTCAGTAAGCAGGGCACCGCGATGTTTCTCAACGGACTTGCGCCGGTGACCATCTCCGCCTGCTACGGGGGAAAAGAAGGGCAGGTAAGCCGCTAGGCTGGCGAGCCGTTGAGCCACAAAGCTGGCGAGTTGATAAGCTGCTGAGCCGCCAAGCTGCTAAGCCGATCAGCAGCTTGCCCCGGGAAACAGAAATTTATGCAATATTTGTCGAAAAGGAAGCTTCGGGGCTTGCTCTTAGCAGTGCCGATTGGTAAAATGAGGACGAATACATATTGGAGGGATTTTGTCGAGAATGGGACAACAACGGACAGAGCTCGGGCAGGCACGGTATGAGCATATCGCCATTGATATTGCGCAAAAAATCGTGCGGGGCGATTTTCAGGAAGGACAGAAATTATCAGGGCGTTCCTTACTGGCCGGAACGTATAATGTGTCTCCGGAAACAATCCGGCGCAGTATTGCGCTTTTACAGAATATCGGGGTGGTGGAAGCCATTACCGGTAGCGGGATTATCATAAAATCCAGCAGTTTAGCCCGGCAATACCTGGAGGAATACAATGACCGCCAGGAAATTTTGCAATTACGGAATAAAGTAAATGACCTGATGAATAAGCGCAATGAAATCGATAATCAGCTGGAAAAAGAGCTGACCAAATTACTGGAGTATTCTTTTCAGAAAACGTCCATCCTGCAGCAAATTGAAGAGGTTGTTCTGCCGGGGGATTCCTGGATGATCGGCAAAACCATTGCCGATATTGATTTCCGGCATCTGACGGAAACAACGATCGTCAATATTAACCGGGATGGGCAGGAAATATATTCGCCGCCGGCCAGTATGGAGCTGCAGGCCAACGATGTTTTAAATATCGTGGGAACTCGTTATGCCCGGGAAAGATTAAAAAAGCTGATTAAAGAAAAACCGGGCTCTTTAGGATGAGCAAATGAGGGATTTTCCAGGGGCATGAAGGAAAAATTTTAGTTGCGGCGAATTTAAGAAAAGGTAGGTGAGACAAGATGAACCTGTTTGATTTAATCTTTTTGGTTATACTGCTTTTAGCTGCTATTGATAGTATTAATAGAGGCTTATTAAACAGCTGTTTTGCTTTATTAAGCAGTATAATCGGATTATTTGCCGCAATTAAATATAACTCTGTGCTCGCCGAATGGTTAGATACGAAATTTTCCTTGTTAGAACAGTTCAATCTTTTTATTACCGAAAATTTTGTCATGCCTGCCCAAATCAATCAATTCAATATCGGCACCATGTCTCTGCCGGACATTAGCGCCCATTTGGATCAGATCCAGATATCCAGTGATTTAAAAATGCAATTATTAAAATATATTTTAAATTTAAGCGATGAGTTTGCCCTCACCGCTACCACTACTTTAGGGGAAGTAGCAAATAGCTTTATGACCGAGATCGCCTTGAAGACAGTAGTTTTTCTAGCTCTATGGTTCATCATCTATAAGGTGGTCTTTTACTTGTCCCATTTCTTTACCGAGGCCATTCAAATCCCGATCGGGGATACGCTGAATAAGATCGGGGGGATAGGCATCGGTCTATGTCAAACAATCTTTGTTGGCATGGTCATCTTCGGGATGATCTACCCGGTTTTGGAATTGATCGGTTTTACCGAACCTTCTTTTTATGTGGCTGTGGCTAATACGGTTCATGAAGCAGGTTTGGTCCGTTTATTAACACTGATCTATTCAATCATAATGGGGGAATTATTAGTTCCCTGGTTATAGAAAACAGGAGGGTCTATTGTGTCTTGGTTTCCTTTTAGAAAGAAGGTTCCGCAACTGCATCTCATCGAAAAGGAGATTAAAGAGAGTCCCGCTACTTTTTCTGCAGATTTGAAAGACAAACTGCAGCATTTTAACTTTGAGGAGAAGTGGGCCCTCACCAAACGACTTTTACCGTCGATTGATGATAAGATGAAAAGTCGTAATTTGGTGCGTTGCCTTTTTGCGGAGCAAACGGAAAAAATCATTGAATTATTTGAAAAGCGGGAAGATATGGCCGTCGTCGTAGAGTGTCTTAGTTATTTTCCTTCCCGGGAAGTAGTGCAAATTTTAGTAGGGTTATTAAATGACAAGCATGAGGAAATTCAACTGATTGCGGCCGCGGCTTTAATGAATCATACGCCCCGTTTGGTCGTACCGGCAGTGATGGAAAAGTTTTTAAAGACGGAAGTGCCGGTTTCCCGGGCAGGGGAAGTATTATTAGGGATGGATTACCTGGCGCAGGACGCCTTACTGGAAGCTTACGAGCAGGCGAAGGAGGATGTGCAGGCGCAAATACTGGAACTCCTGGCCATTAGCCGTAATCCGAAGTGCAAGCATTTTTTGGCGTCCGCTCTGCTGAGCGAGAACACTAATTTGAAAAAAGCGGCTTTGCAGGCGGTTTCAGCCTTGAAGTGCCGTGACTTGTGGGAGGAAGTGGCCCTTAACCTGAGCGACCCCACCTGGCAGATTCGGACCAAGGCGATGGACGTTTTGACGAAAATCGACGCAGGCGAAGCGTTAGAAATGATTGTGCCTTTTGTCAACGATGAGGATCCCTGGGTGCGGAAAGAGGCGAAAGCCTTTGTGCAAAGATGGGAGCAGAAAAGTGGAAAGAGGGAAGTAGAGCAAAATGTGGACCAGTATTTCAACGTATCTGGCGAATAATATTACGGCGGAACAGGTGGAATTCTGGCTGGGGAAGGCGTTTTTGATTGTCCTTACTTTAATTGTCATGCGCGTGGCCATCCATCTCTCGGAATTGATCATTGAGCGTACTTTTCAGGTGCGGTTCCGTCAGGAGGAGGAGCGGGGCAGGACCGATCACCGCCGGGCGGACACCTTAAAAAAACTCTTAAAGAGTGTGGTTAGGTACGTTTTCTTTTTTTTAGCCGCGATTACGATTTTGGACGGGCTGGGCGTACCGATTATGGCGGTGCTTTCCGCCGCCGGGATTTTAGGGTTGGCGGTGGGGTTTGGCGCGCAAAATCTGGTCAAGGATATTATTACGGGATTTTTTATTCTTTTTGAGGATCAGTTTGCCGTGGGAGAATATATCGAAACACAAGGCGTTGGCGGGCTCGTAGAGGAAGTCGGCTTACGGATTACCAAGCTTCGCGACTGGGACGGGCAGCTCCACATTATCCCCAATGGCAGCATTGGGATGGTGACAAATTATCATCGGGGAAGTATGCGGGCCTTAGTGGATGTTGGGGTTAGTTATCAGGAGAACCTTGAGCGGGTGCTGCAGGTGCTGGAAAAGGTTTGCCAGGGCATCAGAAATGATTTTGCGGCGATCCTGACAATGGGACCAAAGGTACTGGGCGTTACCGAGATGGACCAGTCCAAGGTAGTCGTGCGCATTATCGCGGAAACGGTGCCGATGGAACACTGGGGCATCGAAAGAGAATTACGCAAAAGGATTAAAGAAGCGTTTGAGCAGGAAGGAATCAAAAGGCCATATACGCAAGAGGTTATGATTAAGAGGGACGAAGCGTAAAAGCTTAATAAGTGGAAACAGGTGATGGGGATGGCGCAATTTAATGTTGGCGATATCGTTAAAATGAGAAAAAAACACCCCTGCGGCAACGATGAATGGGAAGTGATGCGCACCGGGATGGATTTTCGCATTAAGTGCATTAAATGTGCGCGGCAGGTTTGGCTGGACCGGCCCTCTTTTGAAAAAGCGGTGAAGAAAATCGTTCGGCAGGGAGAGCCGGGGCAGGGGGATAAGCTTACGCCCTAAGCCCAGGCGGGTAATGGCGGAGATTGCGGAAAAAAGCGAAAAGGCTTATACTATAAAACGTCAAAACATTTTATAATATTGCAAACTATCGCAGCTGTCGATAGTTTAAATTGGCAAATTAGCAAATTAGTAGGAGAGATTGTGGTAGTGTGTACTCCCCTGAAAAAGATTGATAAGGTTGTGGCGGTAACAGCCACCCTCATAATCGTGCTGGAGTGTTTCCCGTGTCCTGCCTTGGGGCTAGGCTTTGACTGGGGGCAATTAACTAATTCTGCGGCCATCACGCAACTGCAAAAAGTCTTGCCGCAAAAAGAATTTACTGCTCCCGGGCATGTTTGGGCTTCGACCGTCAAGGAAACGTCTATGTATGTATATTGGCAGAAAGCGGCCAACAATCAAGGGGTTGTTGATTATGCCGTTTATGTAAACGGCCAGTTACGGGCCACGACCACCGGCACCAATACCCGGCTGGAGGGGTTAACTAAAGGAACCACCTACAGCATTTATGTAGTTGCCACTGACCGGGCCACCGGCGAGAGCGTGTCCAGTAAAAAGATCAGCGTAAAAACCGCGGGCTTTTTAACCCTGGAAGCGGAAAAGGAGCATTACGCCGCCGTTTCTGCGGCCAAAAAAGAGAAAATTAACAGGGCGACAGCATCCGTGGACCAGAAGTTTAACAGTATCGTCACCAAACGAATTGACCGGCTGCTTTCGTTAGGCTTGCCGTCCGGCTGGAAATTTACCTTAGGGGCCATTGAAGGAGGCGCCAAGGCTCTCGTCGATCTTACCATGCTGGGTCTGACCGCCGCTGAATACGCCTTACCGGAAAATTTGCAGGCGAGCACCCTGAATACCTATTACGACATCCAGGATCATCCGGAAAAATATACGGCAGGAAACCTGGTCAGGGTTGGGGGAGTAGTGGCCAATACGCTTGTGCAAGAAGGGATCGCTTCTCTAAAGAAAGCGTTTAGTGACAGCCGGGAGTTTGGCAAGCTATCGGGGGAAACGATCGCTTTACTGGGTGTCGGGAAGGCAATCCAGACAGCCGGCAAAGGGCTCTCGGTCTCCTCGAAAGCGGTGGCCACGGTTCCCACGGTGACAGCGAAACCGGTGACCGCAGCCAAACCTGTGGTGAGCGCGAAAGCCGCGGGTACGGTGCTAGGGGCCGAGTTGACAAGTCTCACCGCTCTTATCTCGATAGGCGAAAAAGCAGCGGCATTTTTAAGTAATACTTTCACCAAAGTGAAATTCAATGCCATCACCTTCAAATATGATGAGGGAGCCACCCTTTTTCCAACTGCAGGGAAGGCCGTTCAGGCCGGGCAAGCGGTCAATCTCAATGAAATTCCCACCCTCCGGAATCTAGCTGTGCGGCAAAAAGAGTTTCTCGCCCTTTCCGGCCGGGAATTCGATCCCGAACTGGCGAAAATACTGGAGCAGATGGCGCAAAACTGTGCTTTGCGGATTAGAGTGCCCAGCGAATTGACCTTAAAAAACATTTTCGAAGACGGGAAATTTAAAACGCAATTGGAAGTGGGTTCTTCATGTGGATGTTATAATCCGGATCTTCGTAAGAAGTTAAGCCATAAACTTTTTGGCACAGACATCAAGAGCACCCCCAATTCCCAGTATGAAGTGTACGGATATTTGGGAAATACGAATTTTGTCGGTGAAGCCCGGAACTATCCATTGAGAAACTATGGCGACACCATCGTCACTTTAAACAAAGAAAATTTATTACCCCGAACAACTTTTACGCTTGGTGACAGCCTGGCTAGTTGGTATTATTTTAATTGGGAGGATATGCAAGCTTTCGTGGCTTCCAAACTGGATGATATTTTTACGGCCTGTGGTGACGTGAATACCATTGATTTTATTAAATATAGGATGAAGGGAAAGAAGGAAATCCACCCTGCGGATATAATCGGTACAAACAAGTATGGCGACGGCAGAACCGTTTACAGTTTCTCCTGTAAATGCATCTATTGGGAATACGACCTTTAGCTGATTTGTTGCTAGATACAGCGCGATTCTTGATTTCTCTGGATATGGTTGAAGTACTTTTTTCAAGGA
>Ga0116191_1002165_pt1 | contig 15157 bp, 4 predicted proteins | sample AD_UKC111_MetaG_FD_89897 | JGI IMG/M metagenome (GOLD analysis project Ga0116191, IMG submission 89897) | Active sludge microbial communities of municipal wastewater-treating anaerobic digesters from Hong Kong - AD_UKC111_MetaG | ecosystem: Engineered > Bioreactor > Anaerobic > Digestate | place...
AAAGATCCATTAGGTACACCAGGTGATGGTAATCCAGCAACAGATGAGGATGATCACGATCCTGCTAAAGTAACTGTGAACTTCGATTTAGCATTGAAGAAAGTTGTTAATCCAGCTCAAGTATTCCCAATACTTCCTGGTGATGATGTAGATTTCATTATCACAGTATTCAACCAAGGAGGATCTGATGCTTATAATGTAACTATAGCTGACTATTTACCACAATACTTATCATTAAGTCCATTGGATGTTAATAGTTGGAGCGGAAGTAGTTCAATTATAACAAGTGATACAATTAGAAAAATTGCTGTTGGTGATTCAGTTAAATTATACTTAAAAGCAAGATTAGCAAGTAATGCACCTGCTGGAGATAAAGTAAATTATGCTGAAATAAGTAGTGCAGATGATGATACAGATTCTAGCAACACTCCTCCAACAGATATTGATAGTACACCAGATGGTGTAAATGGTAATGATGATGGTGGTCAACCAAACAGTCCTGCTGATAACTATGTAAATGGTGATGGTAAGGCTCCGGGCGGTACTCCTGGCGATGGAAACACTGCTACGGATGAAGATGACCATGATCCAGCATTATTCAGAACTGATATATTTGATTTAGCTTTAAGGAAAACTACAACTAGAACTACTCCTGTAAGAGTTGGCGATGATGTACCATTCAAGATTACAGTATTTAATCAAGGTACTTTAGTTGCAGCTAATATAGTTGTTGAAGATAGAATTCCTGCTGGATTTAGCTTAAGTCCATTAGCTGCAAATAGCATTTGGACTGGCTTAGATACTGTAAGATACAATACAACAGTTGCAGGACCATTAAATCCTGGTGATTCAACTTTTGTTACAATTTGGTTAAGAGCGAATCCTTCATTGATCCCTGGTACTCATACAAACTTTGCTGAAATTACTGCAGCAAAAGATAATTTGGGTAACGACAGATCAAATGATGATATGGACAGTACTCCTGATACAAATAATACTAATGATAGATACATTGATGATGTAATTGACCAAGATGGTAAGAATTCGAATGGAGATGAAGATGACCACGATGGTGCTTCAGTAAAATCTGTATTTGACTTAGCATTAAGAAAAGTAATTTCTCCTGAAGAAGAAGATGATAGAGTATATCCAACTGAGGATATGACATTCAGAATTACAGTAATAAATCAAGGAAGTGTTGTAGCTAAAAATATTATTGTAACAGATAGTGTTCCTACAGGTTTTGTACTTAATGATCCAGATTGGACTTGGGATAACTTGAGAAATGTTGCAACAATTGTTTTACCTGATAATTTGAATCCATTGGATTCTGTTAAAGTAGATATTACTTGTAAAGCTGTAAGTGTTGTTCCTGGTCAAAGAGTAAACTGGGCTGAAATCAGTAGAGGCGACGATGTTGCTGGTAACACACCAGAAGATTTAGACTCTAAACCTGATGGAAACTTAGGAAATGATGATGGTGGATTACCAGGTAGCCCAGCTGACAACTATGTTGATGGAGATGGAAAAGCTCCAGGTGGTGCACCAAGAGATGGTAATACAGCTACGGATGAAGATGATCAAGACCCAGCTCTTACTAGAATTGCAATCTTCGATTTAGCAATGAAGAAAACAGTGTTCAGAGAAAGAAGAGTTGAGTATGGTGATACAGTATCATTCCAAATGACTGTATTCAATCAAGGTACTGAGGCTGCATATAACATTGAATTAACTGACTCTATTATGCCAGGCTTCTTATTCGAAGCACCGTTGAATCCATCTTGGACTACATTAGGTTCAAATAAAGTTCAAACTGTGTTCCCTGGACCTTTAGCAGCAGGTGATTCAGCTAAATTGAAAATTACATTTAGAGTGGATCCATCATTTACTGGAAGACATCTAACCAACTTTGCTGAAATAAGCAAAGCTGATGATGATACGAATCCGAATGATGCTTATCCACCAGATGTAGATAGTACACCAGATACAAACTATGGTAATGATAAATACACAGATGATAATAAGGTGAATGGTAATGGTAAAAATGGAGAAGATGAAGATGATCACGATCCAGCTACAATTACTGTTTGGCCTCCATTACCTCCTAAGTGTGAACCTCCAGTTGTATATAACGTTGTAAAAGTTAATTCAATTTGTGGAACGAACTATGGAAGTATTGACATTCAAATGGCTGGACCAAATACTGACTATACATACGTTTGGTCACCAGCAGTTGGTGTGAATAATATAGCAAGAGACTTATGGCCTGGTACTTATTTCGTTACAATTACTAAGAATAATGAAACAATTCCTGGTTGTGATACTGTAATCTCAGTAGTGATTGGAAATTCTGATACTAAAGCAATAGCAAAAGTTGTAAGTACAACAGCTGCTACTTGTGATCAAGCAAACGGTGCAGCTACATTATCTCCAAATGATCCAGTTTATTACACATACAACTGGAGTGACGGTGGTACAGGAGCGGTGAGAACAGGTTTGAAAGCAGGAATGTATCAAGTAACAGTTACTAAGCGATATGAAGAATGTCCAGATGTATTCCAAGTAGAGATTAAGAAGAATAATCCACTTACTGCAACTATTCAAGTGAATAATGCTGCTACTTGTGATTCTGCAAATGGAAAAGCAACAGTATTTGTTGCTGGTGGTACGGGTAACTATAGTATAATGTGGGAAGATTCTGTATTCACAGCTATGAGAGATAAGTTAATTTCTACACAATACTATGTATTTATAAAAGATAAGATAAGTGGTTGCGAATTATTGGCAAGTACATGGATTCCTTCAGTTCAAGGACCAAGCTCAATTACAATTAATCCTGCTACTTTAGCATTAAATTGTAAAGGTGATTCTCTTGGAACTGTTGGAATTACAGTAACTCCAGCAACTGCTACTTATAAGATTGTTGATAAATACGGATATACATACACTAATGGAAAATTAGAAGCTGGTAAATATAAAGTAGTAGCATTTAATAGTCCAGATTGTGTATATGGTGAAAAAGAATTTGAAGTTACAGAGCCTAAGTTAATTGATGCTGAAATTTCGATGATTCCTGGTGATTGTGGAGGAAAAGGTATAATAAGATTAGATACAGTATTTGGTGGTAATCCAGTATATACTTACAATTGGGGTGATTTACCAGGTATTAGTGATCCTAAGGATAGAACAAATCTGAAAGGTGGACTTTACGACTTGACCATAACTGATACAAAAGGATGTTATGCAATCAAACAAGTTCCATTACCTGAAGGTCCAGATACGACAAAACCAAGATTGGTAGTACCAATAGTTGATTTAGTGGTTTCATGTGATGCTGTTGTCCCAGCTCCAGTTACACCTTCAATTACTGATAATTGTGATCCTAACCCAATAGTGACTTATAGAGAAGAAATTTTACAAGGAACTTGTGGTGATGGTAAGATAATTAAGCGTTATTGGACAGTGACTGATCATAGTGGAAATACAGCAACTTTTGTTCAAACTGTTACAGTAATTGACAATAAGAAGCCAGTATTTACTGCAGTAACACCAATATTATATGCAAATTGTGATGATATACCATTACCAGAGCAACCAACTGTAACTGATAATTGTGATACTGATCTTAAAGTAACATTAAGAGAGGTTAGAGATCCGAATAAGTTTGTATTCTGTAAGGAATCTTACAACTTATATAGAATTTGGACTGCAACAGATAATTGTGGTAATTTCGATACAATAACTCAAAAAATAGTAGTTACTGATAACAAAGCACCATATTTTATTTCAGTAGTGCCTAATGATACGATGATTTCATGTGGAAAAACTATTCCAGCTCCGCCATCATTATTAACTGTTGGTGATAACTGTGATGCAAATCCATATACTTATTATAAAGAAGAGAAAATACAAGGAACTTGTGCTGGTAGTTATGTGATTAGAAGAACTTGGACGGCAATTGATGCATGTGGAAATGCAACTCCAGTTGTTCAAAACATCACAGTAACTGATAATACAGTACCAAGATTTACTTCTGTACCTGCAAATATTACTGTTGATTGTGGAAAAGTACCTGCTCCATCTCAGCCAAAAGCTACAGATGATTGTGATGGATCTAACTTATTTATTAGTTATGACGAAAAACAATCTGCTGGTGCAAACAATACAGTAATCACTACAAGAATTTGGACAGCAACTGATGCATGTGGAAATTCAGCTACTGCTCAACAAATTGTAACTGAAAGAGCTTGTGTACCTGAATGTAAATTGTTATTGAGCAATGTTAGCATTAGTGGTTGCCAATATAATGATGCGACTCAGAAGAGTGAAGCTACACTTTCCGTAGTGGTTAGTTGGCAAACGCCACCAACAGGGGTTAATATACAAGTTACTGCAAATGGTCAAGTTAAGTTGATTAATTTAGCAACTGCAACTTCTCCAACAACAATTACATTTACTGTACCAGCTGATGGAAGTACGAATAACCCAGTTACAATTAAGTATAGCGATAATACATGTAGTGTAAGTGGTACATATAATGCACCTGCTCCATGTAATTGTACGATGACATTAACAAATGTAACAGTAGGTCCTTGTGTTTACAATACGAATACTCAGAAGAGTGAAGCAAACTTGAGTGTTACAGCAAATTGGACAAATGTAATAGCTGGTAAACAAATTGAAATTACTGCTGCTGGTCAAACAAAATATATTGATCCTGCAACAGTTTCATCTCCTGCAACTGTTACATTTACTGTACCTGCCGATGGTAGTACTAATAATAATATTGTTGGTAAATTCGCTGGTAGTAATTGTCAAGGTACTGGTAAATATAATGCACCAGCATCATGTGATCCAGTAAAAGTTTTTGACTTAGCATTAATTAAGAGATTGGCAACTGGTCAAGTGACTACGGTTAAACCAGGTGATAATGTTAAATTTACTATTACAGTTTACAATCAAGGTGATATATCTGCTACTCAAATTCAAGTAACTGATTATATTCCTACTGGATTTACTTTAAATGATGCAAACTGGACTGTTACAGGTACAAAAGCTACATTGAAAAATGCAATTGCTGGTCCTTTAGCTCCAGGTGCTAATACAAGTGTAGATATTACATTAAAATTAGATGATAATTATACTGGAACATCAATTGTAAATACTGCTGAGATAAGTAGTGCAAAAGATGATAAAGGTAATACACCTACAGATGTTGACTCTACGCCAGATAATACTGATAATGATAAATATGTTACTGACGATGATGTTACTGGAAACGGTAAGACAGGTGGTGACGAAGATGATCATGATAAAGCACCTGTTAATGTGACTGTTACACCAAAAGTATTTGACTTAGCATTAGTGAAAATATTAGCAAGTGGCCAAGCTTCTGTTGTTAAGCCTGGTGATGATGTGAACTTCACTATAACTGTTATTAACCAAGGAAATGTTGATGCTACTCAAGTTGAGGTTACAGATTATATACCAACTGGTATGACATTGAATGATGCAAATTGGACAGTAACAGCGGGTAAAGCTAAGTTGAAAACACTTATTCCTACTGTTGTTGCTGGAGGATCCGTATCAGTAAATATCAAACTTAAGGTAAATGCAGATTTTGCTGGAACTAGTCTTACAAATAATGCAGAGGTAAGTAGTGCAAAAGATGATAAAGGTAATACACCTACAGATGTTGACTCTACACCTGACGATACGAACAACGACAAATTTGTAACTGATAATGATGTAACAGGTGATGGTAAGAATGGTGGAGACGAGGATGATAATGACCCTGCTACTGTTGGAGTGATACCAAATCCTGTGAAAGTATTTGACTTAGCTTTAACTAAGAAATTAGCTGTTGGTCAAGCTTCAATTGTAAATGCTGGTGATAATGTTAAGTTTACAATATCAGTGATCAATCAAGGTGATATAGCTGCTACTCAAATTCAAGTAACAGATTATATTCCAACTGGAATGACATTGAATGATGCAAACTGGACAGCAACTGGTACAAAAGCAACTTTGAAAAATCCAATCACTGGTCCATTAGCTCCTGGTGCAACTACTACTGTAGATATTACATTGAAAATTGATAATACCTATGCTAATACTAGTATAACAAATAAAGCTGAGATTAGTAGTGTTAAAGATGATCAAGGAAATACACCTACAGATGTTGACTCTACACCAGATAATATTGATAACGATACTTACATTACAGATAATGATATTGATGGCAATGGTAGAAGAGGTGGAGACGAAGATGATCATGACCCAGCAACAGTTGGAGTGATTCCTGCTGAAACACCAGTATTCGACTTAGCATTAACTAAGAAATTAGCTGTAGGTCAAGCTGCTGTAGTTCAACCTGGTGATAATGTTAAGTTTACAATAACTGTAATTAATCAAGGTAATGTAGCAGCTACTCAAGTTGAAGTATCAGATTACATTCCTACTGGATTGACATTAAATGATGCGAATTGGACATTATCTGGAGGAAAAGCAAAACGAATAATAGCTGGACCAATTGCAGGTAGTTCAAGTACAACTGTGGATATTACATTAAAAGTTGATGCAAACTTCACTGGAACAAGCTTAGTAAACAAAGCTGAGATCAGTAGTGCAAAAGATGATAAAGGTAATACACCAACGGATGTTGACTCAACTCCTGATGATACAGATAATGACAAGTATGTTACAGATGACGATGTATCAGGAAATGGAAAAACAGGTGGAGATGAGGATGACCATGACCCAGCAACTGTTGGAGTGAATCCTAATGAGCCAAAATTATTTGACTTAGCGTTAACAAAACGATTGGCAAATGGTCAAGCTACAGTTGTTCAACCAGGTGATAATGTTAAATTTACAATTACAGTTATTAACCAAGGAAATGTAGCTGCAACTCAAATTCAAGTAACTGATTACGTTCCAACAGGAATGTCATTAAATGATGCTAATTGGGTTATGTCTGCTGGTAAAGCAACTTTAGTAAATAATATCGCTGGACCATTAGCTCCTGGAGCAAGTACAACAGTTGATATTACTTTGAAAGTAAATACAGATTTCACTGGTAGTATATTAACTAATAAAGCTGAGATCAGCAGTGTGAAAGATGATAAAGGTAATACACCTACAGACGTTGACTCTACACCAGATAATATAGATAATGATACATTTATAACAGATAATGATATAAATGGTAATGGTAAAACAGGCGGTGACGAAGATGATCATGACCCAGCTAATGTTGGAGTAATCATTCCTCCTCCTGCAACATTTGACTTAGCATTAACTAAGAAATTAGCTAACGGACAGTCAAACAATGTTAAACCTGGTGATGATGTGAAGTTCACAATCACAGTTTATAACCAAGGTAATGTAACAGCAACTAATATAGAAGTTTCTGATTATGTTCCTACTGGAATGACTTTGAATGATGCAAACTGGACATTAACTGCTGGAAAAGCTAAGAGAACAATAGCTGGGCCATTAGCAGGTGGAAGTTCAACTACAGTAGATATTACATTGAAAGTAAATACAGATTTTGCTGGTACAAGCTTAGTAAACAAAGCTGAGATCAGTAGTGCAAAAGATGATAAAGGTAATATACCAACAGATGTTGACTCTACACCAGATGATACAGATAATGATAAGTTTGTTACAGACGATGATGTAACAGGAAATGGTAAGACAGGTGGTGATGAAGATGATCATGACCCAGCTACTATCAATGTTACTCCTAATGTATTTGACTTAGCATTAACTAAGAAATTAGCTTCTGGTCAATCAACTAGTGTAAAACCTGGTGATAATGTTAAGTTTACTATAACAGTTTATAACCAAGGAAATGTTGCTGCAACGAGTATTGAAGTTACAGATTATATTCCTTCTGGTATGACATTGAATGATGCAAACTGGACATTAAGTGCTGGAAAAGCTAAGAGAACAATAGCTGGACCATTAGCAGGCGGAAGTACAACTACTGTAGATATTACCTTGAAAGTTAATGCAGACTTTACTGGTACAAGCCTTGTAAATAAAGCTGAGATCAGTAGTGCAAAAGACGATAAAGGGAATACACCAACGGATGTTGACTCTACACCAGATGATATAGATAATGACAAATATGTAACAGATGATGATGTAACAGGAAATGGAAAAACTGGTGGAGATGAAGATGATCATGACCCATCAACTATCAATGTTACTCAAGAGACTCCTAGATTTGACTTAGCATTAACTAAGAAACTAGCTTCAGGACAATCTGCTTCAGTTACAGTTGGTGATAATGTTAAGTTTACAATCACTGTGATCAACCAAGGAAATGTTGCTGCAACTAATATTGAAGTTACAGATTATGTTCCAACAGGAATGACATTGAACGATGCAAACTGGACATTAAGTGCTGGAAAAGCTAAGAGAACAATAGCAGGTCCGTTAGCTGTAGGAGCTTCAACAAGTGTTGATATTACTTTGAAAATTGATGATAACTTTACTGGTAATAGCTTAACTAACGTTTCTGAGATCAGTAATGCAAAAGATGATAAAGGTAATACACCAACAGATGTTGACTCTACACCAGACGATACAGATAATGACAAATATGTAACGAATGACGATGTAACAGGAAACGGTAAGACTGGTGGTGACGAAGATGATCACGATAAAGAATCAGTTGTTGTTTCTTCTAAACCATGTAACTTAGCTGTAAGTCAAGTAACAGTAGTTGGTGGTGGAAGTTGTGATTGTCAAGGAAGTACTGGTGGTGCAAAAGCAAAAGTTACAGCAACAATTACATGGAGTAATGCTCCAGCTGGAGTTAAGATTAATGTTGTATTAGGTTCACAATCATTTGTTGTGGATCCTGCTACTCAATCTTCACCAGCAACTGTTGAATTTACTAATGTAAGTGTTGGTACTGGAAAAGTTACAGCAAGTTATTCAAATGGAACATGTAGTACAGATAAGAGTTATACAGTTCCTGCTAGCTCAGGATACGATAACTTACCACCAGTTTTGAGTGGTTTACCAGCTGATCTTACGATTGCATGTGGCACAGCTTTACCAACTCCTCCAAATGTTACAGGAAAAGATGACTGTTCTGGTAGTGTGACTGTAACAATGAAAGAAGAAGAAATTGGTGTGAAATGCAATTGTTCTTTTGGTGTAAAACGAACTTGGACTGCTGAAGATCAATGTGGAAATAAAGTAGCATACACTCAAACTATAACAATAATTGATAATGTTGCACCAGTATTTACTGCAGTAAATCCATTATTGTTGAATAAGAAGAATGGCGATACTGTTTATGTTGACTGTAAAAATCCATTTATCTTCGAAGATGTGGATATGAAAGTAACAGATAACTGTTGTACAGATAATGTTAAATTAGAATTTGAAGATTATGCTCAAGCAGTTAGCGGAGAGTGTTCTAAAGATGGATATTTAATGTTAATGTTCTGCCAATGGAAAGCTACTGATAAGTGTGGTAATGTTTCTACATTCCAAATCATAATCAAAGTAGTTGACAACAAAGCACCAGTTTTATCTAGTTATCCAGCTGATGTGAATCTATCATGCAATGGTGGTGTAGTACCTCCTGCGGCTCAAATAACAGCTACAGATGATTGTGATGAAAATGTGAAAGTTGTATTTACTGAAGAAAAAGTGGATGGAAAATGTGCTGGACCTTATGTGATTATCCGTAAGTGGAAGGCAATTGATCACTGTGGAAATGCTACAATTCATACTCAAACTATAACAGTAGGCGATAATACTGCACCAGTAATTAAACCAACTCATCCACTATTAGTTGGAAAAGCAAGTGGTGATACAGTAACTGTAAGTTGTAAGAATCCATTTATCTTCGAACCAACAGATGTAACTGTAACTGATGATTGTAGTAATGGTAATGTTACTGTTGATTTTGAAGATTATGCTCAAGCAATAAGCGGAAATTGTACTAAAGATGGTTATATGATGTTGATGTTCTGCGAATGGAAAGCAACTGATCAGTGTGGAAATGTTTCTAAGTATCAGATTATAGTTAAAGTCGTAGATAATACAGCACCTGAATTTACAAGTAAACCTGCTGATATAACTGTAGATTTATGTAAAGGACAATCAATCCCTGCAATTACAAGTCTAACAGCTACAGATGATTGTAGTGATGTCGCTAAGGTTACTTCAAGTGAAACTAAAGAAGGAACTGGATGTAGTTATACATTAGTTAGAAAATGGGTTGCAACTGATAGTTGTGGAAATGCAGCGACACATACTCAAAGAATTTCCGTAATCGGTGCTCAACCTACGATATCTAATGTTAGTGTTCAACAACCACAATGTGGTGCAAATGGATCAATTACAATTACAGCAAATGCTTGTGGAAACGGTAGTTTGAAATACAGTATTAATGGAGGACAAACTTATCAAAATAGTAATGTATTCCAAGGTTTAAGTAGTGGAACATACCAAGTGGTTGTTTCAAATGCAGATGGTGGTTGTACAGTTAATTATAGTTCATCAGTAGTATTGATAAGTACAAATGGGGATATAATAGCAGATAAAGATGTAACAATTGATCAAACTACTTGTGGTAGTACTACAACAGATTATTGTCTTCCATTAGATAATGCAAATACATCTAACTATGGTATAACAATAAATGGTGTAGCAGTTTCAAGTATCACTCCATGTGCTGTTTACAATGAGAATGCATACTTCTATAGTGTAATACCAGGAAATGGAAATTCTGGAAACTACAAAGTAGATTCTTGGAAAGTTGGTAGTTCTACATTAACAGGTCAGTTTACAAGTACTTCTGGATTGTTATCATTAATGAATATATTAGACCCTACAGGAAACTGGAGATTAGAGTCTAGCTCAAGTGCAATTATTGGTGGAAATAAATCAGTTGTATATGGAGCAATGGAAATTAGTCAATCAGGTGTTATTGGTAAAGTAATTCTTAATCCGAATCCAGTACAAACTGCGAAAGGAGTTTCCTTGAAACTTGCAGGTGGCTTGAATAAAGTTATCATCACAGATAAAGTTTATGGATGTAAAGATACTGTGAACGTAACTGTGAAAACGAAATCGAAACCAAGCAATTGTCCTGACTTAATCGCTGTAAGAACAGCAATACTTGTAGCTAAAGTTTGTGGATCTGGTGCTGAATTCTGTACTGAATTACCTTATGCTAACATTAGTAATTACTTGATAGTGGATAATGGTTCTGTATTCAAAGGAGCATTGACAAGCTGTAGTAAAGGTACTAGTTTGAACTTAGCTGAAGGAACTCACAAATTAATAATTACTGACAATTCAACATGTTGTAGTGATTCTGTTACGGTGAAAGTAGTATGTATTAAAACAGATGTAATAAAAGGCACAACTAAAGTTGGACATACAGGAACATTTATCAATGACATTAGTGAATTACCAGGAAAAGTAGTAGGTATGGATATTGTTAAGCCATTAGAAACAGAAAGTGCTTCTACATCAGTTATGGCTACAATTATACCTACGACAAATGAAGTTATCTTCCAAGGATTAAAAGAAGGTGTTCAAGAGTTTAATGTATTAGTTACTGATGAGTACGGAATAATAGATACAACTAAGTATATCATTACAGTTACTTCAAGAGCTGATACTGATAGCAAAGAATTCGAATTGTACAATGCAATTTCACCTAATGGTGATGGTACAAACGATGTGTTAGTAATTCGAAATATTGAAAAATATAAAGATAACACATTGAGAATCTTTGATAGATGGGGTTCTGAAGTATTGAAGCAATCTGATTATAACAATGATTGGAATGCTACTTGGAACGGTAAAGATTTACCAGATGGTACATATTTCTATATTTTCACTGCTGCAAATGATGTAAGATATAGTGGATATATTGAAGTAAAACGATAGAAATAATAAAAGAGAACAACCATACTGATTAATAAGTAGAAGTGTGAGTTTTATTATAGTGGTTATGGCAGTATCCTTAAGAGGGTACTGCCTTTTTTGTTTTAATTAAATGCTTTGTACATTGGGTCGATGGAATACTTTGTTTCAATATTCAAATCTATCTTAATCAAATAAATATATAAATGGTGTTAGTCTATTTTTTTTAGAAACAAACAATTTTTAATTAACCAGTACTACAAATTCCCCTTTTCTTATTCAATATTATTATGATATATAAATGATTAATTTTCTTAGTTATAAGGATATGATTTTGCAAATATTTAATTTACAATTTGTTATTTGAGAATGTTAGAAAAAATAATTAATAATTTTTATAAAAAAATTTGGTAATTAATAGATTACCCTTATCTTTGCACCGCTTTTAGAAATAAAGGCATATAAAATAAAATCATTCTCGAAAGGTATGAATCAGAAAATCAGAATCAAGTTACGTTCTTACGATCACAATTTAGTAGATAAATCTACTGAAAAGATTGTAAAAACAGTTCGCACTAGTGGGGCTGTTGTAACTGGTCCGATTCCGCTACCGACTGATAAAAAAATATTTACAGTATTGCGATCTCCGCATGTAAATAAGAAGTCGAGGGAACAGTTCCAGTTGCGTACTCACAAACGCCTTATTGAAATCTACACACCAACGCAAAAGACCGTTGATGCTTTGTCGAAGTTAGAACTTCCGAGTGGTGTGGATATTCAAGTAAAATTGACTTAGGATTATCCTAAATTATTACCTTTAAGAGAAATAGAAAAAAATCAAGTAGGGTCGGTGACGGCTAAATTAAGTTAATTTTAGTACAACCAACTTTGATAATTCAGGTCGTAAGGCTTGAATTTGTTTTCTTGAAAAGGATTTTTTTATTCATTTTAATGATATCATCCAAAATTAATATAAAGTGAACGGCATCATTGGAAAAAAAATAGGAATGACAAGTGTATTTGATAGCAATGGTAATAATATTGCCGTTACTGTCATAGAAGCTAGTCCAAATGTTGTAACACAAGTAAAATCTGAAGATACTGATGGTTATAACGCCTTACAATTAGGTTATTCAGAAGCTAAAGAAAAAAATGTTTCTAAAGCAATGAAGGGCCACTTTTCTAAAGCAAATACTACTCCTAAGAAGAAGTTGGTAGAGTTTAGAAATTTCAACGCATTACCTAAGGTATTAGGTGACGAAATAAATATAGTTGATATTTTTAATGAAGGCGACAAAGTTAGTGCAGTAGGGATAAGCAAGGGAAAAGGTTTTCAAGGTGTTGTAAAAAGACACGGCTTTGGAGGAGTTGGACAGAGTACACATGGTCAACACAATAGACTAAGAGCTCCAGGTTCTGTAGGTGCATCTTCATATCCTTCTAAAGTAGTAAAGGGGATGAGAATGGCTGGAAGAACAGGTGGTGACAGAAAAAAAGTCAAAAACTTGTTGATTGTTAAAATATTTGCAGAGCAAAACCTATTGTTGGTTAAAGGTGCGATTCCTGGACACAAAGGTTCTGTCGTAATAATTGAAAAATAGAAATCCTTTTAGAAAATGAAACTAGAAGTTTATAATATAAAAGGCCAGTTGACGGGTAGAGAAATTGAATTGCCAGTTGATTTGTTTGGAATCGAACCAAATGAGCATACTGTTTACTTGGCAGTTAAACAATATCTTGCCAATCAAAGACAAGGTACTCATAAGTCGAAAGAAAGATGGGAAATATCTAGAACGACTAAAAAGGCTTTTCGTCAAAAAGGTACTGGTGGAGCTAGAAGAGGTGATATGAAGTCGCCTTTAGTAAGGGGAGGGGCAAGAGTTTTTGGTCCAAAACCTAGAGACTACTCCTTTAAGTTAAATAAGAAAGTTAAAGATTTGGCTAGGGCTTCTGCATTGAGTAGTAAGATGAATAGTGGACAAATCAAGGTTGTAGAGAATTTTTCATTTGACACACCTAAAACTAAGCAATATCTTGATTTTTTGAAGAATTTTGATTTAGTAAACAAAAAGTCTTTATTGATTACACCTATAAATGATAATAAAGTTTATTTGTCATCAAGAAATATTCAAAAGTCAAATGTAATGGAAGCTAAATTTTTGCATACCTATGCGATTATGAATGCTGGAACATTATTAATTAGTGAAGGAGCGGTTGAAGTTTTAAAAGAATTAACTGCATAATATTTATACGAAATGGCAACTAGAATATTATTAAAGCCTATCATTACTGAAAAATCAGAATCTGCAAAAACGCAAAATCAATATGGTTTTGTTGTAGATAAAAAGGCAAATAAAATCGAAATAAGGAAAGCGGTAGAAGCAAATTACAACGTATCTGTTTTATCTGTAAATACTTCAATAACTCCAGGAAAAGCAAAAAATAGAAACACTAAAAGAGGTTTGATTAAGGGTTTTAAATCTGCATATAAAAAAGCTTATGTAACTCTTGGAACAGGTGAAGAAATTAATTTTTTCAACACCGATGAAACCGAAACAAATTAATTATTAAAAAATTATTAGGTAAAGTCAAAATCTTAGACAATGCCAACAAAAAAATATAGACCGGTTACACCGGGAACGAGATTTAAAATTGGGTTAGACTACTCTGATGTAACTACCAATGTTCCAGAAAAGAGTTTAGTAACATCTTTGAAGAGAACTGGTGGTCGTAATAGTAGTGGTAAAATGACTGTTCGTAATGTAGGTGGTGGTCATAAAAAACAATACCGTATTATTGATTTTTGGAGAGATAAAGACGGAATACCTGCAACAGTTAAAACAATTGAATACGATCCAAATAGAACAGCATTCATTGCATTAGTATTTTATGCTGATGGAGAGAAAGCTTATATTTTGGCACCAAAAGGCTTAAAAGTTGGCGACAAAGTTGTTTCTGGAAAAGGAGTAGCTCCAGATACTGGAAATGCAATGTTTTTGAGCGAGGTTCCTCTAGGTGCTACAATTCATGCAGTAGAATTGCATCCAGGTGGTGGAGCTTCAATGGCTCGTTCTGCTGGAACTTATGTAACTATGATGGGTAGAGAGGGTAAATATGCCGTTCTGAAAATGCCATCAGGTGAAGTAAGAAGAGTGTTGCTAACATGTAAAGCTACTATTGGAATAGTTTCAAATCCCGATCATTCTTTAACTGTTTATGGTAAAGCTGGTGCTAAAAGATGGGCAGGAAG
>Ga0116191_1002174_pt1 | contig 15106 bp, 12 predicted proteins | sample AD_UKC111_MetaG_FD_89897 | JGI IMG/M metagenome (GOLD analysis project Ga0116191, IMG submission 89897) | Active sludge microbial communities of municipal wastewater-treating anaerobic digesters from Hong Kong - AD_UKC111_MetaG | ecosystem: Engineered > Bioreactor > Anaerobic > Digestate...
GAAGCGGAGATGCTGACCGCCGCCGCGGTGGAGGGGACACTATCCACCAGAGGCAACGCGGAAGTATTCCAGGGCGGATACCGGCAGATCATCGAAGGCTTCAACAATACCCTGGACGCCATCGTCGAGCCTTTGAACGTCGCGCTTCCGTACATAGAAAAGATGGCCGGCGGGGAGGAACTGGAAGAACTGGAGAACAACTTCAAGGGCGATTATGCAGCCCTGATCGGAAATCTGCTTCTGATGCGGGAATCGCTTAATACGCTGCTCGATGAGACCGGAAAGCTGACCGAGGCAGCCGCCGAGGGCGAGCTCTCATACAGAGCGGATATCAGCAAGCTGAAGGGCGGGTATGCGAAGATCGTAAGCGGCATCAACGACGCGCTGGATTCTCTTGTCGAACCGCTGAACATAACGGCCGGATACATCGAACGGATCGGAAAAGGAGAGATCCCGGAAAAGATCACCGATGATTACAAAGGCGACTTTGATAACATCAAGAACAGCATCAATTCCTGCATCGACGGCCTGGGCGGACTCGTTGAGGGCAAGGAAATCCTGGAGAAGATGAGCTACAACGATTACTCGCAGAAGGTCAGCGGCACATACATGGGGATCTTTGCCGAAATGGCGCAGTCGATCAATCTGGTATCCGACCGGATCCTGAGCCTGGTCGATAATCTGAATAACATATCCATGGGCGACCTGAGGGATCTTGAGGAACTCAAGGCCATAGGAAAGCGCAGCGAGAATGATACCCTGCTGCCGGCGCTCATCGTCATGATGGAAGCCATCAAGGCGCTGACGGACGAAACGGCGATGCTTTCCCGGGAGGCAGTGGAAGGAAAGCTTTCCGTACGGGGCGAAGCCGATAAATTCAAAGGAGAATACGCGAAGGTCATCGAGGGGATCAATGAAACCCTGGATGCGATCATCGAGCCGATCAACGAAGCGTCCGCGGTGCTGCAGGAGATGGCAAAAGGAAATCTTCAGGTCGCCATGGAAGGCGACTACCGGGGAGACCATGCGGCCATCAAGACCGCACTCAACGATACGATCGCCAATATGAGGACTTATGTGGGCGACATTTCGGAAGTGCTTGCCGAGATCAGCGAAGGCAACCTGGATCTTGCCGTCACCGCCGATTACAAGGGGGACTTTGTCGAGATCAAGAACTCCCTGAACAATATCATCGCGTCGCTGAACCAGGTCATGGGAGATATCAGCGAAGCGGCGGACCAGGTGGCGTCCGGCTCAAGACAGGTATCCGACGGCAGCCAGGCGCTGTCCCAGGGCTCCACGGAGCAGGCAAGCTCCATCGAAGAGCTGACCGCATCCATCACGGATATCGCGTCCCAGACCAAGCAGAACGCGGTCAATGCAAACCAGGCCAATGAACTTGCGGAAGCGGCGAAGCGGAACGCGCAAAAGGGCAACGACCAGATGCAGGAAATGCTGAGCTCCATGGTGGAGATCAACGACTCCTCGGCCAATATCTCCAAGATCATCAAGGTCATCGACGACATCGCGTTCCAGACCAACATCCTGGCGCTGAACGCGGCGGTGGAAGCGGCCAGGGCAGGCCAGCACGGCAAGGGCTTCGCGGTCGTCGCCGAAGAGGTGAGGAACCTGGCGGCGAGGAGCGCGGCGGCGGCCAGAGAGACGACGGAGCTTATCGAAGGCTCCATAGACAAGGTGCAGACCGGAACGAAGATCGCCAATGAAACGGCTGCGGCGCTGGCCGAGATCGTGGACGGCATCGAAAAAGCCGCAAATCTGGTCGGAGGCATCGCGGAGGCGTCCAACGAACAGGCTTCCGGCATCGCCCAGATCAACAGGGGGATTGAGCAGGTATCCCAGGTGGTCCAGAACAACTCGGCGACCGCGGAGGAAAGCGCCGCTGCCAGCGAAGAGCTGTCCGGTCAGGCCGAACTTTTAAAGGAAATGGTCGGCAGATTCAAGCTAGGCAAGGCAACGAAAGGAATGCCGGGCCTGACAGGACCGACGGAAGAGGCCGCGGGCGCCGACGTAAAGGCAGAGCCAACGGAGCATAAGATCCTTCTGGACGGCGAAGAATACGACAAGTATTAATGGATGATCTGCCATTGATGGATTCCCTTCATAAACAACCGAATAAGGCAAAAGCGGAATAAGGCTTTCTTTGCAAAAGGAAAGCCTTATGATCATTTCGCAAAGGAGCAATTAAATACAATTCGGGAAGCCTGGCCGAATTTTCTGAAATTTAAACCGACAATACCTTAAGAAGTTACGCGGAATGTCGATAAAAGGTATGAAGAAAAAATGGCCTCAAATGGTAAAGAAAGGTGGGTTGGTAATGCCGGAAGATATGATAAAGCTGTCGGGCCTGCAGAACAGCACAGAGAACATACGTGGAATCATACAGGAATTTGATCCTTTGATCGATCAGGTATTCCTTAAAATAAGATCGGTTCAGGACATTGCAAATAAAACCAATCTTCTGGCGATCAATGCATCCATCGAAACGATCCATGCTTCTGATCTTCTCGCCAGTTTTGAGGAAATCGTTGCAAAGAACCTGCTCATACAGGCAAAGATCCTCGCGCAGATACTGGAATATGATCCCGATTTTTTGTATCAGGACGGGATCAAACTTGCAAGAGAATGCGGGATAGAGGAACTCTTCATAACGGACGGCCAGGGCGTTATTGAATTTACGAATGTGCCGGCATGGAAGAATACATCGTTAAATTCCAAAGCGATGCTGAAGATCCTCCAGGATCCGGAATTGGAGGTCGTGCTTCCCGCCGTCGGAAACGGAGTGGACGGCGAGCAGTATAAAACTGCGGGGATTTCCAGGAAGGACCGGTCAGGTATTATTCAAATCGGGGCTCACTTCATAAGGCCGAAAGGGCAGCTGGCCATCGACGGCTTTGGCGTGGTCGCCAAGGAGGCAAAACGGCTGGCGGACGTATCCAAGGAAATCTCGGCGAGGATTACCGCCATGACCAACGAACTGGGCGATCAGCTTAAGGAATTGAACCTTGCGTTTCAGGAAGCGCAGGACAGCATTGCCAGGAGCATGGAAGCGGTTGCCGCACTGGCGGAAGATTCCGATTCCGGAGCATGGAAGGAAGAGCTGCAGGATATGAGGCTCAGGATATCCGCATTTGATACCTGCCTTCGGGATTCCGGAAAGCATTTCAAGGATATCCTATCGCCGCTGTCAGAACTGATCAGCATTGCAAGGCAGACCAATTTGCTTGGTGTACGGGCAGCTATTGAAGCGGCGCACTCCACAAACGACAAGCAGGATTTTGACAACCTGCTGAACCGTCATATGACGACAGAGGCCAAACTTGTTGCAATTCTCATTGAAAGAAGACCGGATCTCACCTGTGAGGATATGGTCCAGATGGTGAACGAGATCGGACTGGATGAGATCTGGGTCCCCAACGGGGACGCCGTTGTGGAACTGACCAACGTCGCCGGCGGCAAGGGTTTTCGGTATGTCAACGAAGGACAGACTGCTCCGTATATGAAACTTCTTACCAATCCGGACCTTGTCGTGACCGCTCCGCCGGAACCACGCGCCCTGGATGGGAAAGTGTTTAAATACGTCGGCGTTGGACGAAGAGATCAACCCGGGTTCGTCCAGATCGGCAAAGTATCCAAAATGTACGGCGAAAGCACGGCGGAAGGCTTTTCCGTCGTTGCAAAGCAGATCAAGAATCTGGCGGAACAATCCCGTGTAATCTCCACAGAAATAGAAGCGGTGGTGGAGGACATGGATGCAAAAGCGCAGAAAGCAATCGAACATATGAAGAACGTACGGAAATTTTTAGATTCCAGATGATACGCAGCTTCTTCCGATGAACGAGTATCCTGTCAATGGATTTATTTGCTTGACTTTCATGAAATACTGGCCTATTCTAAAGAAAGCATATCAACCGGGAGGAACTCGTAATTGATCATCGTCTTTGCCAAAATTTTTAGTGTTTTTTGTATTTCGCTGCTCGGTTACATCGCCAATAAGATCAAATGGCTTCCGGCAGAGTCGACGAAATACCTCTCCATGCTGCTGTTCAACATTACCAGCCCTTGCCTTATCATATACGCCATGAGCCGACAGGAGCTGACCCGGGAAACGGTTTCGTCGGTGGCGCAGACGGCCGGCCTGATGCTTCTTGCCCTGGTAATCGCCACTGTTTTCGTAGCCGCTGCCGTCAGGATCATGAAGATGCCGGCAGAAGACCGGGGCGTCTATCAGATCGTACTGTTTTTAACGAATTGCGGATTTATGGGATTTCCTCTGGCGCTGGCGGTCTTTGGAGAAAAGGGTTTGTTCCTGATGATCATCGCCAATGCTGTTTTTACTTTATATACCTATTCTGTGGGAGTGCTGCTGCTCATTTCCGGAAAGGAAGAAAAGCTGGCGCTGAAGACGGCATTGAAATCCATGTCTTCCGTTCCTGTCATTTCCAGCATTATCGGTCTGCTGATCTTTGCGCTCGGCATCCCCCTTCCGCAGTTGATGTCCGAGTTTCTGGATATCGTAGGAAGCGTCACGATTCCGCTTTCCATGATCATCATCGGAGTCCAGCTTGCGGAAAGCAAAGTCGGCGAGGTTCTGGAAAACAAGCATATCTTCCAGACGCTCATCTTAAAATTAGTGGTGCTGCCTGCCGTTCTTTTCGGGATCCTGATCTGGCTGCCCGTAAACAGCCTGGTGTTCTGCATCGTTATCTTTGCCATGGCCATGCCGTCGGCGGCAGTCATACCCGTAATTTCTGAAATTTACGGCGCCAATACGAAATTGGCGGCACAAATCGTTTTTATCACCACCATGTTCTCTTTGATCACAATTCCGATTATTAGCATGATTTTATATCCTTTCAGCCGTCTATAATTCTTGTAAAAATTAGTTGACAAATATTAACAAAAATAGTATTATTAACCTAACAAACAATCGGAGCGCGGTATTTCAAATATCAGCGTTCAAAAGGGGTGTTTTGAATAACAGGAAAGGAAGAATACAATGACGGAAAAGGAAAAAGAGAAGGAGAAAGAAAAAGACAGGGAAATTACCTTTCAGATCGAGGAACATATCGGCGTCCTCAGTACTTCGCAGACAGGCTGGAAAAAGGAACTCAACATGGTTGCGTGGAACGGGAATCCGGCAAAATTCGACATCCGCGAGTGGGATGAAGACCATACTCATATGAGCAGAGGAATCACCATGAACCGGGACGAGACCAAATCCCTGAAACAGCTTTTGAACGGACTGGAACTTGAGTAATGCCCAGAGGCCGGCCGGAAATTTTCCGGCCGGCTTCATTGTTATGGTGGAACAGATCGGGGACATCATATATAATGGATGCATAGATGAAATCAGCCTATGGAATCGGGAGGGATCAGAAATGACAAAACTGAAGATAACTGCAGGCGGCTTTGAATTCGTCGGAAAACTGGAAGAGGAAGCGGCGCCGAAAACGTGCGAAGCGTTCAGAAAGATGCTGCCCCTTGAAAATAAATTGATCCACGTGCGCTGGAGCGGCCAGGCCATGTGGATCCCCTACGGAGATATGCGGCTTGGCCTGGATTACGAGAATCATACCAGCCATCCGGCCAAAGGGGAGTTTCTGCTTTACCCGGGAGGGATCAGCGAGATGGAGATCATCGTCGCTTATGGCAGATGCCTGTTTTCCAGCCAGGTCGGCCAGCTGGCCGGAAATCATTTTCTTACCATCACCGAAGGCCTGGAGAATCTGGAAAAGCTGGGGGAGAAGGTTCTTTGGGAAGGCGCCCAGACGATTAAAATCAATTATATAAAATGAAAACGCCTGCCAGAGGATATTCTCTTGAAAACCGCTCGCTGCTGTCCATTTTGCCTGCCAAGCAAGCTTGGGGCAAAAAGGCGTCCGGTTTTCTGTGAGAATACCCACGGCGCGGCGTATTCGATTACAATTATTTTAACAACAGGATCGCTTTTTCCGGATCGCTGACCTTCATGATCAGCCTTGCCGTTCCTCCGTTGGAATATCCGTACATATAGGAGAGATTGATCCCGTTTCCGGAAAGAATCTGGAGAATTTTATGAAGCTCTCCCGGGACGTCGGGAGATTCGACACAGATGACGTCGGATATTTTTACATTGAACTCTTCCTTTTTCAGAGCATCGGCAGCCTTTTCGATATCGCTGACGATCATTCTCAGGATTCCGTACTCAGCGGTTTCAGCAATGCTTAAAGCGGATATATTGATATCGCTCTTATAAAGAATGTCTGTCACTTCCTCCAGCCTTCCCAGTTCGTTCTGAAGAAAAACCGATAACTGCTTGATTACCATACAGGACACCTTCCTTTCATTTTCAAACTGACGTCGCCGCTCATATTTTACGCCTGTCAATGACTCTCTGCGCTTTCCCTTCGCTGCGCTTGATCGTCTTATGCTCCACTAAGCTTATTATAACACTAACTCCCAGAACACTCTCTACTTTATGCTTAATTTTGTTCCGGATATTATTCAATTGAGCAATTTCGTCTGAGAAGTACTTTTCATCCACTTCCACTTGGATCTCCAAGGTATCCAGAGAGCCCTGCCTGTCGACGACGAGCATGTAGTGCGGTTTTGCCTCGGGGATTTCAAGCAGTACGCTTTCCACCTGGGACGGGAATACGTTGACGCCCCGGATGATCAGCATGTCGTCGGACCGGCCGAAGATCTTCGCCATTCTGACATTGGTCCGTCCGCAGCCGCAGGGACCGTAATCCAGGCTGGAGAGATCGCGGGTGCGGTAGCGGAGCAGCGGCATGGCCTCCTTCGTTACGGTTGTGAAGACCAGCTCGCCGGTAACGCCCGGCGCGACGGGTTGCAGCGTGCTTGGATCCAGGATTTCAGGAACAAAGTGATCCTCGGCGATGTGAAGGCCGTTCTGGCATTCGCAGCTGTTCGATACGCCGGGGCCGATGACCTCGCTCAATCCGTAGATGTCATAAGCCTTGATCTTCAATCCGTCTTCGATTTTCATCCGCATTTCCTGGCTCCAGGGTTCCGCACCGAATACACCGATGCGCAGAGGCAGTTCTGCGGCATCAATCCCTTCGTCCGCAATCGCTTCGCTCAGATAAGCGGCATAGGACGGGGTACAGGCCAGAACCGTACTGCCGAAATCCTGCAGCAGCGTGATCTGCCTCGCCGTATTGCCGCCGGAGATCGGAACGACTGCCGCGCCCAGCTTTTCCGCGCCGTAGTGCAGACCGAGTCCTCCGGTGAACAGCCCGTACCCATAGGCAACCTGGACGATATCATGCTTTGTGACGCCGCAGCAGCAGAGCGCGCGGGCAACCACTTCCGAGAAGATCTCCACGTCTTTTCTGGTATAGGCGACGACGGTAGATTTGCCCGTTGTGCCCGAGGATGCGTGAACTCTGACAACTTCGCTTTTCGGAACGGCAAACAGACCGAACGGATAATTGTCCCTCAGATCCTGTTTTGTCGTAAAAGGCAGCTTTACCAGATCGTCGATTGTATTGATATCGCCGGGCTCCAGGCCCATTTCCTGCATTTTCTTTCGGTAGAATTCAACGTTGTGATAGACACGGACCACCATATCTTTCAGCCGTCTGCTCTGGAGATCATGCATCTGGTCCCTGCTCATACATTCCATCGGTTCGTTCCAAATCATTTCTTACTCACTCCTATCTGTTATATTTTATTTCATTTCCCGTCATGTAACCAAATTACGGCTTCCGCATATAGTAATACTAAAAAATCTTTCATTCAAATTTAAGGAGGTATTTCAATATGGGATTTAACCGTGGTTGCTTCGGAGGCGCTGATGACAGCCTTCTGTTCTTCTTCCTGCTGCTGGTGCTCCTTTTCTGCGGCTTCGGCAACGGCTTGCTCGGCGGAGTCTTTGATGACGATTGCCGGAAATGCTAGGAAAAACGTGGCACATAAGACATAGTCCAAATAAAAAAGGGTTTTCCGTCTCATAAGAGACGGGAAACCCGCGGTACCACTCTTTTTGCCATACGGCCACTCAGGACATACATCCGTATCCCGATAACGGAGGAACCCGTGCACATCTACTTAACATTCTGTTCAACATGCAAGCTCAAGGGGGAACTTCGGCTGAGCCTTCGTTATCGGCTTCCATCAACTCCGACTTTCTGTAAACGAAACGAACAGCTTACTTTACCCTGTCATCGCCCTTAACATTCCGTCCGACGCTTAAGCGGCGCAGACGGAATTTATGCTGGAAAATTACAAGTCTTCGACTCAATTCTGATTTATATGGATATTATAATACAGGGAGAAGCTTTATTTGTCAACACAAAGAAAGCAGAAAACATTGGAAAAGGAGACGCCCATAAAACCATAAATATGAATGGAAGGCGGAATGGTTTTATAATTCCATTCCGCCCACAGTTTTTTGTGTGATCAGGATTGCGTTGTTTCTCTTTTTCGGAAGAAAAATGATATCGCATAGATTCCCGCTAGACCTACGATTGCAAATATGGTCCTGCTGACGATATCGTAGCTTCCGCCGAATATGCTTGAGACCAGATCATACCGGAAAAAACCGATGAGGCCCCAATTGATCGCGCCTATGATAATTAAAATAAGAACCAGATTTCTCAAAGACATCACTCCTTTTTCTAACTCTTTGATTTGTTGATTTTTTGTCCCCGGTATTGATTATGCCCACTTTTGTTAATTATTATGATATAATGGTTCCAATGATTGATACGGCTTTGCCGCGAGGGAGGAACCATTGAAGCATGTTTACAGAGCCATGTAACATGATATAATGGTTCCAATGATAAAGAGAGGGGTGCGCGCCGGATATGGAGTTGAAAATCAAATTGATAACAGGTCCTCGGGAACTGCCGATTAAAAGAACGGTGGAACAGGGAACGACGCTGGAAAGCCTCGCCGGGGAATACAGTGATCTGCCTTATACGGTTCTGGCAGCCAAAATAGATAACAAGATCAGTGAACTGACAAAGACGATTGAACAGTCTTGTACCATAGAATTCCTGGACATGCGGGACCAGGCGGCAAATCTGATCTATCAGAGAAGCTTGTCCCTCCTTTATTTAAAGGCGGTCAATGATGTTCTGGGCAAGGTTCCCGTCGGAATCGAGAATTCTTTGAATCAAGGGCTTTATACCGAGGTCAGGAGACCGGAACCCATCACGCCGGAGGAAGTCGGACAGGTAGAAACGAGAATGAAGGAACTTGTCAGAAAGGATATTCCTTTTGTCAAGGAAATCATGGGAAGAGAGGAGACGCTGAAGATCCTTCTGAAAGAAGGCCACATGGAAAAGGCTAGAATGCTTCAGAAATCAGAAGTGGAGAGATTCCCCTTCTATTCCCTGGAAGGCTTCCGGAATTTTTTCTACGGGCAGATGGTGCCTTCCACCAGATATATCCCCCATTTTGAACTGAGAAAATACCGAAGAGGCGTCCTGCTGCGTTTTCCGCATCCGTCTTCGCCGGATAAGCTCCCGCCCTACGTCGATCAGGTGCTGCTTTATCATGTCTTTGGTGAGACAAAGAACTGGGATCGGCTCATGAAAATTTCCTACGTGGGAGATATGAACGACATGATCGAAACCGGAGAATACAAGGAGATCATTCAGATCTCCGAAGCGCTGCATGAAAAGAAAATTGCGCAGATCGCCGATATGATAACCAAGCGGAAAAAGCGGATCGTGTTGATCAGCGGCCCTTCCTCCTCCGGGAAGACCACCTTTGCAAGACGGCTTATCGTGCAGCTGAGGGTGAACGGCCTGGAACCGCTTTATCTCGGAACGGACGACTATTTCGTGGAACGGGGGGAGACGCCGAAAGACGAGAACGGCGAACCGAATTTTGAAGACATCGAAGCGCTCGATATCGAGCTGTTCAACAGGGATATGAACGCACTCCTGAGGGGGGACGAAGTGGATCTCCCAACCTTTGATTTCCTGAGCGGGACAAAAGTATTCGGCAAGCGGATCACCAGGGCGAAAAAAGGTCAGCCCATCATCATCGAGGGAATCCATGGCCTGAACAGACAGCTTACCGAGGACATCCCCGATGAAGAGAAGTTCAAGATCTATATCAGTCCGCTCACTCAACTCAATATCGACGAGCATAACCGTATCCCGACTACCGACGCCAGAATGCTGCGCAGGATGGTAAGAGATTACCGGTTCAGAGGGCATTCCGCCCAGAGCACCATCCGGTCGTGGCCGAAGGTCAGAAAAGGGGAAGACAAAAATATATTCCCCTACAACGGAGAAGCGGACGTGTTCTTCAATTCGGTGCATATTTATGAGCTGAACGTGCTGAAAAAATACGCGGAGCCCCTGCTCCTCAGGATCACCCGCGAAGAACCGGAATACAGCGAGGCGGTCAGAATGCTGAAATTCCTTCAGTATTTCAAAACCATCGAGGACGATTCCATGATCGTAAACAATTCCATCATCAGAGAGTTTATCGGAGGGAGCATATTTTTATGTGCGAAGTAAGCGTCATCGGAGGGATCACTGCTGACATCGAGGGGCATCCCTATCATCAGCTGATACCCGGCGATTCCAATCCGGGCAGGATCGTCATGGCATATGGAGGAGTCGGACGGAATATCACGGAGAACTTAGCCAGAATGGGAGTATCCGTGAATTTTATCTCCGCCGCAGGAGATGATTTCGCCGGCAGAGGGGCTGTCAGAGAGCTGCTTGAGCTTGGCGTCAATGTTGAGAACGTCAGGCTTCTGCCGGAAGAGAATACGGCGGTCTATATGTCGATCCTCAACCTTGTGGGGGATATGGAACTGGCGCTCTGCAATATGGATATTCTGGAGCGGATCTCCGTCGGTTTCATCGACGAGGCTTATGAAAAGGTCAGGAACTCAAAAATCATCGGGATCGATACCAATCTGACAGAAGAATCGCTGGAATATGCAACGGAAAAGCTGAAAGACATCCCGCTGTTTCTGGACCCGGTCTCCGTTGCAAAGGCTGCGAGAGCTAAGATGATCATCGGCAGGTTCCACACCGTTAAGCCGAACCGGATGGAGGCGGAGGTTCTGTCGGGGATGAGCATCACGAGCGGCGATGAGCTGGAGAAGGCAGCCCAATGGTTTGTCGATCAGGGCGTGAAAAGGGTATTCATCACTCTCGGCCCCGGCGGCGTGTTCTATCAGGACGAAGAGAAGTCTGGCATGATCCGGCCGGAGCCGGGAGAGATCGTCAGCGCCACAGGCGCCGGCGACGCATTTTCCGCAGCGATCCTATATTCCTATTTACATGGTTTTGATATAAAAAAGACAGCGGAAACGGGTATGGCGGCGGCAAAGATCGCCATGCAGTCGAAATCGGCCGTCAACAGCAGGATGTCCGAAGAACTGCTTCTGCAGACGCTTGAATTAAAATCAGCAAGTCAAAAGGAGGATGGGGATGGATAAGTATCTGGATTTGAATCCGGAGGTCCGATCGGCCATGGAGGCCGAACAGCCTGTGGTGGCGCTGGAGTCCACCATCATCGCCCATGGGATGCCTTATCCGAAAAATGTGGAAACCGCGCTTGCCGTCAATGACGTAATCCGAAGCGGCGGAGCAGTCCCTGCGACCATCGGGATCATCAACGGTAGAATGAAGGTCGGCCTTACTGCAGAGGAAATCGAATACCTTGGAACGGCCAAAAATGTTATGAAGGTCAGCAGAAGAGATCTGCCCTATACTCTTGTCAACAGGCTGGATGGCGCAACTACCGTTGCGGGAACGATGATCATCGCCCACATGGCGGGGATCAGGGTGTTCGTGACCGGAGGAATCGGAGGCGTACACAGGGGCGCAGGGGAAAGCTTTGATATTTCCGCAGATCTGGAGGAACTGAAGTCGACCGATGTGGTCGTTGTCTGTGCCGGTGTGAAGTCGATCCTGGATATCGGTGCGACGCTGGAGTACCTGGAAACGGCCGGAGTGCCCGTGATCACCGTCGGATCCGACGAATTCCCGGCCTTTTACAGCAGAAAAAGCGGCTTCAAATCGGAATGCAGGATCGATTCCCCCCGTGAAATCGCCGATCTGATTTCGCTGAAATATACGCTGGGGTTGAGGGGCGGCATACTGATCGGATGTCCGATCCCGGAAAAGGATGAAATCCCCTTCCATAAGATGGAATGCATCATCAATGAAGCGCTTCATAAATGCAAAGCGGCGGATATTACCGGAAAGCGCATCACTCCGTTCCTCCTGGATGAAATCAAAACGCTGACTTCCGGAAGCAGCCTGGATGCAAATATCAGTCTTGTCCTGAACAATGCAAAGATCGGCGCCGAAATTGCGGCTGCCTTAAAGATATGAATCTATATTTGAAACTGGAGGGAAAGAAAAATGAAGGATTTAAAAGGGACAAAAACACTGGAAAACTTACTGACGGCCTTTTCCGGCGAATCGATGGCCAGAAATAAGTACACGTATTATGCCTCAAAAGCAAAGAAAGAGGGATACGAGCAGATTGCCGCAATATTTAACGAAACAGCCGACAACGAAAAGGAACATGCTAAGCTGTGGTTCAAACTGGCTCATGGAATCGGGACCACATGTGAAAACCTGGAAGACGCGGCCAACGGTGAGAATTACGAGTGGACCGATATGTATGCCAATATGGCAAAGACGGCAAGAGAGGAAGGCTTCCCTGAAATCGCAGCTCAGATGGAAGGCGTGGCAAAGATTGAAAAAGAGCACGAAGAACGATACAGAGCACTGATTAAAAACATCGAAGAAGGCAAAGTATTTGAAAAGGATGCCGTGGTTGAATGGAAGTGCGCAAACTGCGGCTATGTCTATACCAGTCAAAAGGCGTATGAAAAATGTCCTGTCTGCGATCATCCGAAGGCATATTTTGAACTGAAGAGCAGAAATTACTAATATTCGCATTAACATTGGCGCTGTCTCAAATTCCGAATCTATCGCGGAGAGACAGCGCCTTTTTTTGGTGAAAAACATCAGTTCTCAAAGGTGGTTTTTTATGCTAGAATGGTAGGGTACTATAAGACGGAATCTTGATGGGGTGTGACATGAACTATTTGGACAAGCTGAACCCGCAACAGAGGGAAGCCGCCGTGCATAAGGAAGGCCCGCTGCTCATACTGGCCGGCGCAGGAAGCGGCAAGACCAGCACCATGACCCACAGAATCGCGTATTTGATCAAAGAAGAGGGCGTTGCCCCTTACCATATTCTCGCCGTTACCTTTACCAACAAAGCGGCTAAGGAGATGCGTGACAGAGTGGAGGAACTTATCGGGGAAGGGATCAATATGTGGATCCTGACCTTCCATTCCGCCTGCCTTCGCATCCTCCGGAAGCACGCCGAAGTGCTCAGCTACGGCAAGGACTTTATCGTCTATGACCCTACCGATCAGAAGGTGGTCATCAAGAACTGCATCAAGGAGCAGAACGTCGACGAGAAAAAGTATCCGCCGCAGTATATCCTCAGCATCATCAGCGACTGCAAGGAAAAGGGGATCAGCCCGCAGAAGTACGCCGAGATCAACAGCGCCGACTTCAGGAACAAGATCATCTATGAGCTCTATGCGGCGTATGAGGCCGTTCTCAAAAAAAACAACGCCATGGATTTCGACGATCTCATTCTGAGAGCGGTGCAGCTGTTTGAGAAGAACGACGACATTCTGGCCTATTATCAGGACAGATTCAAATATATCATGGTGGACGAGTATCAGGACACCAATTATATGCAGTACCGGTTCATAAAGCTGCTCGCGGAAGCGCATAATAACATCTGCGTCGTGGGTGACGACGATCAGTGCATCTATCAGTGGCGCGGAGCCGATATCAAAAACATCCTTGAATTCGAGAAGGATTTCAAAAATACGAAGGTCATCAAGCTGGAGCAGAACTACCGCTCTCATGCGAATATTCTTGACGCGGCCCATTCCGTCATTAAAAAGAACAAGAGCAGGAAAAGCAAGAAGCTCTGGACCGACAAGGAAAAAGGAGAAAAAATCAAATATTACCGGGCGGACAACGAGAAGGACGAGGCCAGATATATCGCACAGGAGATCGAACGCCTCCATTCCCGGGAACTGAAATACAGCGATTTTGCAATACTGTACCGGACCAACGCACAGTCGAGAACCTTTGAAGAGGCGCTCTCGGCGAGAGAAATCCCGTACCGCGTCCTCGGAGGCACCCGGTATTACGATCGCAAGGAAATCAAGGATATCATGGCATATATGAGACTGGTTCAGAACACGGCGGACGATCTGAGCCTGGCCAGGATCATCAACGAACCGAAGCGCGGCATCGGCGATAAAACTTTGGAGAAGCTGAGGGCGCTGGCCGCTTTTCGAAATGAAAGCCTGTTTCAACTGCTTGCCAGAGAAGACGTCGTTGATGAAATGATCCCGGCCAAAGCCGAGGACAGCGTCAAGGAAATGATAGCGACCCTGCGGCAGTTCAGCGAGGAGAAAGACAACCTGAAGGTTTCTGATATTTATGACGGGCTCCTGGTCCGGACGGGATACCTGAAAAGCCTGGAACAGCAGAATACGGTGGAGGCGGAGAGCAGGATCGAGAACCTTCTGGAATTCAAATCCGTCATCTATGACTATGAAAAAGAAGACCCGCTGTTGTCCTTATCCGAATTCATGGAGAAGGTGGCGCTGCTCTCTGAAATCGATAATCACGACGCCGGAGAAAACGCGGTGGTGCTGATGACGCTGCACAGCGCCAAAGGCTTGGAATTCCCGGTTGTTTTCATGCCGGGTATGGAAGACGGTCTGTTTCCGGGCTGGCGCGCCTTTGAAAAGCCGGAGGGCATCGAAGAGGAAAGAAGGCTTTGCTACGTCGGTATGACCCGGGCAATGCAGAGGCTTTATCTGACCAGCGCCGAGCTGCGGACCTTGTTCGGCAAAACGGATTATACGAAGGAATCCCAGTTTCTGAAGGAACTGGACAAATCGCTGGTGGACGGTGACGCCATCTTTGAGAAAAGGAGTTCCTCGGGAGGCTATGCCGGCTCCGGCGGAAGACTTCCGGGATGGAGCCAGGGCGGGGGCAACGACGGGTACGCAAACCCGGAGATCTTCCGGCCTTTTGATCAGCTCAAA
>Ga0116191_1002177_pt1 | contig 15098 bp, 14 predicted proteins | sample AD_UKC111_MetaG_FD_89897 | JGI IMG/M metagenome (GOLD analysis project Ga0116191, IMG submission 89897) | Active sludge microbial communities of municipal wastewater-treating anaerobic digesters from Hong Kong - AD_UKC111_MetaG | ecosystem: Engineered > Bioreactor > Anaerobic > Digestate...
AGTAGTCTTTGTTTATAATTTACTCGCCCTGAGCGGGGTCGTAGTTCAGCTGGTTAGAACGCCGGCCTGTCACGCCGGAGGTCGCGAGTTCGAGCCTCGTCGGCCCCGCCATTTCAATCTAAAGGTTTCCTGGAAATCATTTTTTTAAAACTCCTTAAATGGCCAGACTACCACTTCGGGGTCTTTCTTTCCTCTCTTTTGTATGTTATAAATAATTCTAATTAATTCAGGAGGAACCGATGTCCGATAAAACCAGAATTCTCGTTATAGATGACGATCCGGCTATCTGCGTTTCGGTTAAAGCCATTCTTGAAGCCAGCGGATATGAAGCCTTCACAGCTCTGAGCGGTAACGAAGGGCTGGAGCTGTTCCATCAGGTCCAGCCGGATATAGTTCTGTGCGACATGATGATGGAAGATATCGATGCCGGAGCGAAAGTAGCCGGAGTAATCAAAAAAGAAAAGCCTGACCTTCCAGTTTTTCTGCTGAGCACCATAGGTGATGCCACTGCCAGGACAATCGGTCTTGACGACCTGGGTTTTAACGGTGTCTTCCAGAAGCCAGTTAACTTTGATTTGCTCCTCAACGTGCTCCAAAAACACAGAAAAAAGTCCTGAGGAAGTTTCAGCTGAGAATAAAGTTTTAAAATGGCTCTTTCCCTGGCTGACCTTTTTCGTCAAAATTCAGACCTGGACGTTTTTTGTCAGGAAGTCAGAAAACTCCGGGGTAATTTTAATCTGACCAGCAGCGAGATGGAAGCCTTAGGGCAGGCTTATTTTGAGCTTTACCCGGAGAAATATGTCCAGAGGGACCTGGCAGAAGTCAGGTTGGGTTATCAGCTGGCCAGATGCTGCTTGCTGGAAAAAGCCCTGGCTGGCCTGCCCGACAGAGTTAAGGATTTTTTCAGGCAGGCCTTTGATCAGCCTGAGTCGATCGCCCGGCTGATGGAGGATTTTCGCCGCTCAGAAGAAGCCGGTCTGCTGGCCTCTTCCTTTGACCGTCTTCAAGCCTCGCTGGATCAACTGAAAACGACTATTGATGAATTGCCCAAAGGTATGATCAAGGAGAGGTTCCTGGGTGGGATCTCAACTCTTTATAATACCAGGTATTTACTGAACATCTTTATCTCCCAACCCGGTTTTAAGAGTTTACAAGGTTAGGCTTTTCTGCTATTTTTTAGCTTAATACGCAAGAGAAAAAAGACATAATTCTAAAGACCTGACTGCCGAGGAGAAAAAGAGTGGCTTACTATCGAGGTATATGTAACTTCTGCGGTACTGGCTGTGGCCATCTTCTTCGGGTGGAAGGTAATCGAGTCCGGGGTGTTTATCCTCTATCCGGTCATCCCTTAAGCCGCGGGCGGTTGTGTGTCCGGGGCTGGCATATTCATGAACTTCTTCAGACAGAAGATAGAATTAATCAGCCACTCATTAAAGACCAGGGCTGTTTCCGGCAGGTTTCTTTAGAAACAGCCATTGATTTTGTAGCCAGGAAAATAAAAAACATTTCTGGCCGGGAAGTGGCTTTTCTTGGCTCTCCCCGGGCTTCAAATGAAGAGAATTACCTTTTAGGTAAATTTGCCCGGTCGGTTATTAAGACTAATAATCTCAGCCTGTCTTCAGATGCCGGTCAGGAGGAAAGTGCCAGGGTGCTTCTTGAAGGCTGCGGCTGGCCAGCCATGACTGGCTCGCTGGCCGAACTAAGGCAGGCTGACTTTATTTTAGTTGTGGGTGGCGACCTGACCAAACAAAATCCGATTATAGCCAGTGAAATCCATTATGCTCACCGGGCTGGTGCTTTTCTGGCCACTATTTCTCCCCGGAAAACCCAGATGGCCAGGCTCAGTCAGGTTCATTTAAGGCCCAGGCCTGGAACAATTTTTTACCTCCTTCAGGGTTTGGCCAGGGTCCTGGCTGATGACAGAAAAATTGATCTTGACTATCTGTCCAGATTTACTGTCAACAGCCAGAGCTTTATCGACGGATTGAAACTGGTTGAAATTGATAAGGTAGTAGAAATTACCGGAATAGAAAAAGAGCAGATAGCCAGACTGGCCGGCCAGCTGGCCGAATCGGATTCAGCCTATGCTTTTTACCCAACCGGAGTGCAGAGCCTGGACAGCCGGACCATGGCTGCTCTCTTCAACCTTTTTCTTTTAGCCGGTAAAATCGGTCGGCGAGGGAGTGGCCTTAATCCGGTAACCGGAGTCAGCAACTTGCTGGGCAGTTATGATCTGGGGGTTTCACCTGTCTTTCTTCCGGGCTATGCTGCAGTCACAGATGAGCAGGCCTGGGAAAAACTGGAAAATTTCTGGCGGGTCAGGCTTGACCGCTGGCCGGGGAGAAATGTTGATGCCTGCCTGTCTGACCAGGAAGCTATTAAAGCTCTTTTTGTCGTTGATCATGATGAAGAGATAATCAGGCATGTCAACCGGATTAATCAACTTGATTTGGTAGTCTATTTCGGCGCCTATCACAATTCTTTTGCTTCTCTGGCTGATGTCATCTTTCCCCGAACAAGTTATGTGGAAGGCGATGGGACTTATACTAATTCTGAACGGCGGGTTCAGTTAGCTCAGAAAAAAATTGAGCCGCCGGCCGGTGTCCGGCCCTTATGGGAAATACTGACTGCTCTGGCCAGGGCTCTGGGGCATAACTGGAACTATCATTCAGCTGAAGACATCATGAGCGAGATCAGTCAGCTGGTTCCTTATTATTCCGGTCTGACTTATGAAAAACTCACTACCCGGCTTGGCCTGAAATGGCCCTGCGATGATCTTCATCCTGAGGGGACAGATTGTCTCCTGGCTGAAGATGCCGGTCGCCGTTTTCAATTTATTCCGGCTGGCTGGCCGGGCCAGAGTCTGGCTTATGATCAAGAAATTCAGAAAGATTTTCCCTTTAAATTAGTGGTAGGACGCAGCAATTATTTCTGGCACCAGAATTCGGTGATGAAAAGGACCTTTATTCCCAAACGCGAATATAATGCCCTGCTGCTTCTTTATCCCAGTGGTTTTGTCGAAATATCAGAAGAAGATGCCCGGCGTCTGGGTTTAAGAGAAAAGCAGCTGGTCCGGGTGGTGGCTGAATCAGCCGAAGTCAGGCTGGCAGTCAGAATTTCCCGGGATATTCTTTCCGGGATGCTTTACATTCCTTACTTTATAGATGAGATGATTCCTGAATTTCTTCACCGGCAGGTTGTAGATCTTGAAAAGAACGAGGAATTTTTCCTGCCTGTCCGGCTGGAAAAGGTGGAGTAAACTATGTACTGGCTGACGAGCGAGCAGTTGGAACTTCTGATCAAAAAGCTGGGCGAGGAATATAAAATTTTTGGCCCCCGCCATGACCGGGTTTCAGGTGAAGTGATTTTTGATCATTTAACTGACCTCTCCGAGCTAGACCTGCAGGCAGCTATCCCTTATAATCCGCCTAAGTTTATTCTTTTCCCTCATTTGGAAGAAATCCTCAAATACCGTTACGAACCAGAGACTAAACAGGCTCGAATCGAACAGCTCAATCTCCTTGAGCCTAAAGCTCTGATCGGTTTAAGATCCTGCGATCTGACTGGTTTGCTTTGCCTGGACCGCTTTTTCCTCGGGCAGGAGTTTGTTGATGAATTTTATTTAGCCCACCGCAAAAAATTGTTTATTATTTCCAACACCTGTCTCCGGCCCTTTCCCCAGTGTTTCTGCGTCTGTACGGACAGCGGTCCGGCGGCTAAAGAGGGTTTTGACCTTGACTTGACCCTGGCCGGCCGCGGCTATCTGGTCGAAGCTGGCTCAAAAAAGGGTCAGGCTCTAATTGATGAATTTAAGTTACCGGAAGCCGGACCGGAAGCTTCTGTTCTTAAGAAAAAGATTATAGATGATTCTGTTTCCTCCTTTGACCGCTGGGCTTTAGAAAATAAAGCCTGGATTTCCAGGGCAACCAACCGGTTGACGACCGGTTTTATCAAACCTGAAGTCTGGGAATATATTGGTAATCAGTGCTTTGAATGTGGAGCTTGCTCTTTTGTCTGTCCAACCTGTTCCTGTTTTAATATTGAAGAGGCTAACCAGGAGAGCGGCGAGACTAACCGGCTAAGGACCTGGGATTCCTGCTCTTTTGAAGGCTACACCAAAATGGCTGGCGACAATAATCCCAGGAAGCCAGTGGAAGACCGCCGGAACAAGAGATTCTTTTGTAAATTGTCCTATTCCCAATCGAAAAAATATCTGCGCCCGGGGTGCGTGGGCTGTGGCCGTTGTGCCCGGGTTTGTCCCGGAGATATAGGTCTGCCTAATGTCGTAACTTATATCAGGCGGGAAATAACTGGAGAGGCTGGAGAATAAAAATTATGGATAAGAATCTCGTGCCGATTACCTCAGTTCCGGAAGTAGCCACCATCGTTGACATCCGCGATGAAATAAATGAGGTCAAAAGCTTCTATTTCACCTTTGACCGGCCGGAAATTGAGCAGGCCTTTAAAATCCGTTCCGGTCAGTTCATTATGTGCACCGTCTTTAAAGAAGGTGAATTTGCTGTTTCTTTACCATTTAGCCCGGAGAATGACCCCAAGCACCTGTCCGTCAGAAGAGTTGGTAAGGTAACTGCCGGCCTTCATCAGCTTGAACCAGGCGATAAAATTGGAGTCAGGGGGCCATTTGGCAATGGTTTCCCCTTTGAAGAAATAAAAGGAAAAAACATTATTTATGTGGCCGGAGGCATTGGACTTATTCCGCTTCGCTCTTCAATTGTTCATGTTCTTCAGCACCGTCAGGATTTTGGCCGGGTCATCCTGGTTTATGGGGCCAAGAGCTCTAAGGAACTGATGTATAAGGAGAGCGTAAAGGAATGGCAGGCCACTGAAAATTTTGAAACTCATTTTACCATTGACCGCTCCGAACCAGGCTGGTCAGGAGAGGTTGGTTTTGTCAATCAATTGACTGCCAAACTTGATCTGCCGGAAGAAGAGACGGTGGCCTTTGTCTGCGGCCCGCCGGTGATGTTTAACGCTGTCATCAAGGAGCTGAAATTAAAAGGGATAAAAGAACAGAATATTTATTCCACCCTGGAAAGGCACATGAAGTGCGGGATTGGCAAGTGTCAGCACTGTGCCATCGGCCGGACTCTGGTCTGTGTAGATGGCCCGGTTTATACCTATAAGCAAATCAGGACCCTGGGAGAGCAGATTTAAATGGAAGCCCTTGAGCTCTGGCAGCGAGTTCTACAGGAAAAGACCTGTTTAGCCGGCATCGGCAACAAATTGCGCGGCGATGACGGCTTTGGCCCCTATTTTATAGAATTGATGAAAGAGAAATCATTATTTCCGCCAGCTAACCTGCTAACTGTGGAAGATGTGCCTGAAAATTACGCTTTTCCGCTCTCTAAGAAAGACGTTGACAATATAGTTTTTGTTGATGCTGTTCTCCTCAATGCCCCTCCCGGGACAGTCATCTTTGGGCCACTGGCTGAGTTTGAAGAAATAGGCGAGATTGTCTCCACTCATAAGTTATCATTAAAGCTAACTTCCCAGTTGATAGAAAAAACCGGCAAAAAGGTTTTTCTCCTGGGAGTAGTACCTGAAACTACCAGTTTCGGGCAAGAGCTCTCCCCTGGCATCAAAAAGATCACCGAGCAACTGGCTGCTCTGACCGAACAGCTGGTCAATAAAACTTCCTCAGTTAATGGCCCGGAGGAGCCGGCTGGCATTCAACTCGAAAGGAAAAAAGGCTGATGACTATTCTGTCAGGCTTCGGTTTATTCTGGCTGACCTTGCTCCTGTCGGCTTTGCTCGCTCTGGTTTTCAGAAAAATGACAAATTTTATCCGGCTGGCCGGAACTTTTTTAATTGCTCTGAGCTGCCTTCTACTGATCTTCCTCTCTTTGTCTGTGCTCGGAACAGCCGGCTCGCCGCTTGAATTTGAGATTGAAGCCGGGAGCTTCCATCTTCCATTTTTAATTGATGGCCTGTCGGCTCTTTTTCTTCTGCTTCTGGCCGCTTTAACTCTGGCTGCAACCGTTTTTTCTGTTGATTTTGTTAAAAATTATGAGGCTGAAAAAATCTGGAAGTTTTATCTGGCTCTACCCTTTTTCATTGGCGGCCTGGCTGGACTGCTGACCGTCGATGACCTCGGGCCGGGCTTTACCCTCGCCTGGCAGTTAATGGTCATTTCTTCCTATTTTCTGGTCAGAGGGGGAAGACCGGCTAAGGTTTCAGCCAGACCGGCTTTAATTTATCTGATTTTTATGGAAACCGCCTGGCTGTTGATCACTGGCTCGGCTTTCCTGGCAGCCGGCTATCAATTTGGTGATTCGTTAGCCACCATCGGCCTGAAGCTGGCTTCGAGCAGCCCCTGGCAGGCTATCATTTTCTTTAGCTTGATCTTTCTGGGCTTCGGTATTAAAACCGGAGTTTTCCCTTTTGGACAATTCTGGATTCCAGGTGCCTATTCGACAGCCTGGCCTCAGGTCTCTTCTCTCCTGGCCGGCATTCTGGAAAAGACCGGAGTCTTTGGCCTGGTCCGGGTCTTTTTCTTCGTGGCTAAAGAAGCCCGGTCGGCTTTTAATCCTGATCTCTGGGGGAAAACGCTGGTGGTGGCTGGTACCCTGACTCTTTTTATCGGGACAGTTCAGGCCATCAAACAAAGCGATTATCTCCGCCTTCTGGCTTATAGTTCCATCGGCCAGGTTGGCTATATAATTTTTGCTCTGGGCAGTAGCCTTTTAGCCTGGAGCAGTCACTGGCCTCTGGCTAAGTCGTTAGCCCCGGTTATATTTATTGGAGCTGTTTATCATAGCCTTAATCATGGCATTTTTAAGAGCCTGCTTTTTCTTCTGGGAGGAAATCTTCTCTATGCCACCGGCACTCGTGATCTGAACCGGCTGGGCGGACTGCTATCTGTTATGCCAGTCAGCGGCTTTCTGGCAGCCATCGCTTCTTATTCTATTTCCGGCATGCCGGCTTCTAGCGGCTTTGTCAGCAAGTGGTTAATGATTTCGTCCAACTTTCTGGCGGGCCGGAACAGCTTGCTCTTGACTCTGGCTGGGATCATTGCCCTTTTCACGGCGGCTTTTACCTTAGCCTGCTATGTCAAATTCTTTGGCCTGACTTTCACTTCGGCCGGAGCTGGCTGGAAAGTGAAAAGAAGCATTAAAGAAGTTCCCTGGAAGCTGCTGGCTTCAGAGATTTTCCTGACCGTCATCTGTTTGACTCAGGCTTTTTTGCCGATGGCTTATGTCAACCTGGCTGGCCGGAGCCTAAGACTTTCCCCCGGCTTAGTTCTCCCGGCTGCTGGAGCGGATAGCCTCAGCGGCAACCTGTTCAGCTTAAAAATCTATAATGGCCAGAACCTGCTGGCGGCCACGTCCCCGGTCTTTATGCTGCTTCTGGTCGTTCTGCTGGCTGTCCTGGCTTACTGGTTTAGCCGGTCGGTCCGGCCAGCGGAGGTCAAAGTCCCTGCCTGGCTATCCGGTTACCAGGATTTAAATCAAAACAACGTCTATGTTGATCGCCATCTATTTTCTGATCTTAAGAAATTTTTCTGGTGGGCAGGAGGCTCACCAAAAGAGATTATCGATGATGACGAACCGTCCGGTTTGCCCCATCAACCAGAAAAAGGCGGAAAATAATGAGCAGAAAAGAAGAGTTGTTGAGCCGGCTAAAAGAAAAATTACAGGCAGATTTTCTGGCTGAAGATTTCTCGACGGAAGACAGATGCCTGTTTATTGACCTGAAAAAAGAGTCTCTGATTGAAGCCGCCAAAATACTGATGAGCCAGGGTGCCCGTTATCAGGCAGGGGTTGGCTATGATGCCAGAAAAAGCGGCCGTGGCCTGGCCCTGGTTCACACTTTTGCCTTTGACACTGATTCGTTGCTGGTGGCCATCAGGGCTTTTACACCCGAAGACAACCCTGAATTTGATTCACTAACCCCGCTTATTCCCGGGGCTGGCTGGTCAGAGCGTGAATACATTGACCTCCTTGGCCTTCATTTTAATAATCATCCTAACCCCAAACGGCTGGTTCTGTCTGATGACTGGCCGCAGGGAATTTATCCTCTCCGCCAGGATGTGCCCTATGATCTGATGCCTCCTTCGGCTGAAGAGGTAGCTTTCAGGCTCGATGATGCCCCACCCGGCAGTTCCATCATTCCGTTTGGACCTTTTCATGCCTGCTTGCATGAGCCGGCTCATTTTGCTGTTTATGTTGATGGGGAGGAAATCAAAGGCTGTGAATACCGGGGATTCATGGTCCACCGGGGCATAGAGAAATTAGCGGCCACAGAACTCATCTATAGTGAAATACCATTTGTGGCTGAACGTATTTGCGGGATCTGCGGTTCAGTTCATTCTGTCAATTATGCTCAGGCAGTAGAGTCGGCAGCCGGTCTCAAAATTCCTCGCCGGGCAGAATTTATCCGGACAGTTATGCTCGAAATCGAGAGGCTTCATTCCCACCTGATGTGGTTGGGCGTGGCCGGACATCTCATCGGCTTTGACACTGTCTTCATGCAGGCCTGGAGAATAAGAGAGAAAATAATGTGGCTGGCGGAAAACCTGACCGGCAACAGGAAAACTTACGGGATGGTGATCATCGGCGGTGTTCGCCGGGATATTGACCGGGAAAAGGCCAGCCAGGTTAAAAAGACCCTGACCGAGGTTGAAAAAGACCTGCTGGCTCTGGAAAAGGCCATTATCAAAGACAGGGCTATTCATAGAAGAACCAAAGGTGTTGGTTTTCTCTCCAGGGAAAAAGCCGTCGAATGGAACCTGGTCGGCCCGGTGGCCAGAGCCCGGGGACTGGCTATTGATGCCAGAAAAGACCATCCCTATGCCGCTTATGACGAGATGAAGTTCGAGGTGCCGGTAGCTGAGTCCGGGGACGTCTGGGGAACCCTGGTGGTCAGGATTAAAGAAATTTATGAAGCCATCAAAATCATCAATCAGTGCCTGGAAAAACTGGCTTCTATCCCTGAAACTTCTCCTCTGGCAGTAGAACTGGAAGGGCCGGTTCCGGCCGGCCGGCAGGCGCTTTCAGTAGTGGAAGCTCCGCGGGGAGAAGCTGTTCACTATCTTCTGACCGGTAGTGATAACCGGCCTGAACGCTGGCGGGTACGGGCTCCAACCTATCCCAACCTCCAGGGAGTTCCAGATATGCTTCTCAATAATAAGCTGGCGGATTTTCCAATTATTGTTGGTTCCATTGATCCCTGTATTTCCTGTACTGACCGGATAGCGGTGATTGATAGAAAATCAGCTTCAGGAAAAATCTTAAGCCGTCAGCAGCTGGAAAAGCTGTCGAGAGAAATGAGGTCCAAGACATGAAGGTAGTGGCGGTCTTTATTAATTTAATCTATTTTCTCTTGCTGGCGCCTTTTCTGGAAGGGGTGATGAGAAAACTGACGGCCAGAATTCAATCCAGACAGGGTCCGCCTCTTTACCAGCCTTATCTTGACCTGCTGAAGCTCCTTGGCAAAGAAAACTTAAATTCCAGCGGAAACTGGGCTTTTCGTTTAGCGCCCATCCTGTCCTTTAGCTCAATGCTGGCGGCCATAGCTCTTGTTCCCTTAACCGGTGAGGCCAATATATTGGCCCATTCATCAGATCTAATGACGTTGATTTATTTTTTGACCCTGAGTGGTTTTTGCCTGCTGGTTGGCGCTTTGGCCAGCGGGAATCCTTTTGCTGCAGTCGGGGCCAGCCGGGAAATGATGACCACCGTCATGCTGGAACCGGTCCTGGCCATGCTGTTAATTCTGGGAGCAGTCAGAAATGGCAGTTTCTCTTTGGCAGCAGCTGTCCCGGGAGTAGCATCGATCAGAGGCCTTTCCTATTTTCTGATGCTGGCTGTTTATCTTCTGGCGCTTCAGGCTTTTGTTTCCAGACAGCCATTTGATATAGCTGAAGCTGAGGTTGAGATCCTGGAGGGACCTTATCTGGAGTACAGCGGGCCAAACTATGCTCTATTACGCTATACCCTGAACCTCAAGAGGATGTTTTATGCCTGGCTTCTTATCTCCTGTTTTTTGAATTTTATCCTGCCGGCGAATTTTATCCTGAGCCTTCTGTTACAAACTGCCCTGATTATTATTGTCTTTGTTCTAATTTCTGCCGTCGGGGCGACTCATCCACGGTTCAGGATTGATCAGGCTCTAAAATACTATGCCTTGCTCCTGATTTTAGCTTTGATAGCTATTGGCTTTGGAGTTAAGGGCTGGTAAAGGTGAAAGGCAAGGTGGAAGATGTGGATCTGGAATAAAATTAAACAGCTAGCTATTTCTTCCAGAACAGGTGTGGTCACCCTGCGCTATCCTTTTAAACCCAGGCCAGCTCCAGCCGGTTTCCGTGGCCAGCCGGTCTGGGATCATACCAAGTGCATTGGCTGCGCCGGCTGTGCCAGCAACTGTCCGGCCAGAACCATCTTTCTGCGCGATATTTGTCAGGAAATCAGGATTCTCCTCTATGATTCCTCCCGCTGCACTTACTGTGGCCGGTGTGCCGACCTCTGTCCGGAAAAAGCCATTACTATGAGCAATCATTTTGAACTAGCCACTGATAGCCGCCAGGATATAACTCAGGCCATTGAGCTTTTTATGATGACCTGTCAGCGCTGCGGCCGCTGCTATGATCTGGAAATAAAGAATTCGCTTGATAAACTTCAAACCCTGGGCTACCGTTATGACAGCCTGGAAGTCAGAAAGGTCATCCGGCGGTCATCCGCCGAGTTTGAACCTGAGTTTCTGGAGAAGACAGTCACTTATCAGCGGCCAAAAAAACTGGAGAAATAACCATGTGGAAAAAACTAACAGAGAGAGCCTTCCGCCGCTCAGTCTGGGTTTATCATTGTAACAGTGGAGCTTGCAATGGCTGCGATATAGAAATTCTAAATGTCCTGACACCCTATTATGATGTGGAGAGATTTGGCATCAGGTTAGTTGCTTCCCCCCGTCATGCCGATGCCATTCTTCTGTCCGGAGCGGTGACCAGACCGACGCTGCCTCTGGTCAAGAAAGCCTATCAGGCTGTGCCAGCTCCCAAACTGGTTTTTGCCGTTGGCTCTTGCGCCATCGGGGGAGGCTGCTGGTATGACACCTATAATGTGACCGGCGGTGGAGATAAAGCCATCCCGGTCAATTATTTTATTCCCGGCTGCCCGCCTCGTCCCGAAGCCATCATTTTTGGTGTAGCTCTGGCTCTGGGCCTGGTTGATAAAAAGGTGGCACCGGTCGAGCTCAAGCAGATGGAGTTTCCGGTCGATATTTATCGCCAGGGAAAAATCCTGGAGAGTAATAAGGTGATCTATAAACTTTTGGGGGAAGAGGCTGACCGCCTGGACTCCTGGAGGAAATAACCATGGCCCGGATTCTGCTGGTAGATGACGACCGTGACCTGACCGACAGCCTGAGTCAGATTCTACGCCTGAAGGGCTATGAAGTCGTAGTGGCTTACAGGGGGACAGAAGGCTTGAAAAAGCTGCTCGAAACCAAACCCGATCTGGTCATAATGGATGTCATGATGGAGACTGATACGGCCGGCTTTGAAGCTATTTATAAAATCAGGAGTGACCGGCCGGATTCAAAATTCAAAGAATTTAAAGATATTCCGATCATTATCCTGACTGCCATTGATCAGGTGACCAACGCCAGGTTTTCACTCGATCAGGAAGAAAGCTTTTTACCCGGCCATAATGAATTTCTGAACAAGCCGGTTGATCCCGATGAGCTTCTTGAAAAGATAGGGAAATATCTTAAAAAATAAGATGAACCTCCAAAAATTTATGGAGAAAACAGCTGCCTTGAGATCAAGCTTGCGTTTCAAGCTGATCACTGGCCTGCTGACCATTGTTTTTTTGATGGGGGCTTTGTCTATTTTTATCGGGATAAATTCTATTAACCGCAATGTCATCAGAGAAGCCTATGACAATCTGCGCAATAGCCTGAAAGCCATCAATGATCTTTATCAGGAAGAAATCAATACCAGATCGAAAATTGTGGAATATCTGTCCAGAACCTCAGAAATAGTTAACGCCACGGCGGCCGGCAACCGGGAATATCTTTTTGAAAAACTGGTCCAGATCAAAGAAGAATTCGGGTTTGACATAGTCAACGTGGTTAAGCCGGATGGAACAATTCTGGTCAGAGCTAACAACTTTCAAGCTTATGGAGATAGCGTTATTCACTATAAGTTTATTCAATGGGTTTTAAAGAATCGCCAGCCAGCTGCCGGCACTGGTGTCCTGGGCTATGAAAACATAAAAAATGAAGGGCCGGACCTGGCCGAAAGGACTTTGATCAACATTATCCCGACTCCCCGGGCCCGGACCATGCGGCGGGAAGTAGAAGAAAGGGCTCTGGTGCTGAAAACAGTTGTGCCTATTTTTCAGCGAAATAAGCTGGTGGGCGTTCTATATGCGGCTGTTTTGCTTAACAACAATGAACGTTTTATTGATCGCTTCAAGAGATTAATTTTTAAAGAAGAAAAAATAAAAGGCAAGGATGCTGGAACGATTACCATCTTCTTGGATGATGTCCGGGTAGCGACCAATGTCCTGGATAAAGACGGGAGGCGGGCAGTCGGGACAATTGTCTCGGAAGAAGTTTATCATCAGGTGTTTGAACAGGGGCAAGACTGGCTGGGGCGGGCTTTTGTCGTCAATGATTATTACCTATCGGGTTACCGGCTGCTTCGTGATATTGAAGGCCAGCCAGTCGGAATGCTGTACGTTGGCATTCTTCAGTCTAAATTTGATCAAATCCTGCGGCAAACAACCATTCTGTATTTCGTCCTGATTTTCCTCATGACCGGCATCGCTATTTATATTTCTACTTACCTGGTCAACGTTTATACCAGGCCAATAAACAGAATGATCAAACTAACAGCCGAGGTGGCCCGGGGCAATTATCACCTTCTTGATATTGCGCCGGAAGAAAGTGAGGAAATAAAAGAGGTCGAAGAGTCGTTTAATGCTATGGTTAAAGCTATTGAGGAGAGAGATAACCGTTTAAAAGAACTGGCCGAGAAAACAATTCTGAGGTCCGAAAAGCTGGCTTCCGTCGGCCGGCTGGCAGCCGGAATCGCTCATGAAATCAATAATCCCCTGACCGGGGTTTTGACTTATAGCAGCCTTTTGCTGGAAGAGCTCAAAGGCACGCCTTATGAAGAAGATTTAAAAGTAATTACCGAAGAAACCCTGCGCTGCCGTAAGATAGTCAGAGGGCTGCTGGACTTTGCCCGGGATTACAAGCCGGAAGAAGTCAGGGTTAACCTGAATACTGTGATTGAAGAAACCATGCAGATTCTCGAGAATCATGTCAATTTCCAGAATATCAGGATTATTAAAAACCTTGATCAGGCGCTGCCCGAAGTTAAGGTTGATGCTGATGAGTTCCGTTCGGTCATTAATAATCTGGCTGTTAATGCGGCTGATGCTATGCCCAATGGCGGCCAGCTGACCATTTCGACTGCCTATGATTCTCAAACGAAGCAGGTTATAATAAATGTAGCTGATACGGGCGTCGGAATAAGCGAGGAAAATCTTAAACGGATTTTTGAGCCTTTTTTCACCACCAAGGAAAAAGGTCAGGGGACGGGGTTGGGGCTGGCCATGGCTTATGGAGCTATCAAGCGCCATAATGGTACCATTGAGGTCAAAAGCCAGATCGGTCAGGGAACTGAGTTCATTATAAAATTGCCGGTGGAGTAAGGCCGGGAGGAGATCAGATATGGACAAACCGAGGATTCTATTTATTGATGATGAAGATATTGTCCTGCGTAGCTGCCGCCGGATTTTTGCTTCTTCAGACTATGAGATAGACACCGCTCAGTCGGGAGAAGAGGGGCTGAGCAAGGCTATCAACGAGGATTATGATATTGTCGTTACCGATTTAAAAATGCCCGGAATAGGCGGACTGGAAGTACTGTCCCGGCTGAGAAAAGTCAGGCCTGATACGACGGTCATTATTTTCACCGGTTATGCCAGCGTAGATACGGCTCGTGAAGCTCTGAAGAGTGGAGCTTTTGATTATATTCCGAAACCTTTTACCCCTGAGGAGATAAGAGAAGTCATCAAGAATGCGCTGGAAGCCAGAGCTGGTAAACAGCGCAGTATGCTTGATCTGATGGCGATTGTCTCCCATGAATTGAAAAGCCCGCTGTCTGCTCTCCATACGACCGCTTCTACCCTTTATAAAGGTTATTTCGGCCAGCTGTCGCCTGAACAGATGAAAATTCTTGAGACCATCATTCGCAACTGCGAATATCTTGAAGATATTATCCGCAGCTATTTAGACTTGTCGAAGATGGAACTGGACCAGCTGGAAGCTTTCCTGGAGGAAATCGATTTCGTTAAAGATGTCGTCGAAGATGTCCTTAATCTGCCCGAAATTACCCACAGCGGGAAAAAGATGAAAATTACCCTAGATTTTTCCGAAGAGGTCAAAATTAATGGTGACCCGAGATTATTGAAAATTTTGGTCAGGAACCTGATCAATAATGCTATTAAGTACGGGTATGAAGGAACAGAAATCAAGCTCAGGCTGGAAAAGAAAGGTCCTGAAATGATCTTTTCCGTCCATAATCAGGGTGTGGGAATCAAGCCGGAAGATGGCCCGCGTCTCTTCCGGAAATTTGAAAGGCTAAAACAGCCGGGAACAGAAGGCGTCAAGGGCTCTGGCCTTGGTCTTTATATCTGCAAGAAAATCGTTGACAGTCATAAAGGACGAATCTGGTTCGAATCAGAACCAGGGCAATGGGTAACATTTTATGTTGCTCTGCCCTTAGCCAGCTAAAATAATAAGCCTTGAAGATTGACCTGACCGAAAATCACTGAGGGCAGCCAGACCTGGCCCAATGGCCAGCGCTCATCAATTTTGGCTGCTGGCCGGCCGCCGGGTCAGGACTGGATTTCAAGGTTAGACCACCCTCTCTGGAGATCATCTCCCGATCCAAATATGGCTTTTTAATTGACAATGGCGGTGGGTCTCTCCTATAATTTAACTGTCGGGGGCGAAATGGACTCGACGGAGGTAGTGAAGCAGAAGCTGCAGGCCGAGGTCCCATCAACCTCGTTAAACAGGTGGGAAAAAATTAACTGCAGAACCTGTTGCAGTCGCTGCCTGAT
>Ga0116191_1002178_pt1 | contig 15096 bp, 15 predicted proteins | sample AD_UKC111_MetaG_FD_89897 | JGI IMG/M metagenome (GOLD analysis project Ga0116191, IMG submission 89897) | Active sludge microbial communities of municipal wastewater-treating anaerobic digesters from Hong Kong - AD_UKC111_MetaG | ecosystem: Engineered > Bioreactor > Anaerobic > Digestate...
CAGATCAGGAGGCCTGCGCCTCTGACAGCCTTCAGAACGGTCGGATATTTGGCCATCACTTCGTTCAGCTTCTTCATGAAGTAGTCGCCCTTTTCCTTACACATTCCGGGGATGTCGTTTTCGAGCATGTATTTGATCGTTGCAAGAGCTGCGGAGCAAGCAAGCGGATTTCCGCCGAAGGTCGGGGAACCGAGGATCCATGGATTCTCGATGAGCTTCTGACCCCAGCACCAAGGTCTTGCGATGATACCCGTGATTGGCATCACACCGCCGCCGAACGCTTTTCCGTACGTCATGATATCCGGACATACGTCTTCCACTTCGCATCTCCACATGGTTCCGGTTCTGCCCATACCGGTCTGGATTTCGTCAACGATCATCGCTACGCCGTATTTGTCGCAGATCTCTCTGACAGCCTTCAGATATCCCTGAGGCGGAATGATAACGCCGGCTTCTCCCTGGATCGGTTCGATGATTACGGCAGCAACCTTTTCGCCTACGGTCTGCAGATTCTTGATGGCGGTTTCCATCGCATCGGCGTCGCCGTATTTCACGTGCTGCACCTGCTGGATCATCGGGATATAGTCTTCTCTATAAGCGCCTTTGCCGCCCATGGAGATCGCTCCCATGGACTTGCCGTGGAATGCTCCGATCGTGGAGATATACCATCTTCCGCCTGTAGCAAGACGAGCAAGTTTAAGAGCCATTTCAACAGCTTCCGCTCCACCGTTTGTAAAGAAAGCGTACTGCAGATCTCCGGGAGTAATCATCGCAAGAATGTTTGCAAGATAACCTCTTAACGGGTCAACCAATTCCTGGCTATGTAATGCATACTTGTCGAGCTGAGCTTTTACCGTCTTCAGAATCTCAGGATTTCTGTGTCCGCAGGTGAAGATCCCGAATCCTCCCAGACAGTCGATGAACTGAGTTCCATAAAGGTCTTCAAAATGGTCTACCGAGTCGGTCCATTCTACAAAAGCAGCATTTGTAGAAACGGATTTTCTGTATTCCAGCCACCCTGGATTGACATTCTCATTAAAGTTTTTAATGGAATCTTTAACGATTGTGTCTTTTTCCTCTTTCGTCAGTTCGGCCTTCTCAATATAGCCTACGACTCTTCGAACTTCTTTTAATGCTAATTCCTTGTTCATTGCGGTCATGGTATAAAAACCTCCTCAATTAAAACTTATAACTCTTTTCTAGAGCAGCTAACGATTATCTTAATATAATTCAAGTTTCGTGCCAACTTGATATGATTTAAAAAAGTATATTAAAATTTCTGAATTTATGCCCAATTTCAGAGGGTTTGCCATACATCGGCCCATGCCGCTTCCCGACTTTATTGTCAGACAATTTTTCTCACTTTTTATAAATATCCGTCCCTTTATTCTCACAAGTGAGAAATTTTCATATATAATCCATCATCATATCGTTCATCTTTCTGTCCCAAAGATCATCGTCGTCAACGGAACCCGCCAGACGGGCAAACCTCCGGAGTTGTTCCGGGGACAGCAGCTCAAGATCTTCCGGCCGCGCTGCTAGCCCCGAACGTCGTGCCGATTGAAAGATCTTCTGCTCGGATTTTGTCAAAGCAAAGTAATTATCAATGAGGGACAGCATTTTCTGACGGTCCGTATCCATCCTGCCCTGGATATCCTGCAGCAGATTGATGATGTGGTCGCTCACAAGGTGCCCCGTACAGTTCTTTGCGTTTTCGATCAGAAGTCTGATTTCCGCAAGCTTTTCATTTTCACTGCACAGCCGGAATTTCCCGTCAAGGTAATCCTGCCACAGCTCTGTTCCCTCTCTGATCACGGCCGATCTGATCCTGATGAAATCCGGGTCGATCTCGCTGATCACCCGGGCCGTTTCCAGCGCATTCTCCCTTGACAGTTCTTTTCCCCCGATTCCGGGCATGAAATAGACGGAAAGCTCGATGCCGGCCTCACGGATATTTCTGCCCGCGGTAATCTCCTGATCCGAAGTGACGCCCTTGTTGATCAGCGCAAGCACCTTGTCGGAGCCCGACTCAAATCCGGAGTGAATCCGACTAAGACCGGCGGCCTTCAGATCCCGATACTGTTCCACGCTGATTTTGGAAAGGGTTTCCGCCCGTCCGTAGGTCGTGATCCGTTTGATGCGGGGAAACTTTTCCCGCAGATAATTCAGTACTTCAACAACTCTCTCCGTCTTCACCGCGAGGGAATTTCCGTCCTGCAGGAATACGTTCTCTCCCCCGTGGACGAGCCAACGGTAAACAAGATAGTAGCAGTTTCGCTCCTCCCTCGTCATGCTGTTGAAGCGTTCCAAAGCCGCTCTCTTGTTCCAGGAACCGTCCTCCCCCTGATAATCCATTGCAAGCCTGGCGTATTCAGCCATGACGTCGATATCTTTCTTGATGCTTTCGACGGAAAACGCTTTGAATCCCTCATGCTTATACAGTTGACAGAACTTGCAGCGATTCCATGTACAGCCTTCCGTAATCTGAAGCAACAGGCTGTCGGCCTCGCTGGGCGGACGAATGGGGCCGATCCGGTATGTGGTTTGTCTTTCTTCCGTCATAGTAAATTCCCAACCTTTAATAATATTTCTGTTTTCCCATTATAGTTACTGACGCGGGGATCCGTCAATGGTATAATAGACGCAGATGTAAAAATAACCTGATGAACGGACTGGTACGGCTATGATCAACCAGATGCAGAAAAAAGTTTTGATCCTGGCGCTGCGGGCCGGCGAGCTGATGATGAAAAGCGGCGCGGAGATCTACAGAGTCGAGGATACGATCACGAGGATCTGCAAGGCCTGCAGGATTCCTTACGTCGAAGTGTTCGCGACTCCGACGGGCATCTTTCTGTCCCTAGACGAGGGCTCGGAGGACAGCGATATGCATACCTTTATCAAAAGGATCAAGGGCAGCAGCATCGACCTGGAAAAGATTTCGCGCATCAATCATTTTTCCAGAGAATTTACCACCACGGATCTGTCCATAGACGCGGGTCTCACCATATTGAGGGAGATTGCCAATAGCAAGCCTTATCCGCTGCTGCTGAGGATTGTCGGCGCAGCCCTGGTTTCCTCTTTCTTTGCTCTGATTTTTCAGGGGACATATCAGGACTTTTTCTGTGCGCTTATTGCAGGCGCCTGCAGCTATACGCTGTCGGTCTTTTTAGATAAACGGGAAACCAATCTCTTTATCCGGGGATTTCTCTGCTGCGCCGCGGCGACTTTTATTGCGCTCGGACTGTTTTCCGCAGGCGTCGGCGTCAATTTGAACTCCGTCATCATCGGATCCATCATGATCTTTCTTCCCGGCGTCGCGATTACCAATGCCGTCAGGGATACGCTCGAGGGCGACATGGTTTCGGGCATGACAAAAGGCATTGAGGCCGTTGTCATTGCCGTTTCCATAGCATCCGGCGTCGGTGTGGCGCTCAAGATATGGACTCTTCTGGGAGGTATGTTCTGATGCTTTTGGCCTTCCTTTTTGCATTCTGCTCCACCGTGGGCTTCAGCATCCTCTTCCATGTTCCGAAGAAGCTTATCGCGGCGGCAGGGCTTGTCGGCGCCCTGGGCTGGCTGACCTATACCTATTTTATCATCTCAGGCAGCGGAAATATTCTGGCCTGTTTCGCCGGTTCCTGTGTCGTCGCGCTGATCAGCGATATTTTTTCCCGCGCCTTCAAGGATGCTGCGACCATCTTTATCATACCCGGGATCCTGCCTCTTGTTCCCGGCGCCGGCATGTACTATACCATGCTGGCGATCCTGGAAGGAGACGTTGACAAAACGGCATCCGCAGGAACGGAAACCCTCATGATGGCTGGCTCCATCGCCGTTGCGCTGCTGGCGGTAGCCTCCGTGATAAAACTCCTTGCGCTAATGGGAAGAAAATGGTTGACAGCGATGAAAGAATAGAATATTATAATACTGTAAGCAATGGCTAACTCGCGCCGGCATTTTTTTCAACGGCGATTAGCAACCGCTAACTTGAGCTGTACGAAAGCACATTCATGGTTGAAACCATATTTTTTTAACGTTGGATTAGCATATGCTAACTCGTAACGATCTCTTGACGATATGATTTTATTTGGCACTGGTACTGATTGGTGTAGCAGAGTACCGGAAAAGGAGACAGAAGATGAAAATGACATTGGATAAATTGAAAACCGGCACTACGGGAATCATTAAAGCGGTAGGCGGAGAGGGCGCTTTGCGAAGACGTCTTCTCGATATGGGGCTGACTCCCAATACAACCGTTTTTGTAAGAAAGGTTGCGCCCCTCGGAGATCCCATTGAGCTTCACCTCAGAAACTATGAACTGACCATCCGTCGGGATGACGCGAAGAAGATCGAAGTGCAGGAGGTGGCTCAATGAAGATCACTTTTGCCCTGATCGGCAATCCCAACAGCGGAAAGACTACGCTTTTTAATCAAATGACCGGAAGCAATCAGCGTGTCGGGAATTTTCCGGGTGTTACCGTCGAAAAAAAGGACGGACCGGTCAGAGGTCACAAGGGAGTGACCGTGGTGGACCTGCCGGGGATCTATTCCCTGTCCCCTTATACCGCCGAAGAAGTTGTTACCAGGGATTTCCTCATCTTTGACAAGCCCGACGCGATCATCAATATCATCGATGCGACCAACCTTGAGAGAAATCTCTATCTGACGCTCCAACTGATGGAACTCAACGTTCCCATGATCCTCGCCCTGAACATGATGGACGAAATCCGGGGAAACGGGATTTCGATCGACATCCGGAAGCTGGAAGATCAGCTGGGCATTCCCGTCGTGCCGATCTCCGCAAGCAAGAATGACGGCGTAGACGAGTTGACCCACAGGGCGATCCGCTGTGCGGAGTCAAAGGTGCTTCCAAAAAATCTGGATTTCTGCTGCGGTCATGTCCATAACGCCATCCACTCCATCGCTCATCTGATCACCGATGAGGCCAGGGCGGCGGGGCTTCCGCTCCGTTTTGCCGCAACAAAGGTAGTGGAAGGAGACGAGCCTGTCATGAAGCGGCTCGCACTGGAGGAACCGGAGCTTGACATTATTCGGCACATCGTGGACGATATGGAAGCTCATCTGAAGACAGACCGGGAAGCCGCCATGGCGGACATGCGTTACGCATTCATCGAAAACATCTGTAAGGAATGCGTAAAGAAGGAGGGTCACAGCAGGGAGCACCTTCGTTCCATCCGAATCGACATTGTATTGACGCATAAATATTTTGCGATCCCGATTTTCCTGGGATTTATGATGATTATTTTCTGGCTGACCTTTCATGTGATCGGTTCCGCCCTGAGCGATCTGCTTGTCCTCGGCATAGACTCTATTACGGGAGCGGTGGACAGCGCCCTGTCCGGAGTCAACGTCAGCCCCGCGCTCCATTCTCTGATCATCAACGGAGTGTTTGCCGGTGTGGGAAGCGTGTTGTCCTTCATGCCGATTATCGTCGTCCTGTTCTTCTTCCTGTCCATCCTGGAAGACAGCGGCTATATGGCAAGAGTTGCCTTTGTCATGGATAAGCTTCTCCGTAAAATCGGCTTGTCGGGCCGTTCCTTTGTGCCGATGCTGATCGGCTTCGGCTGTTCCGTGCCGGCGATCATGGCAACGAGGACCCTCCCGAGCGAACGCGACAGAAAGATGACCATCTTGCTGACGCCGTTTATGTCCTGCAGCGCGAAGCTGCCGGTTTATGCGATCTTTACCGCCGCGTTCTTTGAAAAGTATCAGGCGCTGGTCATGATTTCCCTTTATGCTATGGGAATGATCGTTGCGGTTGTGGCGGGGCTGATCCTGTCGAAAACGATATTTGAAGGAAGCCCGGTCCCCTTTGTCATGGAGCTGCCGTCCTACCGGATGCCGGCTGCCAAGAGCGTCATGCTGAAAATGTGGGAAAGGGCCATGGACTTTATCAAGAGAGCCTTCACGATCATCTTTATGGTTACCATCGTAATCTGGCTCCTGCAGAGCTTTGATTTCGGCCTTAATCTCGTTTCCGATGCGGGGAACAGCATGCTGGCGGCAGTCGGAAAATTTATCGCGCCGGTGTTCGCGCCATTGGGCTTCGCAGACTGGAGAGCGGCTACGGCTTTGGTCACAGGTCTGACCGCAAAGGAAGCCGTCGTAGGCACTTTCGCCGTCCTGCTCGGCGCCGGCGATGCCGGCTCGGTTGTACCGCTGCTTTCAGAGGTCTTTACACCGCTATCCGCTTTTTCATTCCTGACCTTTACGCTGCTTTACATGCCGTGTGCAGCCGCCATGGCAGCCGTCAAAAGAGAGATGGGCAGCTGGAGAAACGCTGCCGGCGTTATGGCCTTCCAGACCGCGACGGCATGGATCGCTGCATTGATCGTATACCAGGCCGGATCACTGATCGTTTAAACGCTGTCATTTGTACCGCTAATGTATAATTGCGTACATGTATTTTTGATGTACTTTTTTTCTGAATATTCTTGCAATTTTCGGTTTTTGTGTTATACTATGCATAAAGCGGGCAACATTGGGAAATCATACCCATTGTAGATATAGAAAAAGCTATATCAATCGGCAGTGAGAGAGGGTGATTCCACCAGAAGTGTTAAATTCGGAGTTTGAATAACGCCAATCATCGGAAGTAGTGATGGTTGGCGTTATTCGTTTTTGAGAAGGTTCTTGAAAGGATAGGACCGTTGATATACAATGTGACAAGAAACGGAAGACTCGAGGGGGGCCGGGCGGAACATGATTGCAAGGGATAATCTATTGCAAATGAAATACTTCTCTTTTATATTGCTGCAAAGTGTGATCTATGGCCTGGGAAATCCCCTGACAAAAATAGCCTATGAAAGCATTACTCCGTTCTGGCTGCTGACCTTTCGGTTTTTCATAGCCCTGTTTATCTTCTTTCTGTTTTTCGGAAAAAGGTTGACCACTCAACTGAAAACAGCGAAGCTTTCACAATATCTCCCGGTGAGCCTGTGTGTGGCCGTCGCTTATATAACCTGTAATCTGGCATTGAATTGGACGTCTGCCACCAACGTCGGGTTTATCATGTCTTTACCGGTCATCTTTGCGCCTCTTCTTGCCATCGTTATTCTTCATCAGAAATATGATTTCAGATATCTGCCTTTGCAAATCATCGTAACGGTCGGCTTGTATCTGCTTTGCTGCAATGATGGCGGATTCACTTTAAATAAAGGTGATTTTTGTGCCTTGATCACAGCGTTCGCTCTGTCAGGCGCATTGGTATTTACAAAGAAATCTTTGGAATCGCTTGATGCGGTTACGATTTCCGCCGCACAGGCAGGTCTTACTGCGTTGTTGAGCCTGTTTTGTGCGCTGGTTTTGGATGATTATCGCGCAGTGGCGTATATCGAACCGGCTGCCTGGGCCGTAATCGTTTATTTGGCATTGACCTGTACCTGCCTTGCATATGTATTGCAGAATCTGGCACTGGTACACCTCTCGCCCGGTACGGTTTCCATGCTTCAATGCACGCAGCCGATATTGACCGCCGTATTTTCATTTCTTATTCTCGGGGAAACCTTGAGCTTTCGGGGCATCATCGGAGGACTGATCATCATCGGCTCCGTCCTTGCCGCAAGTCTGATGGAAACACATAAAACAACGGATGACGTGCAAGAGCGTTCCACATGACAAAAAATACCATGGATCGTCCATGGTATTTTTGCGTAAATCGATATGCGATTTTGATAAGGTTTATTTGTTCCGTTCCTATCGTTTCCTTCGGTAGCCGCCGGCCTTGACATGCATACGGGTCAGGGATTTTGCGATGGCAATTTTTGCTTTCGCGATTTCCAGATCGTTGTCGCTCGGATGCTTCAGCCAATCTTCCGCCTTTTCCTTTTCCCGCTGGGCTCTTTCCAGGTCGATCTGCTCCGGCCATTCGGCAGCATCGGTAAATATGACGATATCACCCTTAACATCGATAAAACCGCCTGCTAGCGCCGCAATTTTAAAGTCCTTGGCTCCCGCTTCCTGGAACCAGAGTTCACCGGGGGCCAGCAGCTTGACCGCCCAGGTGTGACCCGCCATAAAGCCTTCATCACCGGTCAGCGTCCTGACAATGACAAGCTCAACTTCTCCCTTATAAAAGAGTTTGGATGGAGTGATTACCTCCAGCAGCATACTTTTAGGCATTTTTCCGGAACCTTTCTACAACTTCGTCAATTCCGCCGGCAAACAGGAACAGGTGCTCCGGAATCTCGTCGTGCTTTCCTTCCAGGATTTCCTTGAATCCTCTGATCGTCTCCTTCAACGGGAGATATTTGCCCGGCGTTCCGGTAAACGCTTCCGCCACGCTGAACGGCTGTGACAGGAAACGCTGGATCTTTCTTGCTCTCGCAACGATCAACTTGTCGGAATCGGATAATTCGTCGATGCCCAGGATAGCGATGATATCCTGCAGCTCCTTATATCTTTGCAGCACTTCCTGAACGCCTCTGGCGGTATTGTAATGCTCTTCGCCAAGAATCAGCGGATCCATAATCCTGGAAGTAGAATCCAGCGGATCTACCGCAGGGTAAATACCAAGCTCGGCGATGGATCTGGAAAGTACCGTCGTCGCGTCCAAGTGGGCGAACGTCGTAGCCGGAGCCGGGTCCGTCAAGTCGTCGGCAGGCACGTAGATCGCCTGTACGGAAGTGATGGAGCCCTTTTTGGTCGATGTGATCCTTTCCTGCAGCGCGCCCATTTCCGTCGCCAGCGTCGGCTGATAACCTACTGCGCTCGGTACGCGTCCAAGCAATGCGGATACTTCCGAGCCTGCCTGGGTAAACCGGAAAATATTGTCGATGAACAGAAGTACGTCCATTCCCTCTTCGTCTCTGAAATATTCCGCCATGGTCAGTCCCGTCAGGGCTACTCTCATTCTGGCCCCCGGCGGTTCGTTCATCTGCCCGAAGACCATTGCCGTCTTTTCGATTACGCCGGATTCGGTCATTTCACCGTAAAGATCGTTACCTTCTCTGGTTCGTTCACCAACGCCTGAGAATACGGAGATTCCGCCGTGCTCCTTTGCGATATTCCGGATCAGTTCCTGGATCAGAACCGTCTTTCCTACGCCGGCTCCTCCGAAAAGACCGACCTTTCCGCCTCTTGTATAGGGAGCGATCAGGTCGATAACCTTGATTCCCGTTTCAAAGATCTGCGCGCTGGTGTCCTGCTCCTCAAAGGCCGGCGCCGGTCTGTGAATCGGAAGTCTTTTTTCCGCGATAACCGGACCTTTATCGTCGATGGTGTCGCCGACGACGTTAAACAGTCTGCCCAGCACTTCCTTTCCGACCGGAACGCTGATCGGCCCGCCGCTGTCGATTGCTTCCATGCCTCTTTTCAGTCCGTCCGTGGAGGACAGCGCAACACATCTGACGACGTCGTCGCCGATATGCTGGGCGACTTCCGCAACGATATCCCTGTCCTCAAATTTGATGTGGATCGCATTGAGCAGTTCCGGCATTTCCTCCGGTAGAAACTTTATATCGACTACAGGACCGATGATTTGGTGTATGGTTCCTTTATGGCTCATTTCTTTCCCTCCCTTGCTTGTTATTTCAGCGCTTCTGCGCCTCCCACAATTTCCGAGATTTCCTTTGTAATGGCTGCTTGTCTCGTTCTGTTATAGAAGAGGGTAAGCTCGCCTATCATTTCTCTCGCGTTGTCCGTCGCGTTTTCCATCGCCATACGCCTCGCCGCATGTTCGCATGTGGCGGATTCCACGATGGCGCCGTAAATCATGATTTCAACGTATTTCGGCACCAGGTAGTTAAATACTTCCTCCACCGAAGGTTCGTATTCCACGATCTTTTCATGCTTCGGAATATCGGGGTCTTTATGGATCTCGAACGGAAGCAGCGTCACGGTCTTTACTCTCTGCTCAAGCGAGCTGATAAACGAAGTATAAATCATGACCACTTCGTCGATCTGACCGGAATTGTACATATCGATGATCGGCTTGCTGATATTCTGCGTCTCCGTAAAAGAGATGCTTTCGGGCGGGAGCATGTATTCCGCTGCGATTTCATAGCCTCTCTTTTCAAAATACTCTTTTCCCTTGCCGCCGATCGCCACAATGATCGGTTTTTCCCAGTCCGCCGCAATTTCCTTTTCCGCTTCCTTGATCACGTTGCTGTTGTAGCTTCCGCACAACCCCCTGGAACTGGTCATGATGACATAGCAGGTCGTTTTGATCTCGCGGCTTCCCTTCAGATACTGGGACGGCACTTCGCTTGTATTATTGAAAATTTCCTCTATGGATTCCGTTACAAAGTGAAAATATTCTCTTGTTCTTTCAAAGGTGTTTTTGGCTCTTCTCAGTTTCGCGGCGGATACAAGCTTCATCGCATTGGTGATGTGCTCCATGCTGGTGACGCTGCGTATCCTCCGCTTGATATCTCTCGTATTGTTAGCTGCCATGACTTACCTCCTCCTTACTGGGCTGTCAGTCTGAATTCCTGATTTTCTTGAATTCCTCAATGGCAGCTTTTAATTTTTCTTCGGTATCCGCATCAAGCTTTCCTGTGGATTTGATCGCTTTTCCGATTTCCGGATGATGTGTGTCCATGAAATCGTACATTTCTTTTTCAAAATGCTTGATTTCTTCAAGGGGAACATCCGCTAGATAACGGTTGGTTGCGGCAAAGATGATCATAACCTGGTGCTCAACCTTTACAGGAGAATACTGGGGCTGCTTCAGGATTTCCATCAAAATCTGCCCATGATCCAGACGGTCTCTCGTTTCTTTGTCCAGGTCGGAACCGAACTGGGAGAAGCTGGCAAGCTCTCTGTACTGAGCCAGCTCCAGCTTTACCTTGCTGGAAACCTGCTTCATCGCCTTGATCTGAGCATTTCCTCCTACACGGGATACGGAAATACCCGCGTTGACCGCCGGTCTCTGTCCTGAGAAGAAAAGGTCGGATTCCAGGAAAATCTGGCCGTCCGTAATGGAAATGACGTTGGTCGGGATATAGGCGGAAACGTCTCCGGCCTGCGTCTCGATGACCGGCAGCGCGGTAATGGAACCGCCGCCCAGTTCGTCAGACAGCTTTGCCGCCCTTTCAAGCAGTCTGCTGTGAAGGTAGAAAACATCGCCCGGATAAGCTTCTCTTCCCGGAGGTCTTCTCAGCAGCAGGGACATGGCGCGGTAAGCAACTGCGTGCTTGGAAAGATCGTCGTAGATGATCAGAACATGCTTGCCCTGATACATGAACTCTTCCCCCATTGCACAGCCTGCATACGGCGCAATGTATTGAATAGGAGCGACATCGCTCGCCGTAGCGGATACTACGATGGTATACTTCATCGCTCCTTTGTCTTCCAAAACCTGTACCATCTGCGCAACGGTCGATTTTTTCTGTCCGATGGCGACGTAAATACAGATTACATCCTCTTCCTTCTGGTTGAGGATGGTGTCGATGGCGATGGCAGTTTTTCCCGTCTGCCTGTCGCCGATGATGAGTTCTCTCTGGCCTTTTCCGATGGGAATCATGGAATCGATGGCCTTGATCCCCGTCTGAAGCGGCTGATGGACCGATTTTCTCTGCAGTACGCCGGGCGCTCTGCTTTCGATCGGTCTCGTCTTTGACGTTTTGATCGGTCCTTTTCCGTCAATGGGCTGTCCGAGAGGATTGACGACACGTCCGATCAGTTCCGGGCCGACCGGAACCTCGACGACTTTGCCCGTCGGTTTTACGATGTCTCCCTCTTTGATCTCCCTGTCGGACCCCATAATTACGGCGCCGACGTTGTCCTCTTCCAGGTTCAGCGCCATTCCGTAAATTTCTCCGGGGAATTCAAGCAATTCACCCGCCATACAGTTCTCCAGCCCGTATACGCGCGCGATGCCGTCTCCGATTTGTATTACAGTACCAAAATCAGAAATCTCCAGTTCTTTTTTGTAGCCCTTGATTTGTTCTCTGATGACTGCACTGATTTCTTCCGGCTTTAAATTCATCAACTATCACCCCTTGCTTGTTTAAATTTTGCAAGTTATTATGCCTGCTTAATGCGGCCTTCAAGATCCTGAAGCTGTTTCCTGATGGATGCATCGATAACTTTTCCCTCAATGAAAATTTTTACACCCCCCAGGATGGAAGGGTCCACCTTATTGGTGAGTTTAACATTCTTTTTCAGAAGTGCTCCTGCTTTTTCTTCAAACGACTTCAACTGGATGTCCGTGAGAGGCACTGCCGAGCTGATGGTTCCAACCGAGATTCCCAGCTCCTGATCCATCAGCTTCTTGTATTCTCTGACGATTTTACTGAAGCTCGTGGTCCTTTTTTTATCGATGAGTATCTGCAGGAAACGATACGTTTCATCACTGATGCGTCCTTCGAAGACCTTCCCTACAACTCTCTTTTTTTCCGCACCCGAAAGGGTCGGAGTCGTAAAAAACTTGTAAAAGTCAGGTTCTTGTTTGAATACTCCGTTGATCGCATTCAATTCTTCCAAAATCGTATCCACTTTGTCCACATCGGCGGCTGCCTCAAAGAGCGCTTTGCCGTATGTGATTTCGACTGTTAATTCTGCCATTTTGCATTCCCTGCCTCATCTATGATTTTCCCGATGACAGCCTGATGTTCCTTTTGATCAAGCTGCTTTTCCAGTATCTTTTCCGCCGCAAAAATAGCAAGGGCTCCGATCTCTTCCTTCATATCTTCAAGAGCTTTCTTCTTCAGTCTTTCGATCTCGGCTTCCGTCTTTCTGATCAGCGCAGCAGTCTTGTCTTCCGCTTCCTGAATGATGTCTTTTGCCTGCGCATCGGCTTTCACCTTAGCATCCCTGATGATTTCTCTGCCTTTGTTCTCCAGATCTGCAATCTGCTTTTCATAAGATTCCTTCAGCTTGTCTGCCTCGAGCACTCTCTGTTCCGCATAGGCAATATTATCAACTATCTCACTGTTTCTGTCGTCTATAATCTTGTTCACCTTATCGAACAGAATGTGTTTCAGCGCAACCAGAAGGATCAGAAAATTGACCAAGGTGGCAAATATGGTGAATAAATTTCCCTCCATTTGCTATGAAGCCCCCCTTCGGGTTTATTTTATACTATTGCTGTCTTTATTTTACGAATATCAGCAAAATGGAAACAACCAGCGCATACAGTGACGTTACTTCAGCAAAAGCAATGCTGAGGATCATGGTCGATGTGATATCACCTTTCGCTTCAGGCTGTCTTGCAACAGCTTCAACAGCTTTTCCGCCAATCAATCCGATACCGATACCTCCGCCGACAACACCAAGCGCAGCGATTCCGGCACCAAGTGCCAGCATTCCATTATAATCCATCGTCAAAAACCTCCTTAAAAATTACTGATAATGATTTAATATAACAGCTGAATACGCATAGGTATCAGTTATTACCCTTAGTGTTCTGTTCCCATTTTCGTATAGACCATCGTCAGCATCATGAATACAAAGGTCTGCACGATGGCAACAAATAAGTCAAAGAAGAAATGGAGCGGGACCGGAACAAGAAATGCAAAATAGCCCATCCCCATATAGACGAGCTCCATCAGGATCGTTCCGACCAGCATATTGATGAATAACCGGAGACAAAGTGACAGCGGAACCGTAACCTTCTCGATAATATTCATGGGCAGCATAAGCGGATACGGTCTGATGTAGCTGTGCAGATAACCGCCGAGGCCATGTTTTACAATCACGTTGCCATTGATAACAAAGAACGAGACCATGGCAAAGGTCAGGGTAACGTTGATGTCCTCCGTAGACGGCGCTACTCCGTACAATCCGGATGAATTCATCAAGAACATAAAAATCCCAAGAGTTCCGATGTAGGGTACGAACGTCCGCTTATACTCGGGACCTATATTCGCTACCACGAGTCCGTTGAACAGGTTGACCAACATTTCGAGAACCGTCTGCCGTTTGGTCGGAATTTTTCCGAGATTCCTTGTAACCAGCAAAGCAGCTACGATGATGACCGCCATGAGGACCCACTGGACCACGATGCTTCTGGTCACCTCCATCGTATGGCCGTATAGTTCAAATTCAAAAATTGGATGAGCACTGATTTCCATCGATTTTCCCTTCCTTGCTTATTGACGTACGCGCAAAGCCGCACTGATGATGATCGAGACGTAATGCAGGCTGTATCCTATCAGATACGCCACGACATTCAACATATCGCCGCCGTAGAGAAGGAGGGCGAATGCGCCCGCGATCCCGATCCTGAACAGGGCTCCCAGCACGATCAGAAAGGAGCTCCCGTTTACCTTCATCGCACGATCTGTTATGACGGTATTGAGTAAAAAATTAACAACGGCAACCAGGATTCCGATCGTGACGGCCGCGGTATATTCTTTCCAGAACAAGATGGATAGAATGAAGGCTGTCAGAAAAATAACGGCGTCGCACAGTACGATCTTCTTTAGCATTTTCAATGTTTCTTTGCTCAAAGCAGGACAATCCTCCATATTTGGCTTCTCGGCATTTTATTTCAATTGTTAAGAAAACAGGCAAAATTTGCTTTAGCCTAAAAAAAATGCAGCTATCAATAATCGATGTAATAGCATGCGTGTATGTAGCGATTCAGGCTTGCCATACCCATAATATTCTTTTTTACCAAGCATTTTGCAGACATGGAGATACAATCCTTACCAGAACCAATTGATACAACTTATTATAATTATAAAGTTTTTAAAAGTAAAGCATCGTTAAAAAATAAACATTCTGAAAAATTTCCCTTCAATTCATTGATCTCCCTGCTCCTGAATTTCCAACGGATTGGGAGATTATTTCATTCAAGCGTGAAAAAAATTTCGAAAAAAAATACTTCCTTTCAGGATCGCTATATGTCATGAACCAAATTATTCAGCCATTTTTTTGACCGGAAGCGTAATCGGCAGACGATATTCTTAACAATTTCTTCCGTCTGCGCCATCAGAACGACATAATAAATCGGGAGTTCGAGATAAAGCGCGCCGAAAAAGACCAGAGGCACCCCGATCAGCCAGACGGAGCCCACCTCGACGCACATGGCAAACCGGGTATCCCCGCCGCACCGCAGCGTGCCTACGATATTCAATCCTCCGTATACCTTAAGAGGCATGAAAACACCGTATATGCAAATGATCAGCA
>Ga0116191_1002179_pt1 | contig 15089 bp, 14 predicted proteins | sample AD_UKC111_MetaG_FD_89897 | JGI IMG/M metagenome (GOLD analysis project Ga0116191, IMG submission 89897) | Active sludge microbial communities of municipal wastewater-treating anaerobic digesters from Hong Kong - AD_UKC111_MetaG | ecosystem: Engineered > Bioreactor > Anaerobic > Digestate...
AATTTACCCAGACCTTGGAATTGGAAGTGTAATTATGTTTAATCGGACAGGTATGTCAGACGAAAGGTATTTAGACAAACTTGACAAATATTATATAAATGAAAAATAGCCAGCAGGTAACACGCGGTATAGCCATTAAGGGTTTCAGGGGTTCTCGAAGGTCATAGCACGCTTCAAACTTTTGTCTCGGTTGATAGGAACACAGTTCCGCAATCCCTTACTGGCCATACCGCCAACGTTAGCGCCAAGCATAAAAAAAACACGACAACCATAGGATATGAAAATAATAAGATACATTTTATTGATTATAGTTTCGATTATTCCATTGATTTCAAAATCACAGGAATATTGCGATTTTATTCAGAAAATTCAGGATTATCAAGATTCAGTAAAACTAAAACCAAATGGAGATTCTGATATTCTTGATTCTAATACATTTGATATTAATACGTACTTGTCGTTTTTTGATAAAATTGAACTTGAAAAAGGATTTAGAATTAATGTGTACTTTTTTGACAATTTTCTTGATGGAAATCCATATTTATATGCACTAAAAGAAAATGAAAAAATAGCAGACAAGAATAAAAGAGCTCTGTACAAAGCTCTTAACAAACCTGATTTTAGAGCAAAAAACCATGTGAATCCAAAAGATTCTGAAATTGGCTTCCTTCAATACTTGTTTTTCTCTGAAATGGGAGAACAATTCGCCTTAAAATGGCACGCGAATTATAATGAAAAAAGAATTATATGCTCGTCTGACATGATTAACAGATTTATTAAAGAGCATACAAATAATGAAATGTTTTCAGTTGATTCTATTTCTCTAGAAAAACTAAAACTTTACCATCCTGAACCTAATGTAAAATTTAATAATAATTATTGCGAAATTACTTGGATAGAAAATAGAACTCATTCTGGGTTATTTAAATGTACCTATCATATTGACAGAAAAGCTCCATTTAAAATCACAAGAATAAATGATGACAAACTTTTAGATATTAATATTAACTTTTTATATTGAAAAAATGCCAGGCGCTAACATGCAATATACAAAATTGGGGTTTAGTAGGTTATCAAAGGGTTTTGGCTCGCATCAAGTGCTGTGTACCTTGATAGATAATCGCTCCGAACTCCCCAACTTTGCATATTGCCGCCGTTAGCAAACAGTATAAAGATGATGAAGCATTGGTTGTTTACACTGATAATAATATTTATTTCAACAATTTTATCCGCACAGATAAGCGGAGTTATCTTAGACAAGAAAACGGGGAAACCAATAGAATACGCAAATATTTGGGTTGAAAAACAAGATATTGGAACTACTTCTGAACAAAATGGCAAATTCTTTTTTGAACAGAATATCTTAAACCAGAAAATAATTGTTACTGCAATTGGCTATGAGGAATGCAAAATACTGATTGAATCAAGCAACATAAAAATCGAGTTGAACCCCAAAACTTATGAAATCGAAGAAGTTTTTGTACGACCTAGAAAAAGTCAGGAATTAACAATCGACTACTTCAAAAAATCATCATTACGAAACTCTCTTATTTGTAGCGGTACGCCTTGGATTGTTGCTAAATATTTTGAATATAAACCGCTATATGAAAAAACTCCGTTATTGAAGAAGATAAAAATTCTTACAATAAGTGAATCTGATTCAGCAACATTTAATCTTCGATTATTCAACGCAAATGATAAGGGAGAACCTACATCGGACATTTTGAATAAAAACATAATTGTTACAACTCAGAAAGGTAAAAATAAAACATCTATTGACTTATCAGATTATAATATTTCTATCCCAAGAGAAGGATTTTTCATATCAGTTGAGTGGTTGATTATTGATAGAAACAAAAGTCAAAAAAACAATAGCGTTTCATATTATCCAAAATTTGGACTTCTTGTTCATAAAGAGATTGCAAATAATTGGGTTTTTGTTAATGGATGTTGGAAGAAAATGGATTTTGCTATCCCTGAAGACAATAGTAAAGTCTTGGATTTAGCTATAGAATTAACATTGACAGACTAAAACAATACCGTGTGCTAACAAGCGGTTCAAACTTCTAGGGCTGATGACACAGATGCAGAATTTTTATTACCTTTAACTAACCTTTTAACGGCGGATAACGCCGCTGGTGGTTAACTCTCCAGCAGTTTAAACCGCCAACCGTTATGGGCAATAGTTAAGAAACACAGAACATAAATATTAATCATATAAATTAAAAAAGAATGAAACAGATTCTCATTATGATTTTGATTTGTATCTCGACAAATCTTTTTTCTCAAGAAGAACAAGTTAGTGAACAGACTGAAAAACGAAACAGTGTTACAATTGGAATATTACAAGGAGGTGGTTCTCTGATAGGGGCTGATATGGAATTTTTGCTTACCGACCGTTTTGGATTTCAGATTGGAGCGGGTTTAGTTGGATTCGGAGGTGGATTAAATTATCATTTTAAACCCTCAATAAGAAGTTCATTTATTTCATTACAGTATTGGAATCAAGGAATTGGAGATTCATTTGCTCAAAATGTAATCGGACCAAATTTCGTTTATAGAGGTAAGAAATGGTTCACTGCTCAAATTGGATTGGGTGTGCCGCTGGAGAAAGGACCAGCAATGCCTGATGATTTTGAACAACCTCCAGTTATGTTAATGTATTCTATTGGAGCATATATACCTTTTTAATTATTAATAAATCTTTTCAATATGAGAAAAATATCAATTTTGACCTTATTGGCTGTGAGTGTGTCCTTTACGTTTGGACAAACAGCTTCTGATTCAATTTCGATGAAAAAAGTATTTGGCGGTTATCAATTTTATCTAGGAGAACAAAGACTTAACGTGAATCAACTTGTAAACACGATAAAACCAAATAACCAAGCTTATCAGCAAATCAAATCTGCTCAATCAACCTACACTTTAGCAACAATAATTGGTGGCGTTGGTGGTTTTATGGTAGGATGGCCTATCGGGACAGCATTAGGTGGTGGAGAACCCAACTGGACAATGGCTGGTATTGGAGCAGGTTTAATTGTTGTTTCCATACCAATTACCCAAAGTTTCAATAGAAAAGCAAAACAAGCAGTAGAGACGTATAACGGTGGATTACAGACAAGTTCGTTTTGGGAAAAGAATGAATTAAAATTCTCATTGACAGGAAACGGAATTGGACTAATATTGAACTTCTAAGAACTACTGCCCACAACACATGGTATAGTGCATGCGGGTTTCAGCGGTTTGCGAGCGTTAGCGTCTCGTAAAAAAAGCTGGTGTAAACTGATAGGAAATCACCTCGTAGTCCCGCACGACACCATAACATCAAACGTTGTGTGGCATTTAAAGACAACGAACTAACAGAAACTTTCTAAAAAAAGACAAATATTATGAATAAACTCATAACATACTTGACGTTAGGGATATTTGTATTATTAGGCAATCAAGTTAAAGCCTCTGACAAAACGATAGGCGACAAAGACTCTTTAAATATTGAATTACAAGAAAACTTACCAGAAAAATATAAGGCGATAGGTGGTAATATCTTCCTTGGATATGGAATGTTAAAGGGTAATATATCAGATTATATCACTAACCCGATATTTATTGGAATTAATGTCGATTTCCATAGACAAAGATTTGTAATACAAATTGATGATTATATAGGATTTGGAAAAGTAAAGAAAACAATGGAATTTCCAGATGATTTAGAATGGTCAAACAATAAGGCTGCATTACACTTTATGCTTGGGGGAAATCTAGGCTATACTTTGATAAATTCGGAATCATTTAAATTTGTTCCTTTAGCAGGCATTGGATTTGATTTATTATCATCAGCTTTTTTGGGTTCTTCAGAGAATCAAAAGAATGAACCGTTTCTGCCATATTATAAATTAGGCTGTTATTTTGATATAAAATCATTAAGACTATATCGAAATAATTACAGTTTCAATTATAATGGTGGTTATACCTGTGTAAGACTTAGTTTCGGATTAAACTATCCTATCGGGAAACCGAAGTTCGATGAATTTTTTAGCGGGAGTATGTTTAATTTTACGCTTGGAATGGGAGGTTTAAGCAGTCAATAAATAACGCCACACAACCCTGTATAAAGTATATATGGGTTTTGTTGAGAATATGATACTTATAAAGTTTTTAGTAAATTTGTGAATAAGGGATAAGTTTTCAATGGTAACTCCCAAACATGCTTTATACAGATACCGTTGGCGGTAATTAACCTTAACTAAACTATAATTTACATGAAAACACTTTTTATTTTTTCAATAGTTCTTTTAAACCTTGTATTTCAAGAAGCAAAAGAACCTTTTAATAAAGCTAATGTGATCAAGATTCAAACCAATCTTGAAGGTAATGAATCATTTATCAAATGGGGTAAACATTTAACTCAGAATGGCTACTCAATTGATAAAAGCAATATAGATTTTCTAACAATAGAAACTTCGCCGAGAGATACAAGAAGATTCAATTATGAATATAAGGTTTTTTCTTCAATTGATGAAAAAGGTGTTATAACAATTACAATTAAATGGCGATTAAAATCTAACTTAATAGTCGGCACAAAAGGAACAGATTATTATGATTGGGAATATGCTCAAGCAAAGGGAAATGTTCAAAAGATAATATTTGATGAATTGTACGAAACAATATTATCGTTTGGAGATTATGTGGTGTTTTTTGAGAAAAGATAATTAACATCTACTCCTCTAAGAGAGAACTTTGATACGATTATATTTGGCAGAAAAAATTAACTACCGCCAACACGTGGTTTAGCCTACTGGGGCTGATTTGCAGGTACGAAAGTTTTTAGTATTTTAGCATGGTTTTAACGTGGGATGACGCCGCTGGCGGTTAACTCCCCAGCACCGCTACCACTCGTAGTTTTTTTCCGCCAGCTGGCGGAGAACTCGCCGAAGCCAACCAAACCGTTTTTTGCGAGTTCGGCTAAGCCAATCGCACGGCAGTGAAGGTTTTTTGAAGTGTTTGGCCTGGACATCTGTAAAATTGCTAAATTGTGGTAAGCAAACCGCCACTAGGTGCGACGAAGCCGCTGACCTCGTCGAAGCGAATGTTCCTTTAAAAGCTATAAAAAGCTTACTCCTTCTTTCCGTATGCCAGATCGCCGGCATCCCCCAGCCCGGGGACAATGTAGGCCTTTACGGTCATCTCATCGTCAATGGCCCCCAGCCAAATAGTGGCCTCCTTCTCGGACAGGTTGCGTTTCATGTACTCCACCCCCTCCCTCGAGGCGATGACGGAAACTATATGCGTGTAGCGCGGCTTGCCCCTTTCTAGCAGCGCCTTATAGGCCAGCAGCATCGAGGCGCCGGTTGCCAGCATCGGGTCCATCAGAACTAGGGTTTTACCGTCAATATTCGGGCAGGAAAGGTGCTCAAACTGAATCCGGAAGGATCCATCCTTGTTGTACTTTCGGTAGGCTGAAATGAATGCGTTTTGGGCGGTATCGAAAAAGTTGAGCATGCCCTGGTGAAGTGGGAGGCCGGCTCTAAGAATGGTGGCTAAAACCAACGTTTCGTTGGGTAAGCGCATATCGGCAACCCCAAGGGGTGTTTGCACCTGTTCCGGCCTGTAGCTCAACTCCTTGCTAAGCTCGTAGGCAAAAACCTCACCGCACCGTTCCATATTCCTACGGAAGCGCATGAAATCACCCTGTACGTTCACATTACGCAACTCGGCAATAAACTGGTTCAGAACCGAATTCTGATCGCCAAGAACCCTTATCATCGGCATACTTTTGTTTTGGGCTAAGTTAAACAAAGATTTTAGAATCGGAAATTCACGGGCATAAGTTTTTTGCTTCCAGCACTACACTTTACCCGGTTGCCAGCACAGGTAGCCAAGTCCCGACAACCGATTAGCATACATATTGCTATTGCTGCCTAAGTGCGGGTAATAAGGGTCAACCGGCATTATACAAATTTCTTCATTTACTTTTATCCCGGCTATAAGCCGAAGGGGAAAAGAGGAAAGGACAAAATTGAAATGATCTGAGAGATATTTTAAAAACTGGAGGGGTGAGTCTTTGCCAGAATGCTCGAAATTTGGATACCCATAACCCTGGAAACATATCAATACCAAATTATTTCAGGCTATGAATGACGAATGCTTTCAGAATAATGGATTTATGGGTCAAAGCTAAAGGGATTTAGCCATTATGATTCATGTTGACCGATTTGAGCTACCTTTAACCTCTATTTGTTTTGGAAATGCTTAGGTTGAATGGTAATAAAATACTTAAACCCTACTTGGTTGTTGTGCTCTTCCTTGTGCTGTATGCATGGGGTGCTAGCAATAACAGCTCTCTTGACGCATGGGGATACGCTTCTGAGATAGAACGTGGAGAAGAGCTGCTTCAACCTCACCATTTGCTCTACAACGTGCTTGGCTACTGTTGGGTTCATCTTATGAGCGTGCTCATCCCAACAGGCGCAATTGGGTTGCTCAAACTGCTCAATGCGCTTTTTGCCTCCTTATCGCTACTTGTCCTTAACGAAATTTTAACCCTGCTAAAAGTGAAGGAACCCAACAGGTTGGGTTGGATTCTACTGGTTGCCGGGAGCTGGGGAATAATGCGTTTTGCAACGGATAATGAAGCTTACATTGTTCCCATATTTTTCTCGCTGCTGGGAAGCTTTTTCTTTTTAAAGGGTGCAGAACGTTTCGGGAAAAGTAGTATTTTCTGGTCTGGTTTTTTTTCGGCATTCGCCATTCTTTTCCACCAGGTAATGGTTTTTTGGTGGGTTGCTCTAGCAATTGGAGTAATAGCCCGATATAGAAAAAAAGGAATAGTCCCATTTTTTAGCCCTGCACTCGTTGCCCCAGTCGCCTATATAGCTGCCACTTGGTTGGAGTACGGTAGCGTTAGCCTTTCTGGGCTAGTAAAGTTTGGACTATTGGACTACTACAACGGAACGGCTAAACTTGAGCTAAACGGCAGGGTGATGCTGATGTGGTTGCTGAGCATGTTCCGTTCGTTTTTTCAGGTTCATGGGTATATGTTTACCTTGTTTAAGCAAAATTGGACTTGGTGGGTAGCTGGCATTTCGGCCATAGCACTAGTTGGATGTGGCTTAGTCAGTGCCTTCACGAATAGTAAAATCAGAAAATCAGCGCTTAATCAGCCCATCTGGATTTTTATGCTGGCTGCCCTGCTACAAATTTTATTTGCACTATTTGCCGGCGGTAATGCGGAATTTATGGTGATGCTTCCAGCGCTGCTTGCCATTATTCTATCGGTAACAGTCGAAGTCAACCCCAGGGCTTTGGTGATTACTACTCTGGGAATGCTAACATGGAATACTACTTTTGGGCTCATTCCCCTGAAGTACTACACGCTTGATGGCAGCGGCATGGTGGTTAACAACATTATTGCAAATCCTCAACCCTCAAAGTCGGCTTACTTGCTACATAGCTTACAACGTATTGAGAACGAGCTGGAGTATAGGCAAAGCAAGCAAAAACCAATTTTACTGGGCAGAGCCAAACTTGATTCCCAACAGCTTGCCGATAGCTTAACGGTTTTGCTGGCGAATGGTTTTGCGGTGTACACCGACGACTACCGGCGGCCCCAAATAGTGTCACGGGAGTACATTATAGAAAAAAGTAAATTTTCGGATGGTTTATGGGCATCCTTTCGTCTAATCCCCTGTGATTCGGTTGCTACGCTAACCGGTTGCTACCCTCTTTACCGGGTTCTACCCCCCGCTGCTAGTAACCCCCCCCCTGAACGTTGAAGCTCCCCATGATGAATATCTCCTTGGGAGTAACGCTTAAAACCGGAATGGGGCTTTTGCTGAGCATCTGCTGTGCCTGACTGCCCAGTACAAAATCGCTGAAGCTGAAGTTTTGCTCAGTCATTATGCTGATGAGGTCGGCATTAACATCAAGGGCATACTCAATGGTAATATTGGTGATATTATCGCCTCGTAAGCTGGTGGTTTGAAAGCGCACCTCCCTGTTTTTCAGGTAGGTCGTAACCTGCTTGGAGTAGGCATTGAGCTTAAGGTCAATTTCGTCCGACTGGGAGGAGGCAACGGCAACAACATGGATTTCGGCGCCAAAAGCTTTGGCAATATCAGCCGTTACCGGAACTTTCTGCCGGGTGTCGGTAGTAATATCAATGGGCAGAATAATTTTTTGAATATCCCGGGGCATGGAGCCATGCCTTATGGTTATAACCGGTCTATCGGTAGCCGAAATAATGCGGAAAGCATTGCTACCGATGAAGAACTCCTCAAACCCCGAAGCGCCATGGGTTGAGCATATTATTACCGAATCCTCGTAAGCCTGAGCCTGGTTAACCACCTCGCGGTAAACCTTGCCTTTCTTAATGATGTAGGTAAGGTTGGCGCTTTCGAGCATTTTGGGTGAGTACTCTTCAACCAGCTCTACAAACTTTTTCTCCTTCGCCCGACGGTCCTCCTCCTGCTGTCCAGGGGTGTACTCCGAAGGGAACTTCTGTACATGCACCATTTGAATATCGCTTCCAAACCGGTTGGCGAATATAATGGCCATACGAAGACCGTTGATGGATTCCTTTGAGAAATCAATGGGGACTACAATGTGCTTCATGGCTTAAGGGTTCAGGTTAAACGTAAGCAAATCTACGTCAAATTATTCCGTTAACCAATGCGGCAGATCAAATTTATTTTACAGCAGGTTTGGAATAAGCATTGGCTCAGGATTACGCAGAGTTCCTTAACTCGCCTACGATCTCATTGCTACCGCCTGCTGCAAATCGTTTCGAAAAGTAGCTGCAATAAAACCAGTTTGCTTGAACCCTTCATCCTAATTGATGAAATGGAGATAATTCCTGCTATACCTCGATAAACTATTCTTTCCCTGAAAGGATCCTTTCTCCCTCCATTATCCTCTGCAGATGACAGAAAAGCAGCTCTCCGTTTTGCTCATTTCGTAGGTGCATGCCATTGCCCTCGCAGTAACCATAGAAATCACAACCGGCACAAATACCCGTTTTTGTCCAGCGCCTATCTCTAAAAGCCAAATACCGCTGCTCCCATACATCCTTAAAGTTGTCCTTGTAAATATTTCCCTGAATGAAGTTGCCCCTCAGGTTGGGGCAGGCTGAAATGGAACCGTTGGCAAGGATGGAGGCAATGTTTATACCTGCCCTACAATTGAAAAAGCTATCGCGAACTTCACCCTCGTAGTTGCCCAAAAAACCCTCACATCCGTAGTTAAGCTTAATTTTTTTCTGCTTTCGAACCCGGCTGATGAAGTCGAAAAGCTGCTTGAACTCTTCGGGCAGCAGCTGCAGCTCGGGGTTGCGGTTTGCCCTCCCTATAGGAAAAATGGTGAATATCCGCCACTCCTTTACTCCCACTTGAAGCAGCAACTCCAGTAGCTCGTTCAACTCACCAAAGTTCCGCCGGTTGACACACGTTACCACATCAAACCTAACATCAGGGACAGAGCAGAGTAACCTAACGGCATCCAGCGCCCGGGAAAAACTCACCTTTGAACCTCTGAGCCAGCAATGCGACGCCTCCAGCCCGTCAAGACTAACCGTCACAGACCTAAGTCCTGCATCAGCTAAGGAGCTGATCCGCTGCTTGTTCAGCAACATCCCGTTGGTTACAATGCCCCAGGGGAAGCCTTTCTGGTAAAGACTTAACCCCACCTGCTCCAAATCGTTTCGTAAAAGAGGCTCTCCACCGGTAAACACAACCATGGTGCTGTTGGGATTGGCAACTTCGGCAACCTGGTCTATTGCCCGCAGGAAATCATCAGCAGGCATATCGCCTACAGAAGTATCCTTTTTACAATCGCTCCCACAGTGAAGGCAGCTCAGGTTGCACCTTAGAGTTGCCTCCCAAAGGACGTAGTTTAACTGGTGTAGCCTTACCGCATTATGCCTGTAGGTCTTGAAAAGGTTGAGCGCTAACTTTTTCCTAAAAGGGATTGTGGTAACGGTCATTCTTTCCCCTTCAGCTGAACGTTAAACTCCTTCTCTGTCTCACCCTGATTCCAATGGCCATCGCCACCTGTAAAAACCGGATTATTGAACTCAATAATAGTATCCAACTCCTGAAACTCTCCGTTCGCTGCGCCGTCGCTATCCTGGAACTTTAGGTTAAACGATTGTCCGGTAGGGATGCCCATTCCGGCGTTAATTTCAAACTGCCCATCGGTGCCGGTGAACACTGTGTCTTGCTGCGACATCACCTTAATGCCCACAATGGACTGTTGGGTTGTGGCAGACGAAACATTTCCCTTAGCCTTAAAAAGGGCGTATGGAGAGCCGTACTCGTCGGTGGATGAATCACTACATGAGGAGAAAAATCCTAAAATTGCCATAAAGCCGGCAATCAACAAGTTGTAGGATACAAGAATTATTTGCTTGGCTTTTTTCATACCCGACATGTTTAACTTTACACCTAGCAAGTTACAAAAAAACAGGACAAACCAAATAGGTGCTGAAAATTTTTTGGGAAAAAATCTGGGCAATTGCTGCCAGAAGAACCATGGAGAAGTAAAAATACCACCTGCAAATTATTTTGTCCGGTTCGGAAAATGATCCCCTCGCCTCCGCGCTGCTGGCTTCGCCGGACTCACGCAAGCTGGCAGAAGAGTTCTGTCATTTGGCAACTTTCTTCTGTAAACCAAACCCGGCTGATAGTTATTCCTTGCTATTCAACAAAATTAGAAAAACCCCTTTCGTGCGAAGAAATTAACACACGAAAGGGGTCATCAGAGTAACCTGCGTTCAAACCAGGAAATTACGTTGGCTTCATTTCCTATATTTTCTTTCCAATATAAAACATATAGCCGTAATATGCTTTGTACTTGTAATATAGCTCCGCTTCATACCGCTGGGATGCTACAAATTCTTCTGCCATTTTATTGCCGCTATGCTTTTTCAGAAAGGGTTCAAGCCTTAAGGCTTGCAAGGTATAGTAATCTGTCCAAATGCTTTCGGGTAATATATAAGTGGCAATCGGAAGATAGCCTGCCCTTTGCATTTGAGCAACCTTATTTGAAATTGTGTCTATTTCGGGATAGGCATTTTGCCAAAAATCCTGAATTTCTGCAGGTCGCTCTTCGCTAAACCAAGTATTTTCTGTAATCGCTATATATCCACCTTGTTTCAGGAATTTACGCCATTCTTTCAGTCCACGTTCAAATCCAATATTATATATTGCTCCTTCCGACCAAATCAAGTCGAATTCCTCATTTTGAAACGGTAGATTTTCCATATTGCCAACAATGCCTTTCACTCTGTCCTGTAGATTTTTGCTTTTGGCATTTTGGTTGAATTGGTTGATAAAGTCCGGCCAAATATCAACACCGATAATTTCGCACGGTGTTTTTTCTCCTAACACCATTGTTTGGCCACCAGTACCACAACCGATATCGGCAATTTTGGACTTTTCGGTAAGGCCGCTAATAAAACTCAATGCTTTAAGCGTTTGTTCAGGACTTCCAGGACCTTGACGTTCTGTTTTTGAAAAAAAATCATAAATAATATTCAGGTCGAATTCGTGAATTGTCTTATTTTCGTTGTTCATTTTCATTTATTTTGCTGCATACTCTAAAAGCATCACAATGCTTTAGTTTTGGTATGCAAATTAAAACTTGAGTTATTTTAATAGAAAAATTATCTCGAAAAGGATTCTCCGAGAACAAGCAGGATTAGAATCCATACAAGCAGTACAGATTGTTTACAACACAATATCCGAATAAGAAATAAGCATCCAGTCGTATTACTGTCAGCAAATATACAAAAACAATTAAAATTTAATCCCTTAGATTTTCATTGCAAATGCAACATTTAGGAGCATTAGTTTACGTGGTAAACGAAAAAAACTAATTTTTCAAGAAAGAGAGTGAAAGAACTATTCTTAGATCGGAGAGGTTTCATTTTGATCTGGTCTAGTAAATCGGAAATTTGCCTAGTGACATTCTAAAGTCAGGGTGACACTTGCTTTATTTATCTGGAAAAGGCTTCTGCCCTGATGGCTTCCACATCCTCAACCGTCTTGGCCAGGGGTTTGCCCAGTACCCTGTGGTCGGTGGAGGTGATTAGCACGTCCTCCTCGTTTCTAATTCCTCCGAAATGCCTATACTCGTTTACCCTGTCAAAGTTGATGTAATCCCTGTTGGTCCCATTTTGCTGCCATAGGTCAATAAGCTCAGGGATGAAGTATATACCAGGTTCGATAGTTACCACAAAGCCAGGCTCAAGAGGGCGTGCAAGCCTCAACGATTTTAAACCGAACTGCGTGCTCCTGGGAGTACCGCGGTAGCCAACATACTGCTCGCCTAGGTTTTCCATATCGTGAACGTCGAGCCCCATCAGGTGGCCAACCCCACATGGAAAGAAAAGGGCATGTGCACCATTCGCAAGGGCATCATCGGTGCTACCTTTTGTAAAGCCCATATCCTTTAGGCCATCAAAAATGATACGGGCTGCGTGTAGGTGTACATCCCTGAAATGGATACCTGGCTTTAGCTTGTCAATGGCTCCATTGTGAGCGGCAAGGGTTAACTGGTAAATCTCCTTCTGCCTTACGGTAAAGGTTTGTCCTACAGGAAAAGTGCTGCTCATATCGCCCGCATAGCCCAGAGGGGTTTCATAACCTGCATCAACAAGGAAAAGCTGGCCTTCTCTAATGGTGTTACCATGGTAGTGGTTATGCAGGGTTTGCCCGTTAATTGTTGCAATAATCGGGAAGCTAATATCACCGCCTGCCGCAAGGGCTACTTCGTAAATTCTGGCGGTAACCTGAGCCTCGGTCATCCCCGGAAGGGCGTAGCGCATTGCTGCCATGTGCATTTCGGCTGTAATGGACACGGCATGGTCAATTTCCTCTATCTCCTCATCGGATTTCACGTTGCGCTGCTCGGCAACGGCCGTAATAAAGGGAATGCTAGCCCTTGCCAGAACTTCCGATTTACCAACTCCTAAAATACCCATCAATTTCAGGTAGTGTTCGGGACGGTATGGCGGGAGGTAGTGGATGGACGTTACTGAATAGGTTTTTACCTTTTGGTAAAGGCTGGATAAAGGGCCGGTATTTTCAACTCCAAATCCAGCAGCCATTTCGTGAATGGTTGGTTGCGCTCCCATCCACACAATGCTGTCGATGGTTAAATCGTCACCATAAATATAGTCATGTCCGCTTTCGATATCCATTATGGCATAAAGTCCCGGCCTGTTAATGCCAAAGTAGTAAAGAAATGAGCTATCCTGACGAAAACGGTAAGTGTTGTCCTCGTAGTTCATCCCGCTCTCATCATTTCCAATGAAAAGTAGGATACCGGATTTAAATTGCACCCGCAGCTGGTTGCGACGTTTGATATAGGTTTGCTTGCTGAACATTCTGGTTGAATTTTAGAGATTGTTTTTGTCTTCACTTACGGAGTGGAGATGTGCCATTCACAACTCCGCCCGGAATAGCGTTTCAACAGGTTATTGAATTTTATACTCCCTTGGCGGCTCTTGGCCAAGAAGGTGCCTTACGAAGAAATCCCATCTTTTCCTGATAAAGTACTTGTTCCAGAAACAACCACCGTGGTCTTCATTAGGAAGGATTAGCAGCTCAAAGTCCTTATTGGCTTTGGTTAGCTCCTCGGCAAGCTTAATGGTTGCCGAGGGATTCACGTTGTTATCCAAATCGCCGGTTGCCAGCAGCAAACTCCCCTTCAACTTGTCGGCATTTGTAATGTTCGACTGGTTCTGATACTGGGTATCAACCGGAAATCCTTGGTAGAGCTCGGGCCACCATACTTTTTCCATACGATGGTCGTGATCGCCTGCCGACGAAACGGCAACCTTGTAGAACTCAGGGAATAGCAGTAGCCCACGCGTGGCATCGTAGCCTCCGGCTGAATGGCCGTATATTCCAACCCTGGTAGTATCAATATAAGCGTATTTTTGTGCAAGTTTTTTTATAGCGTAAACATGGTCAACCAGGCCATAGCCAAGTCGGGCGTATGACACATCGTGAAATGCCTTGGAGCGGTATGCGCTTCCTCTACCGTCAATATAAACCACTACAAAACCCAGCTCTGCCAATGAAAGGTTCATGTTTAATACGCTGCCCGAGAAGGTTTGTGGAGTGCATATGGTATGAGGACCCGTATAGGTTGCGTCGATAACGGGGTACTTTTTGGTTGAATCAAAATTCGTAGGCCTGATGATAAGCCCGTAAAGCAGTGTTTCCCCATCATCGGCAAGCATGCTAAATGTTTCGGCAGGTTTCCATCCCATTTTTACCAGGTCGTCAATGTCCGTTTTTTCAACTCCCATAGCTATTTTGCCATCCTTCAAGTTTCGAACAACTGCAATATTTGGGTCTTTATGCGAAGAGTAGTTATCCACAAAGAACTTTTTATCGGGCGATATTCTGATATCGTGAGTTGCCTCCTCGGGGGTGAGCAGCTTAAGGTTTTTACCATTTTTATTGATGGAGTACAGGTATTTCTGGTAAGGATTCCTGCTACTATCCATACCGCCAGCGGTGAACCAAAGCGTCCCAGTTTTACTGTCGATATGCTCCAGACTATAAACGTAGAAGCTACCTCTGGTTATTTGGTTTACAGGTTGTCCTGTTGAAAGGTTGTACAGGTATAGATGACACCACCCATCCATTTCGGAACGCCAAATAAACTCATTCCTGTCATACATCACCTCCAGCGTCTCGGTGTAAAGATCAACGAAGGATTTAGGGTAACTTTCCACTAAAACCGAGCGTGCCTTCCCCGTTTCAAGGTCAATTTCGAATAGTTCTCGGGTTTTATAACCCCTGTAGTACCTAACATGGTAGGCCTTTGGGCATCCCTCAAAGGTGTAGAAATAGGTTCCCAAAAATTCGGGGTTTGAGGGTAGGTTAACCTTGAGCCCTTTTTGGCTAGCAACATCAAAAATGTAGAAATCGGCCATGGTTAAAACCGTATCGCCTGCCAGAGCTCGCTCGTAGGAAATAAGCTCGGATTGGAACCCCTCAACATCATCATACTTCATCAGCTGCAACCTGCGAACATTACGCCTGTCGTAACGGGGAACGATTAGCTTTTTAGAATCCATA
>Ga0116191_1002185_pt1 | contig 15056 bp, 12 predicted proteins | sample AD_UKC111_MetaG_FD_89897 | JGI IMG/M metagenome (GOLD analysis project Ga0116191, IMG submission 89897) | Active sludge microbial communities of municipal wastewater-treating anaerobic digesters from Hong Kong - AD_UKC111_MetaG | ecosystem: Engineered > Bioreactor > Anaerobic > Digestate...
AAACCAGAGCGTCATGTTCCTCTTTATAGCCGCTCACTTGGAGAGAATCGCGGACTATGCGACCAATATCTGCGAGGAGACGGTGTTCGCGATGGAAGGGAACTACGAAATGGAATAGCTCATTTTGATATAATTTGACACACACAATGAATCATCCCTTTCGTTTTCTTCGTGGAAGCTGTATAATAGAATAAATGGCGAAATGAAATATACGGCAGCAGAAGGAAAGGGGAATATGAATGAACGTTAAATTTTTAGGAGCAGCGATGTCTGTTACCGGCAGCTGTCACCTCATTACGACGGACCAGTATAAAATACTGCTGGATTGCGGACAGTTTCAGGGAAGCAGGGAATTGGAGGAGCTGAATGAAAAAGACTTCGGCTTTGATCCGCGGGAGATCGATTTTATGATATTAAGCCATTCTCATATCGACCACAGCGGAAGGATCCCTCTGCTGGTGAAGCGTGGCTATACGGGAAAGATTTATTGTACCGATGCGACTGCCGACCTTGTCGCCATCATGCTGAAGGACAGCGGATATATTCATGAAAAGGAGGCGGAATGGGCCAACCGGAAGGCGGAGCGTTCGGGAAAACCGCTGGTGAAGCCGCTGTATACGTTCCGGGATGCGGAGGTCGCAGCAAAGCAGCTGGAACCGGTCATATACGGCCAGCTGTATGAAATCAATCCGGATGTAAGAGTACGCTTCCGCGACGCCGGTCATATCCTGGGCTCTTCCATCGTCGAACTCTGGATCACGGAGGGGGAGCATGTGACGAAAGTGGTGTTTTCCGGAGACCTCGGCGTAAAGGAGAAACCGCTGCTGCGCGATCCGGAAACCATCGAAGAGGCGGATTATCTCATCATGGAGACCACTTACGGCGACCGGATTCATGAAACGAGCTGTGAAAGCCTTGATAAATTTTTTGACATTATCTTAAAAACCACCAGGCGCGGCGGCACGGTGGTGATCCCCTCTTTTGCGGTCGGCAGAACTCAGGAACTGATTTTTCATTTGAATAAAGTCTATGAGGAGTGCGGGGACCTGAAACAGGAACTGGACAAGATCATGGTCTATATCGACAGCCCCCTGGCCACTTCGGCGACGGAAATATTCCGCAGGAATGCGCAGGTATTTGATCAGGAGACGAGAGATTACATATTAAAGGGAGACAATCCCCTGGATTTTAAAAACCTGGTATTTACACGGACCAGCGAGGAATCCAGGCAGCTCAACTTCAATACCGCCCCCAAAATCATCATTTCGGCCAGCGGCATGTGTGAAGCGGGCCGGATCAAGCACCACTTGAAACACCATCTTTGGGATCCGAAATGCAGCATCGTCTTTGTCGGATATCAGGCGGAGGGAACGCTGGGCCGGTCCATCGTCAACGGAGATAAGGACGTCAGCATTTTCGGTGAGAAGATCCATGTCAATGCGGAGATTTACAATCTGGAAGGCTTCTCGGGACATGCGGACAGAGACGGGTTGCTGGAATGGCTATCGGGATTCCGGACGCCTCCGAAAAAGATCTTCCTGGTCCATGGCGAGGAAGATTCCAAACAGAAGTTTGCCGAGACGGTAAAGCTTGCGCTGGGCTATGACTGCACGGTCGTGGAAGACGTCTCGGAATACAATCTGGATTCTGACCAGCTGCTCTGCAAAGAGGATACAAGGAATAAGATCGCGACCGAGCAGCAGCTCAACGACGTGAAGAATCAGCTGACCAAGATCCATGAAGAACTGGAAGCCATCCTTTATAATACAAATCTTGCAGTCGTCAACGGAGCCACGCAGGAAAAGATCAACGAGATAACAAACCTTATTTTAGAACTGGACAAAAGCTCGATCAAGCTCGGATCGGCTGTTGCGAAGAAAGAGGCCTGATGTGAAGAACACCATTGTAATAGGAATCGCAGGAGGAACCGGATCGGGGAAGACGACCCTGATCAACCGGATCAAAAAAGAATTCCATGATGAAATCACCGTCCTGAGCCATGATTTTTACTACAAGGATAACGGCGATCTCTCGTTTGAAGAGAGGGAAAAGCTCAATTATGACCATCCGAACGCTTTTGAAACCGCTTTGATGGTGGACCATATCGAACAGCTGAAAGAGGGAAAGGCGATTGAGCGGCCCGTTTACGACTTCGTCATCCATAACCGGAGAGCGGAAAAGGTAACAGTGGAGCCCGCAAAGGTCATTATCGTAGAGGGCATCCTCATTTTTGAAAACAGGGAGCTGTTGGAGCTGTTCGATATCAAGGTGTTTATCGATACCGACGCCGACGTGAGGATTATTCGCAGGATCATGAGGGACGTCAGGGAAAGGGGCAGAAGTCTTGATTCTGTGATCAATCAGTATCTCACGACGGTAAAACTCATGCATGAGGAGTTTGTAGAGCCGAGCAAGAAGAATGCCGATATTATTATACCGGAAGGCGGTTACAACATCGTGGCGCTGCAGATGCTGAGCGACCGGATCAAAGCTTTGCTCAACGCAGGATCCTGAGAACGCAAGGACAGGGAGATGCGCAGAAAGGCACCCGGTATTAAAAATAAGAATTCCGTCTCATTTCTGTTCCTTTGATGAAAAATATTTGGTATAATAGATTTCAGGCAGAATGATTCGTGTGGAAAGGAGGAAAGGGATGTCTTTACTGAAAGAAATCGCGCCGGGCGTCCAGCAGGTAGCCGAGGCCATCGCGATCGCCGTGGGCGTTGAGGTTGAAATAGTGGATAACCAGCTTACTATCGTCGGCGGTACTTCCATTTATTCGAAAAGGATCGGAGAAAAGGAGGAAGCCGGAGAACTCGACGGCAATTATTTGTATGCCAGGGTTCTTCGGACAGGAAATACGGAATGTATAACGGACGCACAGAACGACCAGTCTTACGGCGTCAGTGTCGACGCCTTCGGTTCGTATGAGCTGGCGGAAATCTGCACCCCGATCAAACTGGAAGATGAGATCATCGGCATCATCGGCCTGGTTGCCCTGAATGAGAACCAGAGATCGATCCTGCTTGATAAAAGCAAGAACCTGGTCAAATTTGTCGAGAAGATGGCCGATCTGCTTGGAGCTAAGGCCGTGCAGAAGAAGGCGCTCAATAACGTGGAACTCAGCATGAACGAAATGGCCACCGTACTGGAAACCACTCACGAAGGCATCTTCGCCATTGACAGCAGAGGATATATCAAGCATTGCAACTACATGGCGGAGGAGCTGTTCAAAACGACAAAAAACGATATGATCGGAAGCCACATCAGCAAATTCATGCGGGGCACGCCTGCGCTGGAAGTGCTGCGGTCGGGAAACGGCTATACCGAAAATGAGGAGATTTATGTCAACGAACGGGGAAGCTTTCATTTCATCGTCACCGCAAAACCCTTCTTTACCGAACGGACGGTCGCCGGTGTGGTCATCTCTTTCCGCGATATCGAGGAAGCCCAGAAGCTGGTCTATAACATCAATACCAGAGCGCTGAAATATACCTTTGATGATATCATGGGTGAAAGCGAAGCGCTGAGGAGAGCAAAAAACCAGGCGCTGCTCACGGCAAGAGGCAACTCCACCGTACTGATTACAGGAGAAAGCGGAACAGGGAAGGAAATGTTCGCAAAAGCGATCCACTACGCCAGCTCCAGGGCGAAGGGGCCGTTCATAACGGTCAACTGCGGAGCGATCCCGGAGAACCTTCTGGAGAGCGAACTGTTCGGATATGAGAAAGGTGCGTTCACCGGCGCCAGCGACAAGGGCAAGTTTGGCAAATTTGAACTGGCAAACGGCGGAACGATTTTTCTGGACGAAATCGGAGACATGCCGCTGCATCTGCAGGTAAAACTGCTCCATGTCCTTCAGAATATGCGGTTTGAACGGGTCGGGGGCAATAAAGTCATCATCGTAGACGTAAGAGTCATTGCCGCGACCAATAAGGATCTGGAAGCCATGATCAAGGAAGGTACGTTCCGGGAGGATCTGTATTACCGCCTGAGCGTCATTCCACTGATCATACCGCCTCTCCGCGGGAGGAGATCCGACATCAAGCTTTTGATGTATCATTTCCTGAACAAGTACAATACGTTCATGAATAAAAAGATAACCGGCTTCACCGAGGAAGTCGAATACATCTATGAGAGTTATGACTGGCCGGGAAATGTCAGAGAGCTTGAAAATGCCGTTGAATACGGCACAAATATGGCGTTTGGGGATAAGATCGGCATCGACGCCGTACCGAATCGGCTTTTAAAGAAGGATTCCAATACGATTCAGTTAGAAGAAAGCGATCTTCCGCTGAGTGAGCAGGTCAAATTTTACGAAAAGGAAATTCTGACAAGAAAACTGAAAAAATATGGCAACAGCAGCAATGCAAAGGATCTTGTGGCAAAGGAACTCGGGCTCAGCAGGGCGACCCTGTATCGCAAGCTTTCAGAACTTGGAATCAATTAAGTGCGACAGACCGTGTCCAAAATTTCTCATGAATGAGAAATAAATTTCGTGTTATAGTGGAAAGAATCGCAAGCTTCTCCGGCAGACCGGCAAGGAAGCTTGATTTTTTCAATGTTTTTCCTGCCGAACATTTTTCTCTTGCAATAAATATGATTCGGCATGAAATTTGTATGCTACATATTATGTTGTTATTATTATAGATCGATGGCGTTTGCCAAAAAATGTTAAACTATGTAACCCGAAGCGTCAATATGGGGTCAGACCCGGACGCAGTAACCGGGAGACAGCATAGAAAACCAAAGGAGGATTATTGAAAATGTTAAGAGATGCATTACCAAAAGTCGTTACGCCATTACCGGGCCCAAAGGCGCAGGCAATCATTGACAGAAGAGCGAAGGCGATGCCGAACGCGATTAAATGTATTTATCCATGCGTGATAGCGCGCGGTGAAGGTGCGATGTTCGAAGACGTTGACGGCAATGTTTTCCTTGACTGGATCGGCGGAGTCGGAGTACTCAATATCGGATACAGCAATCCCGAATTGATTGACGCTGTGAAAGCCCAGAGTGAAAAATATTTCCATTCCATGATGAACATTACGACTCATGAGAGATACATAGAACTTGCGGAAAAGATGAACAGCATCGTTCCGGTCAAAGGGGATACGAAAAAAACCATGTTTGTAAACAGCGGAGCGGAAGCGGATGAAAATGCCGTTAAGATCGCGAGAAGCTATACAGGCAGACCGAATATCATCGTATTCACCGGCGCCTTCCACGGCAGGACCATGCTTACCATGACCATGACCGCCAAGAAGGCCTATGCGATCGGTATGGGTCCGTTCCCGGACGGCGTTTACAGAGCGGAATTCCCAAATATGTACAGAAAGCCTGCCGGAATGACCGATGAAGAAGCCATCGCTTATTATGCGGGCAAGATCGAGGAAATGTTCATAGAAGCGACTCCCGCGCAGTATGTTGCAGCCATCGTATTTGAGCCGGTACAGGGCGAAGGCGGATTCGTTCCCGCCCCCATCGAATGGGTAAAAGCGGTGAGAGCGATCTGCGATAAATACGGAATCCTCATGATCACAGACGAAGTACAGACTGGTTTCGGAAGAACCGGAAGAATGTTTGCTTCAGAATATTATAAAGAAGCCGGATGTGCGCCCGACATCATGACGACGGCGAAATCTATCGCCGGCGGACTGCCTCTCTCCGCGGTAACCGCAAGAACCGAGATCATGGATGCCGTCACTCCCGGCACCATCGGCGGAACCTACTGCGGGAATGCCGTTGCCTGCGCATCCGCGCTGAAGGTCATCGAAGTGATGGAAAAAGAGGATTATCCCGGAAAAGCTCGGAAGATCGCTGACAAGTGCATGAAGAAATTCAACGAATGGAAAGAAAAATATGAAGTGATCGGTGACGTAAGAGGCTTAGGCGCTATGATGGGCGTGGAATTTGTTACGGATAAGGCGTCCAAGAAGCCCAATGCGGACATCGTCAACGCGATCGTTAACGAAGCCGTTCAGCACGGTCTGCTTCTTGAAAGCGCCGGCACTTACGGAAACGTGATCCGCTTCCTCTGCCCGCTTTGCGTGACCGACGCCCAGCTGGAAGCCGGACTTGAAATCTATGAAAAAGCCATCCAGAAGTGCATAAAATAAGGGCAAAGCGCCGACAGAACGTTAATAAAAGTAAGTTTTCATAAAAAAATACCGGACAGAAGGGAAGTTCCCTTCCATGCCGGTATTTTTTTCTCCGAAATAAAAACATCCCTTGATATGATTGAATTTTACCAGCGGATATGGTACGATAAAAAGACAAAAACGACTTCACCGTTCTGCCGTTGAGAAAAGGAATAAGGAAAAGACAGATATGGAAATAGAAATGAAGTATGGCATAGAAGATAAGGGCATTGCGAAAAGCATTTGGGAAGACGAGTATCTATCGAGCATTGTAGAGAAAGACTCAAGAGAAAAAGTCTTCATGAAAGCAGCCTATTTTGACACCGACGACTTTATCCTTTCGAAAAACGACATCGCATTCCGCGTTCGGATGGAGGGTTCCCGAATCGTTGCGTCCTTGAAATGGAAAGGCGCAAGCGTGGACGGTCTGCATACCAGAGAAGAAATCAACGTGCCGGTCAGTGATGAAGCCTGCTGCCTGATCATGCCGGATCCTGAGATATTCAAAGAAAGCGATATCGGCCGGTACATGATCGAACTGATTCAGGGCAGACCGCTTCACAGCCTTCTGGAAACCAGGTTTTTAAGAAGCAGAATGAGGATCGACACAGGCAGGAGTATCTGCGAGGTAGCAATCGACGAGGGAGAAATCGTAACGGATTACGGCACCCTGCCGATCTGTGAACTGGAAATCGAGCTGTTCTCAGGCAATCAGGAGGACGTTCTGCGAATCGGGAAGATGCTGGCCGAAAAGTATCATCTTGTCGCAGAGAACAAAAGCAAATATGCCAGAGGCTTAAAACTTTTGGAAGACCATCAATATATTTGACATACCATCGAATAATATTTGATATACGATATAAAGCGAAGATAGCTATCATCAGCTATCTTTCCTTATCCGTTGGCCGGAATCAAATGAATCTGCGGGAGTCAAATGAATAACGCTTTACATTATGCCGGATTGAGGGTATAATGATATGCGCACATTGTGCGATCCAGGCCAATGGGACCCCATTGGTCTTATCGGTGCTAACATGTAGGAGGATATAATAAATGATTTCAACTTTGATCTCGAAAGAGAAAAATCAGGCAAAATTTACGCTGGAGTTTACTGCAGAGGAATTTGAAAAGGCGATAAACGACGCATATCAAGCAACCAAGGGCAAGTATGTCATCGATGGCTTCAGAAAGGGAAAGGCCCCGAGAAGACTCATCGAGGCGCGTTATGGCGAAGACATATTTTTTGAAGACGCCATCAACAACATGTTTTCAAAAGCATACCCGGAAGCGCTGGACACATTGAAGCTGGACGTCGTCGACAGACCTTCCGCGGAATTTGATAAGATAGAAAAAGGAAAAGGCTTCACAGTGACCATCACCGTTACCGTTGCTCCCGAATTTACCGTAAAGGATTACAATGGAGTAAAGGTAGCTAAAGTTGAGCACAATATAACCGATGAAGATGTTAACAAGGAACTGGAAGCTCTGCAGAAGAGGAATTCAAGGCTCGTTACCGTCGATCGTCCTGCACAGGACGGAGATACCGTGCTCATCGATTACGCGGGATTTGTCGGCGAAGAACAGTTTGAAGGCGGAACTGCGGAAAGACAGCCTCTGACTCTGGGCAGCGGCACATTCATCCCGGGCTTTGAAGAACAGCTTATCGGAGCGAAAGCAGGGGAAGAAAGAGACGTAAAGGTTACATTCCCGGAAGAGTATCATTCCGCCGATCTCGCAGGCAAGGAAGCGGTATTCAAGTGCAAGGTGCATGAGATCAAGGAAATGGAAAAACCTGAGCTGAACGACGAATTCGCGAAGGACGTCAGCGAGTTTGACACGCTGGAAGAACTGAAGAAGGATTCCAGGGAAAAGCTTGAAAAGGCGGCTGCATCCAAGGCGGAATACGAAATCAAGAATGCCGTGCTGGAAAAGGTATATAATGCTAATGAAATTGATATTCCGGACGTCATGGTGGAAGCCCAGATCGACGACATGATGCAGGAATTTGACCAGCAGCTCCGGATGCAGGGACTGGACCTTAAGAAATACTTTGAATACCTGAATAAGGAACCGAAGGATTTCAGAGAAGAACTTCGCACAGACGCATACAAAAAGGTAAAAACCAGACTGATCGTGGAAGCGGTTGCAGATGCTGAAAAACTGGAAGCGACCGACGAGGACATGGAAGCGGAACTGAAAGCGATGGCTGACCAGTACAAGATGGAAGTCGAGAAGCTGAAGGGAATGATGAACGCTGAAAATTACGCAATTCTGGCGAAGGACATAAAATTGCGCAAAGCCGTTGATTTTATGTTTGAAAATGCGATAGTTGAGTAATATATAGAATGTAGAAGCGGCGTAAGCCGCACAAGGGGGTAACTCAGATGACGCTCATTCCAATGGTGGTTGAACAGACAAACAGAGGCGAAAGAGCTTATGACATCTATTCAAGACTTTTAAAGGACAGAATCATATTCTTAGGAGAACCCATAGACGACCATATCGCCAGCCTGATTGTTGCTCAGCTGCTGTTTCTGGAATCGGAGGATTCTGAAAAGGATATCCAGCTTTACATCAACAGCCCGGGAGGTTCTGTGACAGCGGGTATGGCGATCTATGACACCATGCGGTTCATCAAACCCGATGTGGCGACCATCTGCATCGGCATGGCGGCAAGCATGGGCGCATTTTTGCTGGCAGCCGGGACGAAGGGAAAAAGATGTGCGCTTCCCAATGCTGAAATCATGATCCACCAGCCTTTGGGAGGAATCCAGGGGCAGGCCGAGGACATCAGGATCCATGCCGAATGGATCATTAAAACGAGAGAAAAGTTAAACAGAATCCTAAGTGAAAATACCGGTCAGGACCTGGAACGGATCTCCAAGGACACGGACCGGGATAACTTCATGAGCGCTCAGGAAGCAGTAGAATACGGGATTATCGATATGGTAAAGAAATCAAGAGAGTAAGGGGGGTTGGCTGATGAGTAAATATGATGCTACGAAACAATTGAAATGTTCCTTTTGCGGAAAGCCGCAGGATCAGGTCAGAAGACTTGTGGCCGGGCCAAATGTATATATTTGCGACGAGTGCATCGAGCTTTGCCAGGATATCATCAAAGAAGAGTTTTCCAATTCCATCGACGAAGCCGATCGCAGAGCGGAAAAATTTAATCTGCCGAAGCCGAAAGAGATCGCAAAGATCCTGTCCGATTATGTAATCGATCAGGATGATGCGAAGAAAGCATTGGCAGTGGCGGTATACAACCATTATAAAAGAGTGAACAGCATGAATAAGCCGGATAACGACGGGATCGAGATCCAGAAGAGCAATATCGTCATGATCGGACCGACCGGTTCAGGAAAGACGCTTCTGGCGCAGACCCTGGCGAAGATCCTGGATGTGCCCTTTGCCATCGCCGACGCCACCGCTTTAACGGAGGCGGGCTACGTGGGCGAAGACGTGGAGAACATTCTTCTCAAACTGATCCAGGCTGCGGATTACGACGTGGATAAGGCGCAGAAGGGCATCATCTACGTGGATGAAATCGACAAGATCGCCAGAAAATCCGAAAATCCTTCGATTACCAGAGACGTCAGCGGTGAGGGAGTACAGCAGGCTCTGCTGAAGATCCTGGAGGGAACCGTTGCAAGCGTACCGCCCCAGGGCGGCAGAAAGCATCCTCACCAGGACTTCATCCAGTTTGACACGACAAACGTGCTGTTTATTTGCGGCGGCGCATTTGATGGCTTGGATAAGATCATCCAGCGAAGGATCGGCGAAAAGACCATCGGCTTTAATGCGGACATCAGATCCAGCAAGGCGGAGGCTTCTGAAATCCTGAAGAAAGTACAGCCGGAGGATCTGCTGAAATACGGTTTGATCCCCGAATTCATCGGAAGACTGCCCGTCATGGTAACGCTGGATGAACTGAGCAAGGAGGCTTTGGTCCGGATCATCAAGGAACCGAAGAACGCCATCCTGAAGCAGTATAAAAAACTGTTCCAGATGGACGGCGTGGAGCTTGAGATCGAGGAGGACGCCATCAACAGTGTGGCCGAAAAAGCAATTGCAAGAAAGACGGGAGCGCGTGGACTGAGAAGTATATTAGAGCATGTTATGACAGATATTATGTTTGAGCTCCCATCCAGGGAAGACATTACAAAATGCATTATAACAAAGGGAACCATTGATTATAACACGGGGCCGGCTTTAGTGCTTGTAGAGTCAAAACGAAACAAGAAGAGCGAGGAATCTGCATCGTAAGGCAGGCGGCGAAAAGCCGCCTGATTTTTTACAGGAGACGCAGGACGGCGCCGACAGATCAAATAGAAACAAATTCAAAGGGGATAATGAGAATGGAAGTACTGTGTAACAGGAAACAGGCGTTACAGAGTACCGGATGCAGGAGGGTAATATGACTGATGAGAAAATAAAGAAAGAAAACGAAGAGAATACCGAAGAACAGAATGAAGAAAAAGAAGCGGAACACGATGAAGTGAAAAGTGAGGAAGGAACCGCCGGATCCGATGACGCGGATGACTTGAAGGATGAAATGGAAGGAGCGCTGAAGGGAGAAAAAAACAATTTGGTCCGGGCCATGCCGATGATCCCTCTCAGAGGACTTTCCATCTTTCCATATATGGTTTTGCATTTTGATATCGGGAGGGAAAAATCCATCAGCGCGCTGGAGAAAGCCATGATGATGAATCAACTGGTCTTTCTTTCGGCACAGAAGGACGCCGAAACGGATCTTCCGACCCATGAGGATTTCTATAAAATCGGCACCATCGCAAAGATCAAGCAGATGCTGAAACTGCCGGGCGATGCGATCCGCGTTCTGGTGGAAGGAATCAGCCGGGGAGAGATCCAGGAAGTCATCTTTGAGGTCCCTTATTTCAAATGTGCCGTCAAAAAAATCCAGGAGCGGGAGTTTGACGAACTTCCGTCCAGAGTGGTCGCCCTGATGCGTTCCGCACTGGGGAATTTTGAGACTTATCTGGACCTGAATCCAAAGATTTCCCAGGATATTTTCCCTTCGGTCGCGTCTGTGGATCAGCCGGGAAGGCTGGCGGACGTGATCACGTCCCATCTTGACATCAAAACGGAGGAAAAGCAGCGGATCCTTGAGGCCTTTGATCCGGAGGACAGGCTGGAAATCCTCAACGAGATCATCAGTAAGGAAATCGAGATCCTGACCATAGAACAGGATATCAATATCAAGGTGCGCAGTCAGATCAACAAAACCCAGCGCGAATACTATCTGAAGGAGCAGATGCGCGCCATCCAGGAAGAGCTGGGACAGGACGAAGCAATAGAAGATGAAATCGAGGCCTGGCTCGACCAGCTGAAGAAACTGAAGCTGGCGCCGAAGGTCCATGAAAAGGTTGAAAAGGAAATCAAAAGATTATCGAAAATACAGCCCTCGTCAGCGGAAGGCGGCGTGATCAGGACCTATATCGAATGGATCCTGGCTTTGCCGTGGAACAAGGCGTCGAAGGGCACCATCGACATCAGGAAGGCGGAGAGGATCCTGAATGAAGATCACTACGGACTGGAAAAAGTCAAGGACAGGATCCTGGAATATCTTGCCGTCATGAAGCTTTCCAAGAGCATGAAAGGACCGATCCTGTGCCTGGTGGGGCCTCCGGGCGTCGGCAAGACCTCCGTGGCCAGATCCATCGCAAGAGCCGTAAACCGTGAGTTTGTTCGGATGTCCCTGGGCGGTGTGAGAGACGAAGCCGAGATCAGAGGACACAGAAGGACCTATATCGGAGCGATTCCGGGCAGGGTCATGTCCGCGATCAAGGAGGCGGGGACCAACAATCCGATCTTCCTCTTTGATGAGGTTGACAAGATCGGCACCGATTTCAGAGGAGACCCGGCGTCCGCGCTGCTTGAGGTTCTCGATCCCGAGCAGAACAAGGAGTTTACAGATCACTACCTGGAGATCCCGTTCGATCTTTCCAAGGTCATGTTCATTACGACCGCAAACACCACGGAGACCATCCCTAGACCGCTGCTGGACAGGATGGAAGTGATCGAGGTGCCCGGCTATACGGAAGAAGAAAAGGTGAAGATCGCCGAAAAATATTTGATTCCGAAGAAGATCAAAGAGCACGGATTGAAGGAGGAAAACATTACGATTTCCGAAAGCACGATCCGCAGTATCATCAATTATTACACGCGGGAATCCGGCGTCAGGAATCTGGAACGGGAAATTGCGAACCTCTGCAGAAAGGTCGCCAGAAAGATCGTGGAAGAGGATGCGACAAGATTCCGCGTCACCGCGGGAAATATCGAATCTTATCTTGGCAAAAAGCGTTACAGGTATGATATTATAGAAGGAGAGAACGAGGTGGGCGTCACAACAGGTCTTGCATGGACCATTGTAGGCGGCGATACCCTCTTTATTGAAACGACGCTGATCCCGGGAACCGGCAAACTGGTTCTGACGGGGCAGCTGGGCGAGGTAATGCAGGAATCGGCGAAGGCCGGGGTGAGCTATATCCGTTCCATCAGCAAGGAATTGGGCATCAAAGAGGATTTCTACAAGAAAAACGACCTTCATATCCACATTCCGGAGGGGGCGACCCCCAAGGACGGACCTTCGGCCGGCGTAACCATGTGCACGGCCATCATTTCCACCCTGACCAATACTCCGGTCAGAAAGGATGTGGCCATGACGGGCGAGATCACCCAGAGAGGCAAGGTTCTGCCGGTGGGCGGCATCAGGGAAAAAGTACTTGCAGCCCATAGAGCGGGGATCAAAAAGGTGCTGCTTCCCGCGGAGAACGAAAAGGATATCGAGGAGATCCCGGCCAACGTCAGAAAGAAGCTGGAATTCGTGATGATCAAAAGCGTCAAGGAAGCTTTGGATCATGCGCTGGTTAAGACGGAAGGCGCATCATAGGAAAGAAAAGCAAAATGATTGTTAAAAAAGCTGAGTTGGTTGCAGTTGCAGTTAAAATAAGCCAGTACCCGGCTGACGATAAAAAGGAGATCGCCTTTGCCGGGCGTTCCAACGTAGGCAAATCCTCTCTGCTGAACCTGCTTGTCAACAGAAAGAATCTGGCCAGGGTCAGCGCCAGTCCGGGGAAAACCAGAACGATCAATTTCTATGAAATCAACGATTCGTTTCGCATCGTCGATCTGCCCGGCTACGGGTATGCGAAGGTTTCCAAATCGGTGACGGAAAGCTGGGGCGAAATGATCGAATCGTATCTGGCGGGGAGGAAGGGACTGGTCAAGGTGATCCAGCTGGTCGACATCCGGCACGTTCCGTCCGCGCAGGACGTACAAATGTACCAATGGCTGAAGCATTACGGATTCGACGGCATTGTGGTCGCAACCAAATCGGATAAAATATCCAGAAACGAAATGGCGAGAAGCATCAGCGAAATCAGAAAAACGCTGGGTCTTTCTTCGGAAGATAAGGTCATACCGGTATCTTCCCTGAAGAGAACCGGCTGCGATGAGCTGTTGGAAGAGTTGGATCATCTTTTGGAGGAGGGTTGACATGCAGATCATATTCCTTCAGGTACTATTGAAGAGGCTGCGGGCAGTCAGGTATTTCTTGAAGGATAAAAGCGTGCCCTTGCGGAAAAAGATCATCATCGCGGCGGCCATCCTTTATCTTTTTTCGCCCGTGGATCTGATTCCGGAACCGATACTCCTTTTCGGAATCGTGGATGATATCACGCTTTGGACATTTCTCATCTGGTATTTCAAAAGCGAGTTGGATCAATACTGGCTCGGAACCGATCCGGTTAAGCCCGCGCAGAAATTCCGCGGTAAAGAAATAATAGATGATGTGAACTTTGAAGTAGAAATCGATGGAACGAAAGAAAAAGAGGAGCAAAAATAAAATGGAAAACATAGGTACTTTAGGACAGGTCATGATCACAGAAGAGCAGATCGCACAGCGGATCAAGGAATTGGGGCGTCAGATCTCTGAAGACTACAAGGGAGAGGAGATTCTGGTGGTCGGGATATTGAAGGGCGCTGTGGTTTTTCTGAGCGATCTGATCAGAGAGATTACAGTAGACACGAAGATCGACTTCATGGCCGTGACCAGCTACGGAGCCTCCACCAGAAGCTCCGGCGTCGTCAGGATCCTGAAGGACCTGGACTCCGGCATCGAGGATGAAAATGTGATCATTGTGGAAGATATCATCGACTCGGGGATCACATTGCATTATCTGCGGGACTATCTCCTGGGCAGAATGCCGAAGACCCTTAAAATCTGTACATTGCTGGATAAACCGGAACGGAGGGAAGCCGATATCAAGGCGGACTATACCGGTTTTGAGATCGAGAACAAATTCATTGTAGGATATGGACTGGATTATGATCAGAAGTACAGAAATCTTCCATACATAACCTGCCTGGAAGAATAAAAACCACTTTAAATGGGGATTCATGCCTGCCGCGGGTATTCTCCCGGAAACCGCGACAGCACCCGCGGTACGGCACAAGAAGCTATACAATTAATTTTAATTTAAGGAGAAAAGGAAAATGGGTTACAAAGCTGAAGTAGGGTTATCAAACAAGCACCTTCATTTAAAGAATGAGGATATCGAGACGCTGTTCGGAAAGGGTCACACCCTGACTCCCACCAAGGCGCTCAAACAACCCGGGCAGTTTGCATGTGAAGAGAAAGTAGACGTCGTCGGCCCGAAGGGGACCATCAAAGGCGTCAGAGTATTGGGGCCTGCCCGTCCGGAAACACAAGTGGAGCTGGCCTTGACAGACGCCAGGACCATCGGCATTACCGCTCCCGTCAGAGAGTCGGGAAAGCTTGCCGATACCCCGGGCGTGAAGCTGGTAGGTCCTGCCGGAGAAGTTGATCTGGATCACGGCGTCATCATAGCGCTGAGACATATTCATTTATCCCCCGCTCAGGCGATCGAAGCC
>Ga0116191_1002189_pt1 | contig 15015 bp, 11 predicted proteins | sample AD_UKC111_MetaG_FD_89897 | JGI IMG/M metagenome (GOLD analysis project Ga0116191, IMG submission 89897) | Active sludge microbial communities of municipal wastewater-treating anaerobic digesters from Hong Kong - AD_UKC111_MetaG | ecosystem: Engineered > Bioreactor > Anaerobic > Digestate...
CCTGGCACCGATGATCTTGAGTGCTTTTCCGTTGCGCGGGTGGAGTTTGGCAGGAATGGGCACCTTTTTTCTTCCTGATAGGTATGCACCTGTGAGGGACTTGGGGTGCCTCAAAATATCTTCCACGGTACCTTCGGCAACCACTTTTCCGCCGTGTTCCCCGGCTCCTGGACCCAGGTCCAGGATCCAGTCTGCGGCGCGAATCGTTTCATCATCATGTTCGACAACCAAAACTGTATTGCCCTGGTCTCGTAATTGCTTCAATGTTTCCAATAGTTTGGTGTTATCGCGCGCATGCAATCCGATCGAGGGCTCATCCAGAACATAGAGAACGCCCATCAATCCTGAACCAATCTGTGTCGCCAGGCGGATGCGCTGCGCTTCACCGCCTGAAAGAGAAGCAGCTGAACGGCTGAGTGTCAGGTAGTCCAACCCAACATTCACCAGGAATCCCAGGCGGGCCTTGATCTCCTTCAGGATGCGCTCCGAAATCACCATTTCACGGCTGGAAAGCAGACCAGCGGCCGATAATTGATTAATAAAATCAAGCGTGCGATTGATCGGCCATTTGGTCACCTCAACAATGTTATGATCCATGACTGTCACAGCCAGTGCTTCCGGGCGCAAACGTTCTCCCTTGCAGGTTGGACAAGGTCGGTCGCTCATAAACTCGCTGATTCTGCCGCGAATGTATTCCGAGCTTGTTTCGCGGAAGCGGCGCATGAGATTTGGGATCACTCCCTCGAAATTGATTTGCAGTTCAGTCTTACGTTCATTCCGGCCTAGCATGGTCATATTGACCTGTTGAGATCCCGTACCGAAAAGAATCTTATTCAACTGCTCGTCAGGAATCTTATTAACTGGTGCGTTTAGATCAATGTGGTAATGTTTGGCTACCGCTTCCACCATTTGCCAGTAGTAACCGCCTTGCTCGCGCGGCCCGTTCCATTCAAGAGCGAGGATCGCACCCTCGCTGAGCGGCCGTTCGCGGTCAGGAATCAGGAGATCGGGATCAATCTCAGGCCGGCTGCCCAACCCCTGGCAATCGGGACAGGCTCCGTGTGGAGTATTGAAAGAGAACGTCCGCGGTTCGATTTCTGGAATGCTGATACTGTGTTCAGGACAAGCCAGGTGTTCCGAGTAGAAGAGATCGACTGGCGGATCGGTGGAAAGGTTTTGTACTGTCAGGTATCCCTCGCCGACCTTTAACCCGGTCTCAATTGAATCCGTCAACCTGGATCGGAACGATCGGGCTTCTTCCTCTTCAGCCATATGACTGATCACCACCCGATCCACAACCGCTTCAATGGTGTGAATTTTATACCGGTCCAGCGTTACTTCATCATCCAGGTTATATACCTGACCATCTACTCTAACCCGAATAAAACCCGCTTTGCGAATCTCATCGAATACTGCCTGGTACGTGCCTTTGCGTGCTCTTACAACGGGTGCCAGGATTAACAGTTTAGTTCCTTCTGGTAATGCCTCAATTTGATCGACGATCTCCTGTGCGGATTGCTTGACGACCACCTTACCGCAGACAGGGCAGTGCGGAATCCCAATACGTGCAAATAGCAAACGCAGGTAATCATAAATTTCGGTAACCGTCCCTACCGTGGAACGCGGGTTATGGGATGTAGCCTTCTGGTCAATGGACACAGCCGGTGAAAGTCCGTCGATGTAATCCACATCCGGTTTTTCCATCTGCCCAAGGAACTGCCGGGCATACGAAGAAAGCGATTCCACATAACGCCGCTGCCCTTCGGCAAAGATCGTGTCAAACGCCAGCGAACTCTTGCCGGAACCAGACAAACCGGTGATCACCACCAGCTTGTCTCGCGGAATCTCAACCGTGATATTCTTTAGATTATGCGCTCGTGCGCCCACCACGCGGATTGAATCTTGAGTCATAAACCATCCTAATCGAACATTTATTCTACTTCCAATATTCTACCACAAAAACAACCTTTTATTATACCCGTTTCAAAATCCCACTTAGTTGCTTCACAAACTAGCGTTACTGGGCATAATCAGCTACGGACTTCACCTCTTGCATTTTGCAGATGGGTTCCGAAACAGGTATAATTATGACAAAATATATCTTATTTTGTTCATGTAAAACCTGACCTAAGGAAGGGTGAATCAATGATAGAGAATACACATAAACCCATACGCGTCGCAATTGTTGGCACCGGGAACGTAGGCGCCACTTTTGCCTACGCATTGCTTCAAAGCGGTCTTGCCGGAGAAATTGTTTTAATCGACCACAACAAGGTTAAAGCCGAGGGAGAGGCCATGGATCTCAGCCACGCCGTCCCCCTCACTCACTCTACCAGAATCTGGGCAGGGGATTACCCGGACTGTAATGGTGCCGCAGTAACGGTGGTTACTGCGGGTACCTCGCAGAAACCCGGCGAAACCCGGCTCGACCTGGTACACCGAAATTACAACATCCTTCAGGATGTAATCCCAAAAATCGTGAAGCATAACCCTAACGGAATGCTGCTCATCGCCTCAAACCCTGTGGATATCCTGGCTTACGCCAGCTGGAAAATATCAGGGCTGCCATCACAGCGCGTGATCGGCTCGGGTACGATCCTCGATACCGCACGCTTCCGCTCCGCTCTCAGCCACCACGTGGGAGTCGATTCGCGCAGTGTGCATGCCTACATCATCGGTGAACACGGTGACAGCGAGGTGCCTGTTTGGTCGCTGGCAAACGTCGCTGGAATGAACCTGCAGGAATATTGCAGGTCGAATTGCCGGGAATACGAGCCGCAGGTCTATGAAAAAATCTTTGAGAAAACGCGGGATGCAGCCTACGAGATTATCCAGCGCAAAGGCGCTACCTATTATGCCATCGGCAGTGGATTGGTGCGCATCGTCGAAGCTATATTGCGCAGCCAGGATACCGTCCTCTGTGTCTCCACGCTCGTCAATGGTTATTACGGGATCGATGACGTTTTCTTCAGCCTTCCCTGCGTCATTGGACACAACGGCATCACTAAAGCCATACATTTGACCCTGGATGAAACAGAACAGAAAGGAATCAGGAAATCAGCAAGGGTGTTGAAAGAGATCCTTCATGAAATGAATCTTCGATGAATAGCATCTGATTTGCAGGACTTATGTATAATTTCAATATGTAAAATTCCTGTTTTGAAAGGAAACGATATGGAATCATCGACAGTAATTGATCCAGGGGTTGAAAAAGAGCACAAACTTGCTATCAAAGCCTGGACGATGTACGACTGGGCTAACTCTTCATTCGCCACTACCATGATGGCAGCAGTTCTACCAGTTTATTATGCAACGTTGGGAGCGGCAGGCGATTCATCAGCCATGATGACCTCCCGTTGGGGTTTTACCACTGCGTTCGCTGCCCTGGTTGCCGCAGTCATTAGTCCTGTCCTTGGAGCCGTGGCAGATTTTCGCGGTTCAAAGAAAAAGTTTCTCACCATTTTCATGCTTCTCGGTGTGGTTTCCACCGCGTTATTGTTCATCCCTAATAAGGCTGGGGATTGGCTGATCGCCTCGATCTTCTTTATCTTCGCCAATATTGGTTTTGCCGGCAGTCTGGTGTATTACGATGCACTCCTGCCCCACGTAGCCAGAGCAGATGAGATAGACCAGGTGTCTTCCCGCGGTTACATGATGGGCTACATCGGTGGCGGTATTCTACTGGCTGTTAACCTGGTCATGATCATGGTGCTGCCCAAGGTTATTCCTGCCCTTGGTACCGGCCTGATGACCCGACTTTCTTTTGTGACCGTAGCCATCTGGTGGTTCTGCTTCACCCTGCCGCTTCTTTTCCGCGTCAAGGAACCCGTGCGCCGCATCGAAGTTGGTGAAGAAAACCTTCAACCGATTAGAGCCAGTTTCAAACGCCTCAAGAAGACATTCGGCGAGCTGAAAAAATACCGCGATCTCTCATTGGGTTTGCTCGCGTTCTGGGTCTACGCCAACGGCATCGGAACGATCATCACCATGGCAACCATTTACGGAAAAGAGTTGAATTTCAGCGATATCACGTTGATCGGCACCCTCCTGATGGTGCAGTTTCTCGCAGCACCCTTTGCGTTCCTCTTTGGCTGGTTGGCAAAGAAGCTCGGCACGAAAAAATCCATCTATCTGAGCCTCGTCATCTACTCAATCATCGCCGTTGCCGGGTATTTCCTCTACCATGAGTGGCAATTCTGGGTATTGGGCGCAGCAGTAGCCACCGTCCAGGGCGGCAGCCAGGCACTTTCCCGCTCCATGATCGGCAAGATGATGCCCAAAAGCAAATCGGCGGAGTTTTATGGATTCTTCAGTGTATTTGAAAAATTCGCCAGCATCCTTGGTCCGTTCATCTTCGGTGTGGTATCCCGCATTATGAACGAATCAAGATTGAGTATTGCTTCCCTGATCGTGTTCTTTTTGTTGGGAATTTTCATCCTCACCAAGGTCAACATGGAACGAGGTATCGAAGTGGCCCAGCAGGAAGAGGCCTCGATGGTATCTGCCAACGGCTAAAACAAAACCGGGAGGCCTGCTTCAACTTCCCGGTTGATTGATTTGCCCGATTTCAGGCAGGTGATCCGTCACCTGCCTGTTATTTTGTCACTTCATACAACTCAACCAGCACACCGCCCGTACTCTTAGGGTGCACAAAGGCCATCTTGCGTCCTGGCAGTTCGTTGGGGACTTCGTTGATCAGGCGCACACCCTTGGCTTTGAGTTCAGCCATCATTTCAACGATGTTGTCCACTTCGAAGCATAGATGATGCATTCCGCCGCCGCGCTCCGCAAGAAACTTGGCCACTCCCGAATCGTCCGAGGTCGGTTTAACCAGTTCAACTTCACTTTCCCCGATCGGAAGGAACGCCACCATCGACTTCTGGCTAGGCACATCTTCCACATGATGCAATTCGATGCCCATGGCATCCTGCCAGAATTTTAACGATTCATCGATATCGCCAACGACGACTGCCACATGATTGATCTTTTTTAACTTGGCCATTTTAGTCTCCTTTGATTGTTTACCCCCATACGGGAGGTTGGTACTCACCCCAAACCTTGCGCAGCACACCGCATACCTCACCCAGTGTCAGGTCATTTTCAACACAGGTCACCAGGATTGGCATCAGGTTTTCGCTACCCCGGGCTGCATTCTCAAGGGTAGCCAGCAGTTCGTTCACTTTTTGATGATCGCGGTTCTTACGCAGGTCAGCCAACCGTGCACGCTGTTCCTGTTCAATCGCAGGATTCACGCGCAGGCGTTCCAAATCCATTTTTTCCTCGGACTGGAAAGCATTCACACCAACCACCAGTTGCGCTTTGCTCTCTACGTCCTTCTGGAAGCGGTACGCTGAATCTTGAATTTCGTTCTGCATGAAACCTTTTTCAATGGCTGCCAGTGCACCGCCGAGGTCATCGATCTTCTTGATATACTCCATGGCGCGCTTGCAGATTTCGTCAGTCAAATACTCGATCACATACGAACCGCCCATTGGGTCGATGGTGTCGCCAACGCCCGATTCATAGGCAATGATTTGCTGCGTACGCAGAGCCGTGCGCACCGATTTCTCAGTCGGCAGCCAGAGCGCTTCGTCCATTGAATTGGTGTGCAGCGACTGCGTCCCGCCCATCACGGCAGCCAGTGCCTGGATGGCAACCCGCACAATATTGTTCTCCGGTTGTTGAGCGGTAAGGGTCGATCCCCCGGTTTGCGTGTGGAAGCGCAGCATCCAGGACTTGGGATCCTTGGCTCCAAAACGTTCGCGCATGATCTGCGCCCACAACCTTCTGGCTGCCCTGAATTTGGCGATTTCTTCGAGAAAATCGTTGTGGGCTGCAAAGAAGAAGGAAAGCTGCGAGGCAAAATCATCTACTTTTAACCCGGCATCGATGGCCGCCTGGGCATAAGCAATGGCGTCCGCCAGGGTAAAAGCCACTTCCTGAACAGCTGTCGATCCGGCTTCGCGAATGTGATACCCTGAAATGCTGATCGTGTTCCAGTTCGGTACTTCCTTCTGGCAAAATTGGAAGATATCCGTGATCAGGCGCAGAGACGGCGCAGGCGGAAAAATATAGGTACCGCGCGCGACATATTCCTTGAGAATATCGTTCTGAATCGTTCCGCGCAAATCCTTAGCTGCAACACCTTGTTTCTTGCCTACGGCAATATACATGGCCAGCAGCACCGCAGCAGGGGCGTTAATGGTCATGCTCGTCGAAACCTTTTCCAGAGGAATCTGGTTGAATAGGGTTTCCATATCGCGCAGAGATGAAATGGAAACTCCTACTTTGCCAACTTCGCCCATCGACATCGGATCATCTGCGTCATAACCGATCTGCGTGGGGAGGTCGAAGGCCACAGAAAGGCCTGTCTGACCCTGCTCAAGCAGGAAGCGGTAGCGTTTATTGGATTCCTCCGCCGAGGCAAACCCTGCATATTGGCGCATGGTCCAGAAACGGCTGCGATACATGGTCGGCTGGACGCCGCGAGTGAATGGATATTCACCGGGGAATCCCAGCTGTTCCATATAATCGGAATCCTGAGGAGTCGCCGCTCGCGGCAGCGGGATTCCAGACGGGCTGGTAAAATCAGCTTTGCGTTCTTTGAACTTACTTAAAACGGGTTGTACAGTTTGTTCTTCCCAATGTTTTTTCGCTTCATCCAGGCTCATTTTGTCCCTCGCTGAAGAATATCTGAACTGTCATTTAGTATACATGATTTCAATAATGAGAGGTGACAAATTATGTTACACTTTACGAACCTTTGAGGAAAGAACATGAATGATTTCCTGCAGCTGATCTCCATACTCACCATCATCCTCGTTGCAGCTAAATTAGCTGGATATATCAGCCGTAAACTCGGCCAGCCTTCCGTCTTTGGAGAGCTGCTGGTCGGCGTGCTGCTTGGCCCATCATTGATCGATGTGACCCATCTTGGATTTATTACCAGCGAACATCTCGACGCAACCATACACGAATTGGGTGAAATCGGTGTGCTGTTGCTGATGTTCCTGGCTGGTCTTGAATTGCACATAAAAGATCTCACCCGCAGCAGGCGCGTCGCCATGTTCGCAGGAGTCCTTGGTGTACTTCTGCCGGTCGGGTTGGGGATCGCCTTTGGTGAAATCCTCAACATGCCCTTCGATCACGCCCTCTTCCTGGGCCTGACGCTTGGAGCCACCTCGGTTTCAATATCCGCCCAGGTATTGATGGAATTAAAGGTATTAAAAACCAAGGTCGGCCTGGGGCTGCTGGGAGCTGCGGTATTTGACGATATCCTTGTCATCCTGCTCCTTTCAACCGCGGTTGCAATCCTTTCCGGCGGCGGAAGCTTCTGGCAGATCCTGTGGGTTTTTGCCAAAATGGTGATCTTCCTCGTGCTCGCTGCCGCAGTTGGCATCTGGTTGCTGCCGCGTCTGGTTCGATTAACCGGAAAGCTTTCCATCAGCCAGGGATTGACCACATTCGCCATCATCATTCTCCTTGGTTACGGCCTCGCAGCGGAACTGATCGGAGGAATGGCCGCCATTACCGGAACCTTCATGGCCGGATTGATGTTCTCCAGGACGCCTGAGAAAGCCGCCATCGAGACCAATTTGCGCTCGCTCTCTTATGCTTTCTTCGTTCCCATTTTCTTCGTCAGCATCGGCCTCAACGTCAACCTGCAGCAATTGGGCTGGGATTCAGCCTGGGTGTTTGCGATCATATCCGTTATCGCCATCCTGGGTAAGATCATCGGTGCCGGCAGCGGCGCCCTGATTGCCAAATTCTCGCCGCGTGAAGCACTGCAGCTTGGCATTGGCATGGTCTCGCGCGGCGAAGTTGGACTGATCATCGCCAATATTGGCGTTACCACCGGATACCTTTCAGAAGAAATGTTAACAATAATTGTCGGCATGATCCTGGTCACCACCCTGGTAACACCACCTATGCTGCGTTGGTCTTTTAAGAAACCCGATTCTGGCAAAACAGAAATCGAACCAATGCCTCTCAACTCAAGCAAGGAGACTCTATGATTTACATGATCCTGTTAGTACTGCACGATCCTGATAAACTCACAGACTTGCTCGATAGCTGGGATCAAGCTGGAGTCAGTGGGATCACCATCCTTCCCAGCACTGGAATTGGCAAACTGAAGGGTGAAGACATCCTGCGCGAGGACATGCCCCTCATCCCCAGCCTGGATGACATCCTGCAGACCCCTGAAAAATCGAACCGCACCCTCTTCACCCTCGTCGAGGGAGAAGAAATGATCGATCGGGTCGTAAAGGCCACCGAAGCTGTGACTGGCGACCTTGACGAACCCAACACCGGAATTCTCACCGTGATCCCTGCAGCCAGGGTCTACGGCCTGCACCGGAAAAATGGTCAAAATTCTAACGGTTAAGGCCGAACTGTAATGATTTGTCCCTTGGAAATATTGGAATTTGGTCTGACCAATTTCTAAAATTTTCTTGACCGTTTGTGCATGGTCTGGTAAAATCTTGCCGTTAACAAATGCCTCCATCGTCTAGGGGACCAGGACGCAGCCCTTTCAAGGCTAAAACCAGAGTTCGAATCTCTGTGGAGGCACTCGAAGAACCGCCAGTACGGCGGTTTTTTCATTTCTTCACTCGGACATTCGCTCTTTTAACACAAAAACCCGTGTTGATTATTCCCTCTCAAACGCGATCTCTCCATACCCTGTCCAATTCTCAAGCGCAAGCGTATCCGCGCCCACCGGCGCATTGAACAAGATCTTCGTGCCCATCAATTCTGTAAATTTTTCCGGTTCAAAGTAAGCCACCCTGAACACCCCGGTGCCGGGTTTGATCTGGACCGTATCAGAACCGTATTTCGTATCCAGCAGCACTTCGGCCAGGTATCCCTTCGAAGGATAGAGCAGGAACACATCCAGGTACTCGCGCTGTTCGCCTTTGCGCACTTCTTTCCAATAGCTTTCAGGCTCACCCAGCTTTCCGAAAAGTTCCTCCAGGTTCAGCGCGTTGATGGTCAGGATTTCTACTGCTGCAACCTGTTCACCGTTGAACCAGATCGATCCTCCGCTGTCTTCAACAGGCCGGTCGAAATACCAGGTATAACATTCCAGTTGATCATTCCGGTCATACTCACTGCCTACCTCGCTGATGCCCTCGATCTCGTAGAGGGATTCATAGATTTCCCACGACCCCGTTTGTCCGGGAGTGATGCCGTTCCAGCACGGTGCATCACAAGAGCTGGTGAGAATCACAGAAGGACGGCTGTATGAACTGCGCAGCAGAGCCAGCCCTCCCACGACTACCACAATGATCAACAGAATTCCCAGTAGAGTAATGAAGAGCTTCTTCACATATCCCTCCCTGTAACAAACATGGTCATTCCAGCAAGACTAACGTCCGATCACCAGCATGAATTCACCTTTTTTCGCACCCACTTGTTTCATGACATCGCCCACCTCGCCGCGGAAGACGCATTCGGTAGGCAGTGTCAGATCAAAAGCCACCATCACCCATTGCCCCCTGCCGAAAATTTTTGCCACATCTTCCAGCAGTGCTGCCAGGCGGTAGGGAGTATCCATCGCTACCACCGGCATGCGGTAACCGCGGTAGCGCGATAATTCCCGCCGGCGCTGCTCTGCATCCCGCGGCAGAAAACCTGCAAAGACAAAACGCTCGATCTTCGTGTCCAGCAAGGAGAGCGTCGCGCTCAGAGATGATGCCCCAGGTACCGGAGAGACCTCCACACCCGAGCTGGACGCGAGCTGGATCAGGTACGAACCAGGATCAGAAAACACCGGGGTGCCGCAGTCAGAGATCAGTGCCATCGATTCGCCGTTGAGCAGCCGCACCAGCAGGTCCGCTGCTTTCTCCGCCTCGTTATGCTCATTGAGCAGCACCAGTTCCTTTGCCGTGATTCCCAGCTTTTTCAGCAGCGTGCTGCCCGGTTTCAATTCCTCGCATATTACGGCATCAACACTTTTCATTATTTCAATGGCACGCAGGGTGATGTCGCCCATATTCCCAATGGGAGTAGCCACGATATACAGTTTTCCCGTTTTTTTGTTCATTCACTACTCCTGGATTCCAAGTATTGGCCGTGATTGATTAAATTGATTTTAACTGGTTTTAGGGCATCCAGGAACCGGATCAACTGGCGTTTTTTTATGATAGTATTCTGTACAATTACTTAAAGTGGGTGAATCGATGAAACTTTCACGACTGACAAAAATATCCCTGCTCCTGGCATGCTTTTTCCTGCTCGATAAGGTACTGGCATTCATTCGGCAGATTCTCATTGCCCGTCAGTTCGGGCTTTCGCGCGAACTCGACGCGTTCAACGTTGCCAACAACGTCCCTGACCTGCTCTTTGCGCTGATCTCCGGCGGTGCACTCGCGATTGCATTCATCCCTGTGCTCACCGAAGTGCTCACCAAATCCGGGCAGCGCTCTGCGTGGGAATTGTTCAGCCGCATTGCGAACCTGGCATTCGTGGTGACGGTTTTTCTCGCTGTCCTGGTGGCAATCTTCGCCAGCCCGATGGTCAAGGCCGAGATTGGCATCGCCCCCGGCTTCACTGCTGAACAGCAGCACCTCGTCATCCGCCTGATGCGCCTCAACCTGATCGCCACCATCATCTTTTCCATCAGCGGACTGGTGATGGCCGGGCTTCAGGCCAACCAGCATTTTCTCCTGCCAGCCATGGCTCCGCTTTTTTACAATATCGGCCAAATCTTCGGGGTTACCATCCTCTCGCCTGAAACCGGATATACCATTGGATCCATCACCCTCCCCGCCTTTGGACTGGGCGTGCAAGGCCTGGTCTACGGGGTGATCATCGGTTCCGTTCTGCACCTGGCCATTCAGATTCCCGGTTTGGCTAAATTTCACTTCCGATGGATCCCCTCCATCAACCTGCGCAACGAGGATGTCAGGAAAGTGCTGCGCCTCATGGGTCCGCGCCTGTTGACCATGTTCTGCATCCAACTGGTTTTTCTCATCCGCGACAACCTGGCTTCACGCCTGGCTGCAGGTGCGGTGACCTCTCTCACCTACGGCTGGATGATCCAGCAGGTTCCCGAAACACTCATTGGAACGGCCATCGGCACTGCCCTGCTGCCCACCCTCTCAGAGCATTTCACAAGAGAAGACAGGCAGGCATTCACAGAAACCGTGCAAAAAGCGGTCAAGGTGCTGCTGGCCCTTTCGCTGCCAATCGCCGCCGTTCTAGCCTTTGGCTTACAGCCCCTGCTTGGCCTGGCGTTCGATTTTGGTGAAGAAGGAACCGCTTTGCTCAACTGGGTCACGGCTGCCTTTATGCTCGGCCTGTTTGGCCATTCATTGAAGGAAATCAGCGCACGCTCTTTCTATGCCCGTCAGAACGCCTGGATCCCGCTGATTACTGCTGGCTCCAATGTTGTCCTTTATATCCTCCTCGGTAGTATTCTCTACCGAGTTCTGGGTGCACCGGGAATTGCACTCACCGATTCGATCATCTTCACCCTTGAAGCTGCAGCGCTGCTCATTTTGCTCTCGAAAATCGGCGGTATCCGCGTCCATCCAGGTTCCACAACGGTACGCTCCTTCCTGGCTTTGTTAACGGCCTCCATCGTTACCTGGGGTTGCCTGCATCTCTTAACCGGTCGCTTGCCATTGCTGGTATCAGGAACCCTGCCGATGGTATTGGGTTTCGCCGCAGCTCTGCCGTGGATCTGGCGGGAAATGAAACTCCTGACCAGGTTATAGCGTCTAAATTCAAATTCATTGGAATCTTTACGGTATAATTATCGCCATGCCAAAGAAAAAAATTGAAGATACAACACCCGTCAATACCCCATCACCGATGGAAGAAACCAAGCCCGTCAAGGCCAGTCAAGTCTCTAAGCCTTCGATGGATGAAACCCGTCCCGCTGCAGTGAAACGCGCCCCGAAAGCCCCCAGGGTTGAACCTCAGGCACCTGCCGAGGTCGTCACCCCGGCTGTAGAACTCGTAAATGAAACCGAGCCGGTCAAAAAACCGAAACGGGCAAAATGGATCTGGTTGGGTATCCTGTCCATGCTAGTGATTACAGCAATCGGGATTGGTATCGGTTATCTCATGGCCATGCAAGCCCGGCAAAACGCTGAAGCGGAACAAAGATTGACAGCTGCCAATAAACAGTATGCGCTGGCAATCGTGGATCAGGAAGCCGGCAACTACAACAGTGCCAGACAGCGTTATGAGTATATACTGCAGATTTATCCGGAATATCCGAATATCGACCAGAAACTGGTGGAAATTGGTGTTCTGATCGCACAAAACCAGGGAAGCGTGCAGGTAACGACACCTCAACCGCAGCCCACTGTTCAAGCAGTCATCACTCCTGTACCCACCAGCAACACAAAATCAACAAGCATACTGCTCAAGCAGGCTCAGGATCAATACAATGCAGGTGATTGGTCTGGTTTGTACACCACAGTACTCGCTCTGCGTGACATTGATCCGTCTTATGAACCGGTCAAAGTCGATGGATTGTATTATGCCGCCCTTCGCAATCACGGAGTTGCAGAGATTCAATCAGGTAACCTGGAAAGCGGTTTATACGCCTTTGCCCTGGCTGAAGACATTGCGCCGATCGATGTGGATGCCGAATCCTACCGCATGTGGGCACGCATGTACCTGGCGGCTGGATCCTACTGGTCGGTCAACTGGCAAATGGCCGTTGACCAGTTTGCCTCATTGTACGGAATGGTCCCCCAGTTAATGGACAGTTCTGGCATTACTGTTACTGAAAGATACGCCAGGGCATTGGATGGTTATGGCGATTATCTGCAGCAAACCTTTGACTGGTGCGGTGCCGTTACCCAGTACGAAAAAGCACAAAGCATTTATTCATTCCCTGGTTTGGCAGAGAAACTTCCGCAGGCGCGAGAGTACTGTGCCAATCCGCCTGCAACGCCTACTCCCACGCAGGATCCAAACGCACCGACTCCCACTCCTGAAGATTGAAACAAAAAATAAGGCTGATTTCTCAGCCTTATTTTTTTATTCTCTTTCCCATTAGATCATGCGTGAGGGCTCCAGTGATCTGCACAGAAACGATTTCGCCAATATCCGCGAGGTCTTCGACAATGACCAGTCCATCGATTTCGGGCGCATCACGGTAAGACCTGCCGACAGAGATTCCATCACCGTTACCCTCGATCAGCACGTCGAGCTGGTTTCCGATCAAGCGTTGATTGCGCTTGAGAGAAATGCCTTCCTGCAAGTGCATGATCTCCGCAACGCGCCGTTCTTTTTCCTCGTTTGGGATAGGATCGCCGAGGGATTCTGCTGCGGTTCCCTGCTCAAAAGAATACGGGAACACGCCCAGGTGATCGAATTCGATCTCGCGGATGAAATCCAGCAAGATTTGAAATTCACCTTCGGTTTCGCCCGGGAACCCGGTGATGAAAGTTGTTCGCAGTGCCAGGTTGGGAATCCGCTTGCGCATCTTCTCAATCGTCCGGCGCACCCAATCCATATCCGAAGGACGCTTCATTCGTTTTAACATATCCGGATGAGCATGCTGCAGTGGAATATCCAGGTACGGGAGAAGCTGGTTGTCTGCGCTCATGAGATCGATCAACGCGTCGCTGACAAAACCGGGATAAGCGTACAACACCCTTACCCAGGGAATATCGGGGATTTTCGGTAACAACTGTTTCAGCAGAGCAACGAGACCGTCTTTCATCCCCAGGTCTGAACCATAATCGGTCGTATCCTGCGCGATGAGATTCAATTCCATGATTCCGTTGTCTTGCAAAATTTCAGCCTCATGGATGATGGAATCCACCGGACGGCTGACCGGCGGACCCTTGATCAATGGAATGGAACAAAAAGCGCAAGACCTGCGGCAGCCGTCAGCAATTTTCAAGTAGGAACTTGCACCCTGAACGGATACACGCAATACTCCTTGTTCGTCCTTCCCGATATGGTCAGCATCCGGGAGGTGATAACGGGGTTTCTGAGGATTTGCCCTCAACTCCTGCACCAGGTTAACGATATCCATCCAACGCCGCGTACCGATAATGCCGTCGATCCCGTTGACAGAATCAGCGATCTTCTCGCGGTAGCGTTCTGTCAAACAGCCGGCTGCGATCAGAAGCTGACCATCTTTTTTCTCTGCTGCTAATTCACTCAATACGTCCAATGATTCCTGCCGCGCCTGCTGGATAAATCCGCAGGTATTGACGATGAGTATTTCAGCCTTCGAGGATTTTTCGACTGCAGTATATCCGTCACGCTGCAGGAGCGCTGCCATGGAATCCGAATCGACACTATTCTTTGCGCAGCCAAGGGAAACGAGATAAAAAGTATTCTTTTTCATGGTTGAGGTGTGATCGTGCGCGCCGGTGTAATGGTAACGGTAGGCACAGTTGAGGTAGGCTGAGGCGTCTGCGTCGGCAGCGCCGTGAGTGTAGGCTGTTGGGTTCTAGTCGGTGTGGCGGTAAATCGCGGAGTCGGGGTAACCATTGCCTGTGAGGTGAATTCCAGCTCAACCACCTCGCCAAGGAACCCGATAATCCCCTGGTCCTGCTGATTATAATAAACCTGCAATGCTGCACCGTTCCCTGTCAACAGAGAGATTTTTGTCTTCCCGGAATACGAATAAACGTTACCTGGTATCACCCGCCCGGAGAATTCCTCTTTCCCGTCAACGGTCACTTTCATGTATGCCCGCTGGTAGGCAACGATCACCAGCTGGATCGGGTTGCTGCTGACCGACGTTAACGCAGTTTGGAGATCAGATCCCGGCACACTCGCTGATTGCGTGGCATCACTCTGAGGTACAGCGGTACTTGCTACAGTCTCTATCATCGCCGATGGTGAAGGTGTTGCTTCTGTCAGTAATTCCACTGTCTGGCTGGCTGCCGGCTCAACATCCGGGAAGCTGGTGCGAATCACCTGGATTGCACCCCAGATGACCAGCGCAAATAGAATAATGAATACGCTGCTGCCGACCAGCAGATCAGGCGTCAGGAATTTCCGCCACCCGCTGAGTGGTTCTTTGCCCACCAC
>Ga0116191_1002192_pt1 | contig 15005 bp, 9 predicted proteins | sample AD_UKC111_MetaG_FD_89897 | JGI IMG/M metagenome (GOLD analysis project Ga0116191, IMG submission 89897) | Active sludge microbial communities of municipal wastewater-treating anaerobic digesters from Hong Kong - AD_UKC111_MetaG | ecosystem: Engineered > Bioreactor > Anaerobic > Digestate | place...
AAAAATTCAATTGGCTAAAAAAAGAGCAAGGGGTTATAGAAACTCCCGGAATTTTATTAACATGATTTACTTTACCTGTGGCAAACTCAAATTTGACTACCCACAGTATTTCATATAGAACCGAAAAAATGCGCCTTTTCTATTATATCTCCGTTGCTTTTATAGCAATAGTCCTTTTCATTGCCTGTAATGGTAGGGAGAATAATGAAATTCGTAAAATGCTTGCGAGATGGGATACCCTGCTGGAGAAAGAACCCTCCGCCATTTCCGACAGTCTGAACAGGATTGACCCAGGCACACTTTCTCGTGAGAACCGCGCATATTATAGCCTGCTCAAAACCATCGCCGACGATAAGACTTACTATGAATTCAAAAGCGACTCCCTCATCAGCAAGGCGGTAGACTTCTACCATCTCCATGAACCGTACGGTAACAACTATATCCGAGCCCTCACCTACCAGGGAATTGTCCGCACCCGCATGGGAATAACAGACAGTACCGTCTATGAACCCTTAAAGAAAGCGGAGAACATCTACCATGCCAACAATAATCCCGACCTGTCAATCGGATATATCCTCCACTATTTCTTAGGGAACACCCACTATTACAACAGGAATTTTGAACTGGCAGACAAATATTTCCAGGAAACGCTGGACAATGCAAAACTCAAGAACGATTCATCCCATATCTTCGATGCCTATCTGGCCATTTTTTGGAATGAAATGGCCCAATCGAATTTTGTTGCAGGAAAACAATATCTAGATACATTGAACAGATTCATCAATTTGTCTCAAGAAGCAAATTATTTTATACTGAATGCAAGCTCGGTTTACTATGAGTCAATTGGAAATTATTCATATTCGCTAGAATATGTAAAAAAACAACTTGAAGTATCCAAGCAACTTAAGGAGAATATTGATATCGCAAGCCTTTACTACATTGTATCAGACAGGTATAAAAACTTAAATCAATTGGACAGTGCAATGCTCTACGGACAGATGGCCATTGAGAGCATTGCCGATGAAAGTAAAAATGAGAATTATCTCTTTTACGAAAATGTCGCCAATATTGCCGAAAAGCAGCAAAACTTCTCCATGGCTAACAAATACCGGAAACAGGCTTTTGAACTTTACGAAAAATCTGTAAAGAACCGACTCAACACCCAAATCATGGAGCTGGAGAAAAAGTATGACCTCTCCGAAGCCGAGAACATTGCACTGAAATCGCAGCAGAACACGCTGATCATTGCCCTGATTGCCCTTATGCTGGCCATGTTAGCCTCCATCCTGATCATGTTAAATATCAAAAACCGCCGGGAGGCAAGGATAAAACTGATGCAGCTGGAGCACGAGGCGGAGACACGGGCCATCGAGACCAAGTTGCTGGAGGAGGAGGCGAACAAACGCGACTGGCTGATCCAGCTTTACGGGCATATATCGAACAGGCTTACCTCGCTGCAGGAAAATTTCAATACCCTGTCGCAACGATACGTCTCATCGCACCCGAAAGTATATGAGAGCATGTACAATATCCTCCATACGGCAGAATCGGACCTCAGGGAGATGCCCAAGAACCTGATACCCGACGAGAATACGTTTACATTATATACTAATCTCACCAAGGAGACTGCCGCACTTTTCAATACCAACGAAAAGATCCTTTTGATGCTGCTGGTATGTAAGGCAGACAACCGGCAAATCTCCACTTTTATGAACACCTCGATAGAGAGTATCCGTGCAAGAAAATCGCAGTTAAAGAAAAAAATGATCGATCACGGTATCGATGCCACCCGTTTTTTTTGAATTTTCGAAGCAATAATTGAATGAAAAGTATGTTGAACCCCCGTTAAGGGCGTTAAAATCACAGTCTATAACATCTTTATTATAAGTATATTAATCTACATTTACCCGTTAAAATTCGCACAGGGCATTGTTTTTCTTGTCTGTTGTTTATTATTTTGTGTCCGTAATCCATAACAAAATTTACCCTTATGAAAACAAGATTCTTTTACATGATGGCGTTAGTTTGCAGCACGCTTTTTTTCTCCTCTTTTACTGTTTCTTCTGTTGATGAGATAACAGAGATTAAAGATCAACAGGATAAAATATTGTTAAGTAGAACAGGGGGAACGACCCGCGGAGTAACCGGAGTGGAAGTTACTGCAACTACAGACGGCAAAACGGCTGTTGCTATATCGGTGACCGACTTTACAGGCACTGCTGTAGTACAGATCATCGGAGGAAGGACATCGGCCCAATACTCTTTCTATGTAAATGAAATGGGTTATGAGGTGATCAACATCGGCACTTTGAGGGAGGCTACGTACACCATCCGGATTATTCTGGACAACGAGGTGTTTGAAGGCACTTTTGTAAAGGTACCAATCATCCGATAATATTTAACAACAGACAAGCGATGACAGATAAATATGTATTTTCAGATGTAAGCACCTGCACTTTCAAATTCTCTGACGGGAAAAGGGCTGTTGTAAAGTCTGAACCAAGGAAAGAGATTGTACTGGTAAAATTCATTCCTCACACATCGAAAAAGGACTCTTTTCAGGAGGCCGTGATTGCAAATTACCCCGATGCGAAGAATGTCAGTGAATTGGCAAAAAAATGCAACTACGATTGCCTTAAGACGTTTACACGTCACTTTAAGAAACATTTCAACCAAACACCTTATCAATGGATGCTAGATAGGAAGATGGAAGAGGTACAACACCTGGTACTGGAGTCTGACCTCTCAATCTCCGACATTGCCAAGATCTGCGGGTTCAACAATCTCACTCACCTGGTGAATGCCTATTCCAGCAAATTTGGGATTCCGCCATTCAGAAACAGAATGCAAGAGAATAAAAGTGCAATTTGATTATTTTACAAAAGGAGTTGTTATACTGTTACACAATTTTCATGATTCAAAAAACGGGCATTAAAACCCGACTTCTTCTCATAAACCCTTTAACTGAAACTTCATTGTGAATGTAATCAATGCGAAACGCCCCTTATCGGGGCGTTTTTTTTTAACTGATCCACTTGACATAGGCGAAATCCATACGATGAGGCAAATCTCTGTTTTTCGGATAGACCCTCAACGCATATTGATGGGTTCCGGGGTAATTCAGTGCCTCCCGTGTCTGGAAGAAAAGCCGTGAACCCTCCGTCTTGACCAGGTCGAACTCATATTTTTCAATAAAGGTGACCTTGTTGGCATTGGAATCATAATCGACCACCACACACTCTAGACCCAGGTCGGCAACAATATCCTTCTTGTCGATAATCACCTCTCCATAGACCCGCTTATTCCCGTTGTTGATGTCAAGCTCCTGCACAGGCTGAAACTCAAGTTTCAGGACCTCTATCCTGTCCCACTTGGCTGCGGTATCCTCTTTCCAGGCGACAATCTCTTTCGCCTTGGCGTAGTTGTTCTCTGCTAGCCTCCTGGAACGTTCAGCCAGTTTGAGGTAGAACCTGTCGAAATAGTCGTCCATCATCCGTTTTGTAGTGTAATGTGGAGCTATCTCGGCAATCGATTTTTTCACATACTTCACCCACTGCGGTGAGTAGCCGTTGCTGTTATGCGCATAGTAAAGCGGGATGATTTCCGACTCCAGTATGGCATAAAGGGTAGAGGCATCCAACTCGTCCTGGAACGCCTGATTTTCGTAGGTCTGTTTCTCGGTAAGCGCCCAGCCGGCTCCTTCTACATATCCTTCATACCACCAGCCATCCAATACCGAAAGGTTCAACACACCGTTCATAATGGCTTTCTCGCCCGAAGTACCCGATGCCTCCTGCAGGCGGGTTGGCGTGTTCAGCCAGATATCCACTCCCGACACCAATCGCTTGGCCAGACGCATGTCGTAATTCTCAAGAAAGATAATCTTTCCCAGAAATTCGGGGCGACGAGATATCTCAACGATATGCTTGATGAGCGCCTGTCCTCCCCCATCTGCAGGATGTGCCTTTCCTGCAAAAATTATTGTTACCGGACGTTCGGGATTGTTGAGAATCCTCGACAAGCGGTCCAGATCGGAAAAGAGCAGATGGGCACGTTTATAGGTGGCGAAACGGCGCGAGAACCCGATAATCAGGGACCCTGGCCTGATCTCGTCGAGCATCGTAATGATCCGGGAAGGTGCGGCCTGATTCTTCAGCCATCCATCCACAAATTCGCTCTTGATATAGTCGATAAGCTTCTCTTTCAGGTGCATCCGCAATCCCCATATCTCCTCATCGCTGATATCATAAATCCGTTTCCATATCTTGGGATCTGATTGATTCCGGTAGAACTCCTCTCCCAGATGTTTCTCATAAATCCGCTTAACCGACGAAGTTGTCCAGGTTGGCAGGTGAACTCCGTTGGTAACATATCCAACATGAAGTTCCTGCGGGAAATAACCTTTCCACACCGGCTGGAACATCTCCTGAGATACTTTACCGTGGAGCTTGCTTACCCCGTTGGACTCCTGTGCCGTATTCAATGCAAAAACACTCATCGAGAACTTCTCGTTGCTGCCGGGATTGTCTCTACCCATATCCATAAACTGATACCATGGAATACCTATTCTGCCTACCAGGGGCTCCATATATTTCCGGATAAGCGACTCTTCAAAATAGTCGTGTCCGGCAGGCACTGGGGTGTGTACCGTATAGAGGGTGGATGCGCGAACAATCTCCAGGGCCACGTTAAACGGCAAACTCTCCTCCTGCACGTAGTCGTGTAGGCGTTGAGCACTGATAAGGGCAGCGTGACCCTCATTCAGATGGTAGACATCTTTCTTGATACCCAACCTCTTCAGGAGCAAAACGCCACCTATTCCAAGCAGATATTCCTGTTTCATCCGATTTTCCCAATCGCCTCCATAAAGCTGGAAGGTGATGGAACGGTCAAACTCACTGTTATGCTCCAGATCTGTATCCATCAGATACAACGCAATACGTCCAACCGATACCTTCCAGACATATGAATAGATTATCCGGTCATGAAATGGCACTTCCAGAATAATCGGTTTCTGGTTTTCATCCAATACCTGGGATATCGGTAACGAGCCGAAGTTTTGCGGTTCGTAGTTGGCGATCTGCTGACCGTCAACCGAGAGGGTCTGGGTGAAATATCCGTGGCGGTACAGTAACCCTACGGCCGTCATATCTACCCGGCTGTCGCTTGCCTCCTTCAGGTAATCACCAGCCAGGATGCCGAGCCCACCGGAATAGATCTTCAATGCATGCGCCAATCCGTACTCCATGCTGAAATAGGCGATACTGGGACGTTCAGTGTCAAAAGGCACGGAGATATACTCCTTGTATGTTTGATATACCCTACCGATTCTTGCCATCAGATCGGGATTATTCATGATCTCTTCCGTCTTTTCAGTCCGTAAGTTCTGAAGCAGTGCCACCGGATTCTTTCCACACTTTTCATACTCTTCATAATCCAGAAGCTCGAAAATATCCTTGGCCTCCTCGTTCCATACCCACCAGAGGTTATGGGCGATCTCTTCCAACGGTCTTAGTTCTTCCGGCAAAATTGAATGTACATGTACATCCCGCCATACCGGACTGTTTGAATAACTCGCTTTGATGATCATTTTTTATTGTTTTATATTTTGAATGTCTAATTATTCTACTTCGCAAGCATGATCGCTAAACTGCACTTTTTATCTTGCTGGTCTCGATAACCGGATAAAAGAGTTCTGCAATGCTTTGCTGTATGCCTCCTGATAATGGATGATAAAATGCGACCAGTCTGCCCTGTCTGAAAGTTCAGCAGCTCTCTTTTTCAACAGATTCACCTGATCTATGCTTTTAAGTGTAAAATCGTAAAGCGAGACTGCAATCTCTTCTGCCACTTCCATATGGTTGCTATCGTCACGCCTGATGACCTGTACACCGTCCGACAATCCATTCTCTACATTCCCGTTCTTCTTTGCCCAGACACCAAAACCCGCCAGGGTGGTCGTGATGGTTGGAATGGAAAAAGCAACGCTCTCGTGCGGTGTATACCCCCACGGTTCGTAATAGGAGGGGAAAACCGAAACATCGAGGCCGATAAGCAGATTATAGTAATCGGTATTGAAGATTCCGTCGGATCCATTCAAATAGGAGGGGACATAGATTACCTTTACCCGGTCCGTCTCTCTATTGCCGAATCCCAGGTATTTCAGGTAACCCACAATCTTGTCGTTCCCAGCCTCGTGCAGCTGATGGGTTACACAAACCCCATCATGCAAGTTCCGGACGGATGAGGGATCCACTACTGGAGCTTTAATCCAGGCGGGAATCATAATAAAAGCCACGACATCCTTCGACAATTGCGGCATTTTACGTAACCTGTCCAGGGCATCGATAAAAACATCAATTCCCTTGTTCTTATATTCATACCTCCCGCTGATGCCCACCAGTAACGCATCTGAATGAACAGTATGGCCCAGAAACCTCTCCGCCACACTCACTAACTTTTCACGTGCCGCTTTTCGGGCTCGCCTATACTCCAACCCACGGGGTACAAAATCTTTTTCGAAACCATTCGGGGTGATAACATCGGGATGCCGTTCAAGCAACTGGGCAGACTCCTGGGCCGTAATATCGCTAACCGTAGTGAAACAATCCACATATTGCGCCGTTCTCTTCTCGATGGAATGCTTGGCCACCATGTTCAGCTGACGGGCCATCTGATCGCCATTGTAGTTCTTCAGCTGGTTGTAAAGGGGCAGTCCGTTCCCAGCAATGGAGCGTCCAATTCCCGTTGCATGAGTGGTGAAAACCGTTGCAATCTTAGGGACATTTTTCCTGATATAGAGTGCCCCCATACCCAGTTGCCATTCATTGAAATGGGCAATGACATGACTTGCTTCAAGATGGTGATACCGGTAGAAACTCTCAATGACCACCCCTGAAGCATAGGCAAACATCGACGATTCATCATAATCGCCATAAGCCTGGATGGAGTCTACCTCAAAGTCGAGCCACATCTCCGTATAGATGCTGTTTTTCCTCTCGAAAAAACTGTTGAATCTTATCAGGAATACGATGGGATTGCCGGGCACATTCCATCGTCCGGCCCTGATTTCAAGGCCCTGATGTATCCGAGCAAAGTTTCTCCAATCGGCATAAAGCTCCTTTTCTTCCAGAAACCAGGGGTTACCCGGCGACTGAAATAGATCGGGGCCGATAAAAAAAACTTTTTCTTTATATAATTTTTGGAGTGAATTTGCCTTTGTCGATAAAACGGTGTAGATACCGCCAACTTTGTTGCACACTTCCCAACTAGCCTCGAAGATGTAGTCGGGTGTATGCTTTGCATCAATTTGCATATGAAAAGAACTGTAATTTTGTGAGCAAAGATACAGATTTAAAGTGAAAAGCAAAAAGTTATCTCTTTAATTTAACATAAAAGCAAAATCGTAAATTCTTTGTACCTTTGCAACCGAATTTTCATATGATGGTATCAGACATCTCCCAATTGCTCCGGATCCTTGAGGCTCACCCCAACATGGCGGCGGCAAACAAACTGCTGAAAGAGGTAAAAACACTTTCGGCAAAGGGTTTGCATGGCTCATCCCGTGCACTTTTCGCTGCCACCGTTTTCAACAGGCAACCACGAACTGCCCTATATATCCTCAACGATCTGGAAACAGCCGGATATTTCTATCACGATGTGATGCAGGTGCTGGGAACCAAGGATGTACTTTTCTTCCCGTCAGCCTACAAGCGTGCGGCAAAATATGGTCAGATCGACCCGGCAAACGAGATTCTTCGCACCGAGGTATTGAGCCGGCTGCAAAACAATGCTTCTGCGCTGTTCATTGTCTCCTATCCCGATGCGCTGGCTGAAAGAACGGTTTCGCAGGAGACACTGCAAGAAAACACCCTGAGCATATCGGTAGGTGAACAGGTAGACTCCCGGTTCGTATCGGAGGTGTTGGAGTCATACGGGTTCACTCTTGTTGATTACGTGTATGAACCTGGACAATATGCCACGCGGGGTAGTATCCTGGACGTATTTTCATTTTCGAACGAACTGCCTTACCGTATCGATTTCTTCGGAGATGAAGTGGAGACAATCCGCAGTTTTGAGGTGGAAAGTCAGCTCTCCGTGGAGAAATTTTCAGAAATCCGTATCGTTCCAGAGTTCGGCAGGAGTAAACACAAAAATGCATCGCTATTCGATTCGCTTCCATCGGAAACGGTTATTGGTATCGAAGATATCCGCTGGATTGAAAGTCGGGTTGAAAGTATCTGCAACGACGAGTTGCACATCGATCTCAGTAACGAAGAGCTGGTTAAGGCCGATCTGCTTACGAAAGAGGAGTTTCTCTCATCCATTGAACCATTCACACACCTGCGCTTCGACACAAAACTGACCGACACACCCGACGCCGTGCTGCAGTTTCAAACCACACCTCAACCCCTGTTTCAGAAGAACTTCGATCTTATCTCCGATTCGCTCAAGGATTTCCTGCTGAGTGGCTATACGCTATATATCCTCAGCGACAGCGAAAAACAGCATCAGCGACTCAGGACTATCTTTCAGGACAGGGGAGACGAGATCCCATTCATTCCCATAAATAAGACACTCCATGAGGGTTTTTCCGACGAGACACTGAAGATCTGCTGCTTTACCGATCACCAGATCTTCAACCGTTTCCACAAATATAACTTGAAGTCGGACAAAGCCCGCTCCGGAAAGATTGCCCTCACGCTGAAGGAGCTTAACCAGCTTCAACAAGGCGACTACGTGGTTCATCTCGACCACGGGATCGGCAAGTTTGCGGGACTGGTCCGGCTCCGGATCGGTGAAACGGTGCAGGAGGTCATCAAGCTGACCTATCTCAATAACGACTCGGTCTTCGTTTCGATCCACTCCCTCCACAAAATATCCAAATACAAGGGAAAAGAGGGAGAATCGCCACAACTGAACAAATTGGGTTCAGGTGCATGGGAACGGACAAAAGAGAGGACAAAAACCAAGATAAAGGACATTGCACGCGACCTGATCAAGCTTTATGCCCAGCGCCAGAGCGAAAAGGGTTTTGCATTTTCAAGAGACACCTATCTGCAGACCGAACTGGAGGCCTCTTTCATGTATGAAGACACACCCGATCAGCTCAAAGCCACGCAAGAGATCAAGCAGGATATGGAGAGCGATCACCCGATGGACAGGCTGGTATGTGGAGATGTGGGATTCGGGAAAACAGAGGTGGCCGTACGGGCCGCATTCAAAGCGGCCACCGACGGCAAGCAGACGGCCGTACTGGTTCCAACCACCGTGCTGGCTACCCAGCACTACAAGACATTCAGCGGTCGACTCTCCGGTTTTCCGGTCAAAGTGGACTACCTGAGCCGTGCCCGCTCGCCAAAAGAGCAGAAGCAGATCCTCTCCGATCTGAAGGAGGGTAAAATCGACATCATCATCGGCACCCACCGGCTGGTGGGAAAAGATGTCCAGTTCAAAGATCTGGGATTGCTGATTATCGATGAGGAACAGAAATTCGGCGTCTCCACGAAGGAGAAGCTGAAACAGCTCAAGAGTAATATCGACACCCTCACCATGTCCGCCACGCCGATACCGCGAACTTTACAGTTTTCACTGATGGGATCGCGCGATTTCTCCACCATCAATACTCCCCCACCCAACCGTTATCCGGTACAGACGGAGGTGCACACCTTCGACGTGGAGGTGATGAAGGAGGCGATCAACTACGAAATAAGCCGGAACGGACAGGTCTTCATCGTCAATAACCGGATTCAGAATATCTACGAGATGGAAGCACTCCTCAGGCGGGAGATCAAGGATATCCGTATTGCAGTGGGTCATGGGCAGATGGATCCCAAGAAGCTGGAGACCATCATTGCAGACTTCCTTAACCACGAATATGATGTCCTGCTGGCGACCACCATCATCGAATCGGGAATCGACATGCCCAACGTAAATACAATCATTGTCATCAACGCACAAAACTTCGGATTGAGCGACCTCCATCAACTCCGGGGTCGTGTAGGTCGAAGCAACCGTAAAGCGTTCTGTTACCTGATGGCACCACCGCTCTATACGCTCAGCAACGATTCCCGGCGTCGGTTGCAGGCAATCGAGAACTTCTCCGAACTGGGCAGCGGCATCCATATCGCAATGCAGGATCTCGACATCCGGGGTGCCGGCAACCTATTGGGAGCAGAGCAGAGCGGCTTTATCGCAGACCTCGGATATGAAACCTACCAGAAGATTCTGGCCGAGGCCGTTCAGGAGCTGCGGAAAGAGGAGTTCACCGAACTCTACCGTCAGCAACAGGAGTTGAAAGCTGAAAGGGAAGAAAACTTCGTGGACGAGGTCACCGTGGAGAGTGATCTGGAGCTGATGTTTCCGGTATCCTATATCCCCAACGATGCAGAGCGGGTTGCCATCTACCGTGAACTGGACAATATGGAAACGGAAACGCAGATACTGGATTTTATCAAACGGCTGGAAGACCGTTTTGGTAAAATCCCCGCACAAGGGAAGGAGCTTATCCGGATTGTGCGGCTGCGTCGTCTCGCCAAATCACTCGGGATTGAAAAAATCTTCCTGAAAAGTGGACAGATGACTCTTTTCCTGATCTCCGATGTAGAATCACCCTATTACCGCTCATCGGTCTTCGACAGACTGCTGAATTTCATCCAGACACATCCGCGTGACTGCCTGTTGCGGGAAGCGGGTAAAAAACGCTCGGTAACCATCCGGAATGTAACAACCGTAGAGGCGGCGGTTGCACTAATAGAGTCCATCCACTGACAGGTAACGTTCACCCGTATCGTAATTGAAGGTCAGTATCCGTTTTTTCTCGGTAAGTTGAGCCACTTTCTGCGCAACTGCAGCAATGGCCGCGCCAGTGGAGATGCCGGCGAGGATACTCTCCTCCTTGGCCAATTTCCGGGCATATGCAAAGGCATCCTCGTTGGCTACTTTGATAACGCTGTCGAGCACGGTCAGATCCAGTGTATCCGGAATAAAACCTGCTCCAATACCCTGAATAACATGCGGCCCGGGACTATCGCCAGAGATTACGGGTGACGCGGCTGGCTCCACGGCAATAACCTGAAGAGATGGGAACTTTTTCTTCAACTCCCTGCCAACACCGGTAATGTGACCGCCCGTACCCACTCCGGTAATCAAGTAATCGAAACCTTCGGGGAAATCATTCAACACCTCTCTCGCCGTTGTCTCTGCATGGACGGCAATGTTGGCCTGGTTCTTGAATTGCTGCGGAATCCATGAACCGGGGATCTCAGACTGTAGTTCCAGTGCCTTCTCGATAGCACCCTTCATGCCTTTCTCCCTGGGAGTCAACACCAGTTCCGAACCAAAAATGGTGATCAGGCGACGACGTTCGAGCGACATCGATTCGGGCATCACGATAATCACCTTATACCCCTTGTAGGCACCTACAAATGAGAGGCCGACACCGGTATTTCCAGATGTGGGCTCGATGATGGTTCCTCCAGGTTTCAGAATCCCTTTCTTCTCGGCATCTTCAATCATTGCCAAGGCAATACGGTCTTTGATGCTTCCCTGGGGATTCTGCTTCTCCAATTTGATCCATACTTCGTGATGGGGAAATAACTTGCTTAAACGCACGTGAGGCGTGTTCCCGATTGATTCCAGAATGTTGTTGAATTTCATTGTTGTAAATTTTTAAAATGTTATAAATAGTGAGGACCGACCAGCAGATCGCACGTCGTGCAATGCCTCCAGCCCGGATCAAATAGTAAAATCGAGGGGTTGTATAAAATTTTTTACCGTTCGGATCTTGACATCCACCGAGTTGTAGACCAGCGAATAGGGAATGACGCTCTGTGTCAGCCACGCACCACCGCCAATGGTGGAATCATGCCCGATAACCGTATCTCCACCAAGGATCGTTGCATTGGCATAGATAACCACATTGTCCTCAACAGTGGGGTGCCGTTTCACATCAGACAGCTTCTTCTCCACGTAAAGAGCCCCCAAGGTTACACCCTGATAGATCTTCACATTGTCACCAATTTCCGCTGTCTCACCAATCACAATCCCGGTACCGTGGTCCAAAAACAGATTCTTGCCAATCTTTGCCCCTGGATGGATATCGATCCCCACTTTTGAGTGTGCATACTCGCTAAAAAGACGTGGGATTAAAGGCACATTCAACTGATGCAGTTCGTGCGCCATCCTGTAAATACTCAACGCGAAAAAGCCGGGATAGGCAATGATCACCTCCTCTACTGATTTGGCGGCAGGATCATTTCTAAGATAGCAGGTTGCATCTTCATACAACCTGTCCCGAATCTCGGGAAACCGGCTAAAGAATGCATAGACAGCCTGGCTCGCAAATGATTGGCCTTTCAGTCTGGCAATGTTTTCGTTCAAGATCCAGGCACACTCACTCAGTTTTTTTCGAATGTTCTCCGGATCAATCTGCTCGCAAACGGGAAACATCTGCGAAAAAAGCGTATCCACTACCTCTTCCAACTTGCATTTGTCTATAGGTATCTCTACGCGCAACGGTTGAAACTTGTCGATAAGTTCAAATGTTTTCTTAATCATAGGAGGGAGTTGTTAAATGAATAATTTTATATTTGTTGGTTGACTGGAACAATGAGAGCCACTGTTGATCGGAAGAGGGGGTGATCAACAACAACAGCAACAACAACAAACACGCATACGCTTTTTATTCATTTTTATCTAAGTAGGCAACAAATATATAACTAATTCTGCATAAAAAACACCCATATCTATTGTTTTGTTCATTTATACAAATAAAAAAAATAGATTTGATTGGAAAATGCCTTTTAATAAAACGAGACAAAACAACAGGAGAGCCATTATTTTACATTCCTGATCCTTTCAATAAGCTCGTTTCCCAATGCCTTTTTATCCTCAATATGTCTCAAGGTTGCCACCACGAACGGGTTCTTGTCGAATGCTCCGCGCACATATTCAAAGTCCATCGCCTGATCCTGTATATCGCCATCTGAACCGAATCCGGTTTTAAACGATAATGAAAACTCTTTTTTAGCGTCATTGTAGATCATCTCATCCAGCTTCACCACGGCTGCCTTCCATTTCTCCACAATCTCGATAATCTCTCCGGCAGTAATCGATTCGGGAGTCACATTGTAGAACTCCTGAATCTTCTCCCATGCCCAAGTCCATTCAAAGGTATAATACTGTTCGTGAAGCTCCTTGAAAACTTTATTGATCTCCTTAAGCCGGGTAATCTCCCCGTTCTCGATCCGGCAGAGCAGCTTGTCGATCTCCGATTTGGGTGCAATCAGTCCTGAGATATCCACCCACTCGCCCGTACCTGTCGGCGTATCGGGTTTCAACCGTTCCCGGATCTCCACATTTGAAGTAAATCCTGTTTTTTCCAACCTTTTTATGATGGAGTTTCCGAGGAACTTGTGAATCACGATCTCATATAGCTCTAATCCCCTCCTCAGGGCTGCGTTCTTTATGATACAGCTCTGATAGGTGTAGATCTCTGAGGTTTCACCAGCCGTAGCCTGCAGGTTTTTCAAGATTTCCACTCCGGCAAATACTTTCTGAATGGTGTAAGGGCTCAACAGGTTGAAATTGATGTAATCGAGCTTGTTGGGGTCCCGCCTTTTGTCCCGTTCAGGCCACTTCTTGGCATCACGGATTGTACCCACGCTCCTCAGGTTTATGGCCGGGGCGAGGTGAGTAGCGTTGTTATTTTCCACCAGGTATGAGAAGGGCAGGTTTGAGGTGTCTGAATGTTGATAATGTCTGCCCAGAATCAGGGAGAAGGGGCCTACTTTTGCCGGCCAGAGCATATAGGAGTTGCTTGTTGTCTTTGCTCCACGTTCAATAATCCCCTGGTGGATCGGGCCCAGTTTATACATGTGGTTGCTTTGATTTGATCCTGATCCGGCATTCATGAACGAGAACATGCCGGCAATCAACAAGGTGGATTTGTGGTGGGTTACCGTATAGGGTCCGGCAAAAAGGGCACAAGCTTCACCGTTCTCACCCTGACAATTACTGAAAAAGAGCGAGTCGGAGGCGGAATAACCGTGATCGAGGTGGCAAGCCTGCCCGATGAAGCAGCGGGAGATGATAGATCCCCCTTCCACCCTGGAACCGGATGAGATAATGAAATCCTCGGCAATCACATTTCTGCCGACATAAACCGGTGCCTGCCCGTTGCTGTTTATGCTCCCGTTCTTCAGCTTCATGGCACCAGTAATCTTGCTGTAACTGCCAATCTTCACATTCTTGATGTATCCCACGTTTACAATCATGGCATGATCACCGATATACCCCATCTCTGATGCATGCTTCCTGGCATAAAAATCGACCATTGCCCTCATCCGCCTGATCAGGTTGGGCCGATGTCTGTAGAGCGAGTAGACGTAGGCAAAATGCGCGGAGAGTTTATCGTGAATATGTACCTCGCGTCCACCCGACTCGTTCAGAACATTCACCTCCGTGCCGTTTCCGAAAGTTGTCATGCCGTCCACCAGGATGACATCCACATTCTGGATAAAGCAATTGTCGCCGATAACATAGTTGGCAATGTAGTTCTGGATGTTTTCAATCACCACATTGTTACCGATTTCACAATTATGGATGACCGCGTTGTTGATGCAGGCGTGCTTCCTTAATCCACCGGCCAGTTCAAACTCCTCGTCCAGCAAGCCGATCCTGATTTTTCCCGAGAAACGGGTATTCTTAACAAAATGGGGATTAAAGCCGGGTGCTACCGTCACAAGGGTCCAGTCGTCACATTCGCAATTCTGGCTTTTCAGCAGGTCGATTTCCTGATCTGTCAAACTCCTTTCTTTGTACATATTTGAACTTATTTATAATTTTTCACAGCAAATATAGAATCGAGTAGGATGCAAAGATAGGTAATTACTCCTAACTCTGCTATCCTCTCACACCACCCAACGTACGTCTCTCGTATTAGGCGGTTTCTTCAATGTTTAACCGTAATTGGCCGTTAAACTGTAAAGTCCCGTTTTCTTGAA
>Ga0116191_1002196_pt1 | contig 14998 bp, 11 predicted proteins | sample AD_UKC111_MetaG_FD_89897 | JGI IMG/M metagenome (GOLD analysis project Ga0116191, IMG submission 89897) | Active sludge microbial communities of municipal wastewater-treating anaerobic digesters from Hong Kong - AD_UKC111_MetaG | ecosystem: Engineered > Bioreactor > Anaerobic > Digestate...
CGATGCTGCCGGCAAGAATCTGCTTTGAAAGCTCGTTAAGGATGTACTTCTGCATCACCCTTTTAATTGGACGTGCACCATACACCGGGTCGAAACCGGCATTGGTTATCCACTCAACAGCCGCCTCGGATATCTCAAGTTTAACACCGTTCTGAACCAGCATATCTTTTATACGGTTAAACTGCAGCATGACGATCTGCTTAATCTCGTGATGGCTAAGCGGAGTGAACATGATAATCTCGTCAACCCGGTTGATGAATTCGGGACGAATGGACTCCTTCAGCAAATCGAACACCTGCTGGCGTGTTCGCTCAAACACCTCGTTGGCGTTGCTTCGTGTAAGTGAAGCGTAGTTCTCCTGAATGATGTGCGAACCGATGTTTGACGTCATGATGATGATGGTGTTCCTGAAGTCCACGGTTCGACCCTTATTATCCGTTAACCGGCCATCATCGAGCAGCTGAAGCAGGATGTTGAATACATCAGGATGAGCCTTCTCAATTTCATCGAGCAAGACCACCGAGTAGGGCTTATGCCGAACCGCCTCGGTAAGCTGTCCACCCTCCTCGTAGCCAACGTATCCGGGAGGAGCTCCAACCAGCCTCGAAACAGAGTGCCTTTCCTGGTACTCGCTCATGTCAATCCGGGTCATCAGGTTTTCGTCATTAAACATGAACTCTGCCAGGGCCTTGGCCAGCTCCGTTTTTCCAACGCCCGTAGTTCCCATGAATATGAACGATCCAATTGGCCGTTTGGAATCCTGCAGTCCTGCTCTGCTCCGCCTAACTGCATCGGCAACGGCTGAAATGGCCTCATCCTGTCCAACAACTCGCTTATGAAGCTCCTCCTCCAGGTGAAGGAGTTTTTCCCTCTCACTTTGTAGCATTCGGCTAACCGGGATACCCGTCCAGCGCGAAACCACCTCGGCAATATCCTCCGCATCAACCTCCTCCTTAATCAGGGCAAAGTCAGCCTGAACACCCTTCAGCTCCACCTTCATCTGCTCAATTTCCGATTCGGCCTGTTTTATTCTGCCATAACGAATTTCGGCTACCCGACCGTAATCGCCCCTACGTTCAGCCTCTTCGGCCTCGAGCCGAAGGTTTTCAATCTCCTGCTTGTTTTTCTGGATCCTGTCAATTATGTTTTTCTCGTTTTGCCACTTGGCTCTTAACTTCGTGCGTTCCTCGTTTAGCTCGGCAATTTCGCGTGATAAATCCCCAAGTTTGTCCTTGTCGCCCTCACGTTTTATTGCCTCACGTTCAATCTCCAACTGTTTAATGCGACGTTCTATCTCATCTATATCCTCCGGAACAGAATTCATTTCCAACCTCAACTTTGAGGCGGCCTCGTCAATCAGGTCAATGGCCTTATCGGGCAAATAGCGGCTGGTGATGTACCGGTGCGACAGCTCAACGGCTGCAATAATAGCCTCGTCTTTAATTCTCACGTGATGATGGTTCTCATACCGCTCCTTTAGGCCTCTCAGAATTGATATAGCATCGGCCGGAAGGGGTTCGTCAACCACCACGCTCTGGAAACGACGCTCAAGCGCCCTGTCCTTCTCAAAATACTTTTGGTACTCCTCAAAAGTGGTGGCTCCAATAGCTTTCAACTCGCCCCTTGCCAGTGCCGGTTTAAGAATATTGGCGGCATCCATAGCACCTTCACCTTTACCAGCACCAACCAGGGTGTGTATCTCATCAATAAACAGGATAATTTCTCCATTAGCCGAGATCACCTCGTTTACCACCGATTTTAGCCGCTCCTCAAATTCACCCTTGTATTTAGCACCGGCCACCAGCGCCCCCATGTCGAGTGAAAAAATTTGCTTGGTCTTAAGGTTTTCGGGCACGTCGCCGCTAACAATACGGTGAGCAATTCCCTCGGCAATGGCAGTTTTCCCAACACCAGGTTCGCCGATCAAAATAGGATTGTTCTTGGTACGACGCGAGAGAATCTGCAGCACACGCCTTATCTCCTCATCACGACCAATCACAGGATCAAGTTTCCCGCTTCGCGCCATCTCGTTGAGGTTGATGGCAAATCTGTTAAGCGCATTATAGGTGTCCTCGGCGGTTTGTGAATTGACCTTTGAGCTCTTTCGTAACTCTTCGATAGCCAGCTTCATCTCCTTTTCGGTCATACCGGCGTCCTTCATCATCTGTCCAACCTGTTCGCCGGCCACAATTAACCCTAACAGGATGTGCTCTACAGACACAAACTGGTCGCCCATGGACTTGCTAAATTCCAGAGCCCTTTGCAGCACCTTGCTGGTTGAAGTGCTTAAGTACTGCTCACCACCCGAAACCTTTGGCATGGAATCAAGCATCCTGTCCAGCACGTCATCAAATGTTACAGGGTTTACACCCAGCTTTCGAAGAAGGTACCCGGTAATGTTTTCGGACTCACTCAAAATAGCCTTTAGCAAGTGCGCAGGTTCTACAGCTTGATGGTTGTACCCCTGTGCAATCTCAATGGCCTTTTGAATGGCCTCTTGCGATTTTATGGTAAAATTATTCAAGTTCATACTATACTTCCTCCTTTAATTTATCACCATAAGCCAGCAAAACAGCTGCCATTAACCCAACTATGCCATGTTGACATAATCGTGAAACCAATGTAGGTAAATATGGCAGCAATGGGTTGGTAAAAGAATAGCCGACTGGCTCAGGCAGGCGGACAAAGCTGTATGTTAAAAATAAATACTCCTCAGGAAAATTATCAGCTCACAGCGCCATTCAAATGGTACCGATTATTCGTGTTGAACTGTTCTAATAGGCGAAACAGGCCATAATGTGTAAAAAATTAAAACGTATTCAGAGATAAAAAAACGGAAGGGTAGTATGAGGTTGGGGATAGGTTAGCCCCTAATCTTGTCAAGTAGTCGATTAAGCTGCCTCACTTCGTCGGGAGTGAGGTTTTTTAACAGCAGGTCAACCTTTTTTTCACAGTCGAGCATGCTGCTAAGCAGGTTTAAACCTTTTTCAGTAATCTCGATTGCTTTCTGTCGCCTATCGCTACCATTGATATCCTTGGAAATCAATCCCCGCCTGTGAAGCTTGTCAACAATCCTGCTCACGTCGGAATTTTTATCAAGCATTCGCTCCTTGATGAATCCAAGCGATACGGGTGCCTGGCTTCTAAAGCCGCGAAGAATTCTAAGCACGTTGTACTGCTGCTCGGTAACGCCATGATTTTTCAGCGACTGGAAAAAATCGTAACTCACCAGATTTACCGTATAAATCAGGTTTATTAGCCCTTTGTGGTAGTCGTTCCTAAAATGACCCTTTACCTCTTCATCTAGCTCCATATTTAACAAAAAATGGGGTTGAGTTCCAGAAAAAAACGGTGCTACCAGTAGCCTTACTTCCCATTAAAGGGTTACTCACCAAACGTAAAGCCCGAAATGGTGGCGTTCATAAGTTTTCCGCTGTAGGTTTGCTTACCCGCATCGCAACCTGCTGCACCCGCAACAACAAATAGCGGCACCAGATGCTCGCTTCTGGGATGGCTCTCTAATGCGCCAGGTGCTTCAGCCCATTTTACAAGGGTTTGAATTCGTTGTTCAGGGTTTTTAGCTTCAACAGCTGCAGCCAGCCAATTGTCAAACTTTTTAGAGGTGGATTCTACTTCAGGAGAGCCCGACATGAAGCCCTGCATGTTGTGGTAGCTCATGCCCGAGCCTATAATGAGAACTCCTTCATAGCGGAGTGGCTCAAGGGCTTGTCCAACTGCAATGTGGGTGGAAGGGTCGAGCCCACGGACCAACGAAAGCTGAACAACAGGAATTTCAGCTTCAGGAAATGCAACCATCAAGGGTACAAACGTACCATGGTCGTATCCCCTGTCCATCTCTCGCCGGGTGTTAAACCCCTGGTTGTTAAGTAGCTGCTCTACTCTTAGTGCCAGGTCAGGATTACCCGGTGCAGGCCAGCTAAGGTGGTAGGTGTATTCTGGGAAACCGTAATAATCATAGTATAGATTTGGCAATTTGCTAAAATAAATGGATGGAAACTTTTCTTCCCAGTGAGCAGAAACCATCAGAATGGATCGAATCCTGCTCCTGTATGAATTTCCCAATTCTTCCAGATAGCCTCTAAGGTTTCCGTAGCCAACGGGATCGCCCATGGCATCGGGAATTATGTGCCATGGACCTCCCCCGTGTGGAATGAATATTACCGGAAGTTTATCGCTTCCCTTCATAATCCTACTTTCTAATGGTTTTAAGAGCACCGCCCCAAGCTACCAGCTGATCAAGCATGGCTTTGAGGTTATCCTCATGAAGCGCTGCCGGTTTGAAAACACTGAAGTTCTCAAAATCGGTAAATAGCGACAGGGCAACCTGGGTGCGCACGTCGGCCACTTGAAGTTCGCCCATGATGAGACGAAGCTGCTCAACAGCACGAACTCCGCCGGTTGAGCCATAGCTAACAAAACCAGCCGCCTTGTTGTTCCACTCAACGTAGAGGTAATCAATTGCATTCTTAAGCGCTCCGGTTATTGCATGGTTGTACTCCGGCGTTACAAATATAAAGGCGTCAAATGAGCTGATTTTATTGGACCACACCTTGGTGTGATCCTTCATGTACTGATGCATGGAAGCGGGAACAGGCTCGTCGAGCACAGGGAGATTGAAGTCCTTAATATCAACCAGCTCAAACTCTGCGTCGGTTCTCCTGCGGGCAAGCTCGTAAACCCACTTGGCAACCGCCTCGGCATTCCTGCCAGGCCTTGTGCTTCCAATAATAATTCCAACTTTTATCATTACTTCAAGATTGTTTAGTGTTATAAAATTAAACTGTTCTGTATTCACTATCGCCCAAATAACCAGGGCAACATATCATAATATGCTTAGTTCCCGGCTCCCTGCATTGTCATCTTTTTATCGGTAATCAGGATAAAGTAGATGTAGGATACGGTAAGCAGTACCTGGGCAACTAGCGGAAAAACAACTGCCATAATTGGATCACCACTCGACAAATGTGCAATTATGGCCGAAATAAAGGTAATGGTAAACCCAAAGTAGGCAAATTCCTTAATTCGAACAGGAATCATAGGAATCAGCAGGGCTAAAACTCCCAGAAATTTAGCCGTTCCCAACTCTATTCTAAAGTAGTCAGGGAACCCAAGGTGGACAAACGCACCCTTCATGTCGGGATTAGTGAAGTATCCCCATGCACTCGACAGCATCATCAACGAGATGAGGATGGTGCTGGACCAGTAAATTATTTTTTTGATTTTCATCACAGGTGGTTGTGGTTACTTTTTCCCGTTTACCTTTTCTTCAAGAGCATCGAGCCTATCGTTGCCCAAATGAACCATCATGGTTACCCTAACAAAAGGCAACCCGATTAAAAGTAAGGCGATTGACTGTAATAGCTCAAACCAGTTGAAGTTGATAATGTTTAGAACAATTCCCACCAATCCGATTAGTGCTACTAATATTCCGCCGGGAATACCTAGTGGGCAGCGAAGTTTTTTTTGTGCTTCCATCGTAATTAAAATTTAAGGTTAGTATTGATTTAGTTTACTTATTAGCTCCTCCCTTGTGGGCACCTGCCTAAAAACAATCTCGTTGTTAATAAGCAATGTTGGAACTGCATTAATGCCCAGCTTCATTGTTCTGACCATCCCAACCGGGGAGTTGGCTAAAGTGCGCTTAAACTCAAATTTACTCCCAAAAGTGGGAAGAACTTCATCGAGCATTCGCTTTAGCGTTCGGCAGTTGGGGCAAGTAAGCGTGTAAAACATCTCTATTTGAACGGGTGACTCCATTGAACTACATTTTATTTGTTTTCTCTCATAGTAACAAGCCAAATAATTATTTGTTGTAACAACTACTAGTTTATTAGCTAAAATTTCATAGTACATTGATTTTTAGATAATTATGTCGTTATATTTGATTAAACTTCCCTCCTATTGCCATTTGGAATCCATACATCACCATAAATTCCTTCCATATTTTTACCGGATTAAACCCAAAATACTATCCTTCTGCATAGGCAGCTTAGTGAAGCACACAAACCTTACATTAGTAGCCTTCCAGCTTCATTGAAGTTGACTATACAACAGCCCAGATGTTAGAAAAGTGGAATGATACCAAATCAAGAGAGCCACTCCACGTGTGATATGGAGTTACTATTCATACAAAACCAACCATAAAGCCAGGTTTGCTCAGAAGAAGTTTTTTTGAATAAAAGCCCCCTGAGTTTTTAACTTTTTTTCGAAACGAAAAAACCTAACAGGCTTTGGAGGCCTGTTAGGTTATGGGAAAATAGGAAAATATTAAGTCTAAGCTATATTACTTCAACTTAGCAATAGCTTTAGCCGAAGCCTCCAAAATGGGCTTAACAGAGAGGGTTTCACCTACAGCATCTTTTAGCCAAAGTTGGGGTATAAGCCTGCCCTGGGAGTAAATACGCTCTATTTCGCTGGCAAACGATTTGTTCTGTAGCTGTTTTTCGAGCTGGAAGTGAATGATATGCCCAATTGGGTAGGCCGACAGGTAAAGGGGATTGTCAATCATGTGGGAGTAAACCGCCAAAATAGGCTCATCGGCGCTACCAAACACATCGGCATAGTACTTGTTCCAAATATCCCTGGCAATGGCGATGGTAGCATCCTTTACCTCCTGAGCGGACGCGCCGGGATGGTTGTATAGCCACCGCCAAAGGTTTATATCCACCAGCGAAACACCCATTATCTCGTAGCATGACCACAGGTTATCGAGGGTTTCGAGACTTTCCTTCTGGGGATTGGTTTCCGATATTCCCAAAACGGCCAGGTCGCGGTTCTGAAAAACAAAAGCCAAAGCCTCGGTGAAGGCAGTGTTTGGAACACCGTGCATCATGTAGTAGTCAACGTCATGGAGCGAAATAGTTTGCTCCACGGTGTGTCCAAACTCGTGCATGGCAATGTTAAATCCCTTGTAGTTCATACCTGTTGCAGGGACACGGGTTCGAAGCAAAGCGTCATCCTTCCTCATCTCGGCGCCCCAAGCATGGCCAGATCCCCTTGCTGCTTCAACCCGAACATGGTCGCCAATAAACTGCGCCTTATCCTTCGGAAACCCTAACGAGATGAGAATTTCGGGTAGAGCTTTGTCAAATGCCTCAACAGTAGGATACTTTTTGGTTGTAAGTCCGTCCAGCTTCTCTGCAGAAATGCCGCTCCGTACTTTAAAACCATCGTACCAGATATCAAAGGGTTCAAGCTTCCTTCCCAGCCTTTGGCTGATGAGCTTGCCAGCTTCACGAACCTCGCTGGACGAAACAAGCTCTATAAACAGCTTCTCCACATCGTCAACCGGTAGCTCATACTCTCCTTCAAACTTCCGCTGTATGTAGGTGGGCATTGCAGGAGTGTAGGCATCAATAGCCCTAAGCGTGTTAAACTGGTTAATAACATGTTGGTAACGGGTGTTTGGCTCGGGTTCAACCGCTACAACTTCACCATTCTTTTGCAGGGTATTCGAGTTTGGATTCCACCGGTAGTCGCCGTTATTTATCACCTGTGAAGGAATCGACTGGTCGATAATTCGCTTCATCACCTGGTAAATTATCCGCTGGTGCTCAAGCCCATCGACGGAGTTGGAGTACTGCGATTTGAGCTCATCGCGCAAACCCCAGTGGGTAATAAGTGCCATATCATCGGGAAATAGCTTCTTGCCTTCATCATTTACCAGACTTCCCATGTAGATATTGTAACTGCTGATGTAGGTGTCGGCATTGGTGTTGGCAGTTGAAAAGTCCTGTATCAACTGGGCGGGGATCCTACTTGTGAACATATCACCCATTCGTGCATAAGCCCATTCCTTCCGCGACCACTTCTCGCCCATTTCAGATTTTTCCTTCAGGTTGTAGTATGGAAAGTTAAGGGTGGTAATAAAAGCAATTTTGTTCCCGTAAAGATCATCGGTAACATGCGAGGCAGCATTATAGGAACCAAACAGCTCATCAACAGGTGTAACAGGCCCCCAGTCAAGGTGTAGCGGACGCATCAACTCCTTGCTAAGTAGTATGAAATGTCCAAACAGCATCTCATATCCATAGGAAAGCTTGCTGAATAGCTGGTCAAGCTCCTCGGGGTTGGAAATGAACTGCTTGCCGCAAAATTCCTCAAAATCAGTCTCACTTCCATCGGAGCTGCGCCAGAGCAATGCGGTTTGACCAACGCCTCTCTCAATTCTAAACTTTTGTGCTTCACCATGCTTTGCTACCAACCCTGTGGTAACTTTGCCTATGGTTTTATCACTAATAGGTGAAACATCCTGGCTAACCTCATTACTTGTGGTTTTACACTGGTTGAATATAAGCATTGTCAGTAAAATTAATGGGGTAATCAACTTTTTCATGGCACAAGGTTTTTGGGTTGAACTTGAATTACACTATGCAAAAAGCACTTCGGTATTTCGACTTCAAAGTAAAGATTAAGTTTAAAGTTAACCTAATCCATAAGCTCTACATCACAAAAATACTGATGCATTTGAATGATGATAATCATTTCAGCCTATATTTGTAGTTAAAAACAATGGATTGCAAGAAAGAATCCAACTCGGTAGGGTGCCGCTGCACATACCCCTGCATCAGGCATGGTGTATGCTGTGATTGCCTGATGTACCACCGAAAAAAGGGTCAGCTGCCAGCCTGTTACTTCCCAAAAGATGTGGAAACCAGCTACGATCGCTCCATTGCCAACTTTACAAGGGTAATACGCGAGCGCGGAACAGGATTTCTGATGGATGATTCAGAGTAAAACCTATGCAAGAACATCTCAACATAGCTATTCAAAACCTATACGCTGAACAATTTGATGTATGGACAAGAAAGAGCAGAGGCATAACAGGGATAAGGAGTAATATCATTTCCCATCAAAAAATTTTCACAACTTTAAATCCAATTACCTGTCAAAATTTGGATATTTTTCATACTTTTACATGAACTACAACGCCCTGTATGTCTTATAGTTTTGAATCGTATCGGGTAGAAATTATCGACCGACAGTTTACCCGTTCCGACGGTTACACCACCCCTAAAACTGCCCGCATTGTCCTCCTTAGCAACAGGTTATTGGAGATAGCCACCCTTAACCTAGCATATCCTAATTTGGCGGATGTTTACGAAGGTATTGGCAGGGGTGAAACTATCAACCTTGACTGCTGCCTGGTTCAAAGTTTTTCTGCTACCGCATGCAAGCGATACCTAGGTCTGGATAAAAGCTCCCTGCTACCCATTATGGGGCTGTCGGCTCAAAACGCATTTTTTGAATCGGGCATCAGCATTGACTTTTCGTTGGTTGATTTTCGAGGCGATGTAAACTTTTACAACTCCTACATGGTAGCGCCGCTGGTTGATTTCCACCTGTCAACCCATTCAAACGAAAACTTTGGTCTTTCCGATTGCCACATCCGAACCGAGCATTTCAACTTTACCCAGTGCAGGTTTTATGGCAGCAATATGTCGTTTAAGAATACCACCTTTAGCCCGGGAGAGAAAGACTTTCAGGATTGCATTGTTAATAGTGATAGCGCTATTTTTACCAATACCGATTTTGGCAATGGAAACGCCTCCTTTATCAACGTTAAATTTGGGGGCAGTGAAACAAACTTTAAGGTAGCCCGGTTTGGAACCGGTAAGGTTGATTTTCACTATGCCAACTTCGGAAGAGGTGATGTTTCGTTTGAGCGTACCGAATTTGGTCCCGGAAGGGTTGATTTTCGTACGGTAGAGTTTGGCACAGGAAGGGTATCGTTCAACCGGGCTGTTTTTGGTGATGGTGAGGTGAATTTTGAGGGTGCTGAGGTAAAAACTGAAAAGCTAACCTTCAAGCGGGCATCCTTTGGCACGGGTAACCTTATATTTGATTTGTTACAGGGTGATTCTTCCGATCTGGTATTTGAACGAACAATTTTCAGCACAAACATAAGTTTTTACAGCGCAAGGTTGAATAACCTGCTCATGGAGGACTGCCAGTTTAACTCCATGCTCAACCTTCATGTAGAAAAATGCACCTCCATCAGCCTGCCGGGTTGCACAATTAGGGATATCGTTGAGTTTTACACCCACGGAAGCAAGCCAATGATTGATATGTTAAACATTACCGGGGTTAAGCTGCTGGGAAAACTCTACATTGATGACGAGGCCTGCAACCTTAAACAGCTGATATACAACCAAACCGAATCCTCCTATACCGATAAAGCTGAACAGTTTAGAATTCTTAAGGAGAACTTTAACGATCTTGGCAGGTATAAAGAGGAAGATAGGTCTTACGTGGAGTTTAAACGATGCGAAGCTAAGGCCAGACTCCAAAGGCTTAAAAGCAAGGGCTTTCTTCATAAAATTGCTGGCTATGTTGAGTATGGCGCCAAAAAGTTGATTTTTGACTACATGGGGCTATATGCCACTGCTCCTCAGCGGGTTATCGTAAGCATTTTAGTAGTATATTCGCTTTACAGCCTCACTTATGCGCTTATTATGCTTTTGCACATAGGAGTTGTAGAAGCAACGGGCGCTTCGGGTGCACATCTAGCTCTAGTTGCCAAGGGCTTCTACTTCAGCGTTGTTACATTCTTTACCATTGGATATGGTGATTTTGCTCCCGATGGTTTTGCCCGTATTGTTGCCGGCACCGAAGGGTTTATGGGGGTTTTTATGATGTCGTACTTTACGGTTGCCTTTGTTAGGAAAATTCTTAGGTAACGAAGGTTGCATGTAGCAATTTTATTACTCATCAGGCAAGTTGGGACGAAGCCTGCGGGTACGCTCGATGGATTGCTCCAGCTGCCACTTCTCAATCTCCTTAAAGTTTCCGGAAAGTAGTATCTCTGGCACTTCCCAACCGTTAAACTCGGCAGGCCTAGTATAAACAGGAGGTGCCAGCAGGCCATCTTGAAATGAATCGGTCAATGCTGAAGTTTCATCGCTTAGTACACCAGGTACAAGCCTCACCACACTATCCACAATAACCGCTGCAGCCAGCTCTCCTCCCGATAGCACATAATCGCCAATTGAAATTTCCCGGGTTACCAAATGCTCCCGCACCCGGTGATCAACTCCCTTGTAGTGCCCACAAAGTATAATTATGTTCTGCATGGTGCTCAGCTGGTTGGCCAATCCTTGCGTGTAGGGTTCTCCATCGGGCGAGGTGTAGATAACCTCATCGTAGGAACGTTCGCCCTTAAGCTTCTCAATAACCTTATATATTGGCTCTACCTTCAGCACCATCCCTGCATCGGGTCCAAAAGCGTAATCGTCGGTAGTTCGATGTTTATCAGTGGTGTAGTCCCTCAGCTGGTGAAGGCAAATCTCCACCAACCCCTTTTTCTGCGCCCTTTTTATTATCGAATGCCCTAAAGGACTTTCGAGAAGTTCGGGCAAAACGGTAATTATATCTATTCGCATGGTTACCCATTTAAATTTGCAAAGTTATAGTTTTTAACCTTGCAATGCCAACCCAAAGTGTGGCGCACCTAAGCCCTGACAAAACACATTAAATCAGGCTATACAGCTCTATGCTTCTCTACAACAATCAGTAAATCTATACCATGACAGGCAATAGCGCCATTATGACACTATAAGCTCATAATAAATGCCATAATGGCTGAATATAAAGTTTGGCATAAAGTTGGAAGTAGGAGAAAACGTTAAATCAACACAATAAAACAGAAAAGCTATGACACTGGTAACTTTCAACAGTCCATTAACCTCCAGGAGGCCAAGTGGAACATCGGTAGTTGACAGCATATTCGATGCCCTTAGAGATACAGCCATGAATCTGGCAGAAGCAAGCGCCAGCTACCCAGCAGTCAATATTTTCGAGGAACCCGAACGGTTTCGCATTCAGGTAGCTGCTCCCGGCTATAAGAAGGAGCAGTTCAACATTAATGTTGATGCTAACGACGTGCTAACCCTGAGCGTGAGCGAGGGGAAAAACGATGTCGAAGGAGAATCGTACTTGCGTCGGGAGTTTGCCAACGGTCCATTTGAGCGTCACTTCGTTCTAAGCGAAATGGTTGATGCAAATAAAATTGATGCAACCTACCATGATGGTATCCTGACCATTTACATCGCCAAAAAGGAGGAGGCAAAACCCCAAAAACCCAGAACCATAAGCATCAGCTAACCGTAAGCTGATACAAATAGCAACACATAAGCCTAATGGTGTTTTTCCCATTAGGTTTTTTTGTTTCTGTTTTCCTTACAGTATCGGAAAGCATTTTGCATAGGAGACTACCAGTAATTTTATACCAATTTTGGGTAATCCTCAAAAATCAATACTTTTGACGAAAATAATTTTAGTGTGGATTGAATTGCATATTTTCGCAAATTCATGTTAAACCCAGCCATAAGTTTGTATGTCTTTAGAAAATAATATTGAGATTACCATGAGCACCAATGATCTTACTGATCCCAAGGATCAAAACCTTGCAAGTAGCGAGGGTACGATGGATTCTTCCAGTTTAGCCGAGCAGGACAGCAAACCTGTTGAGTTAGAGAATATCGAAATTTCCAACCAGCTGGGCGAGTCCCAGTCCATTTATTTCGATGCAGACACAAGCGACCAACCCCAAGAGGAGGTTGCTGAAACAACCAACCTCCTTGACAATGAGGTTGAGTTGCTACCCGAAAGCGAAGATATTGAAGAAGAGGTAGAGGATATCGAAGCTGGTGGCGAAGATGCCGATGAGGAAAATGACGAAATTTCAGCTGAAAGTATCGACTTTTCGAACCTCTCCAAGGATGAGATGGTTCAGACTCTTAAAAAACTGATAAACGAAAAGCCCATTCAAAAAATTAAGGCTGAGGTTGAAAGTATAAAGAGCATATTCTACCGTAAGCACAAGCTGGAGGTTGAGCGTTTACGGCGCGAGTTTGTGGAGGCCGGTGGCGATGTGGCAGGCTTCACCCCACCCGAAGATGATGCAGAAGTACAAATCAAGGAGTTGCTTAAGCTATACCGCGATAAGCGATCACAATACAACAGCGAGCTTGAGGGCCAGAAGAAGCAAAACCTCGAACTAAAGATGCAAATTATTGAGCAAATTAAGGATTTGGTGAACAGCACCGAAGCAGTTAACATCACCTTCCAGGAGTTTAGAAATCTTCAGCAGAAATTCCGGGAGGTTGGCCCTGTTCCCCAGGCAAACCTGAACGATCTTTGGGAAAACTACCATCACCATGTTCAAAACTTTTACGACTACATAAAAATAAACAAGGAGCTGCGCGACCTCGACCTGAAGAAAAACCTGGAGGAAAAGATTAAACTTTGCGAAAAAGCCGAGGAACTTCTGCTTGAACCCTCTGTTGTTACAGCCTTCAAAAAACTTCAAAAGTACCATACCCAATGGCGCGAGGTTGGCCCTGTTCCACATGAAAACCAGAACGAGATTTGGGAAAGGTTTAAGGAGGCCACTGCTAAAATCAACAAGAAGCATCAGGAGCATTTTGAATCACTCCGGGATGACCAGAAAAGAAACCTGGATGCCAAAATTGCCCTTTGCGAAAAAGCTGAAGAACTCGCCTCGCTGGTTATCAAAACTAACAAGGAATGGAACCAGAAGTCGAAGGAGATGGTGGAGCTCCAAAAGGTTTGGAAGACTATTGGTTTTGCCCCTAAAAAGGACAACAATAAGGTTTACGAACGTTTCAGGGCTGCCTGCGATACCTTTTTTAACAACAAGCGTGATTTCTACAGCGAAACTAAGGAGGATCAGCTAAACAACCTACAGCTTAAAACCGAACTTTGCATTCAGGCTGAAGGCTTGAAGGATAGCACAGAGTGGAAAAAAACTACCGAGGATTTCATCAACTTGCAAAAGCGCTGGAAGGAGATTGGCCCCGTTCCACGTAAAAATTCCGATGAAATTTGGAAACGCTTCCGGGCGGCATGCGATTACTTTTTCACCCAAAAGGCAAGCCATTTCTCACAGGTTGATAATAGTTATGATAAAAACCTGAAGGACAAGGAGATGCTTATTGCCGAAATTGCAGCCTACCAGCTAACCGACAATCCCGAAGCCGACCTGCTGGCCTTAAAGGAGTTTCAGCGTCGTTGGGCCGAAATTGGCTTTGTGCCAATTAAAAATAAGGAGGACATTCAGAAACGATACCGCGAGGCCATCAACAAGCACTTTGAGATGCTGAACATTGGAGAGGAAAAGCGCAACATGTTCAACTTTAAAACCAAGCTCGAAAGTGCGGCAGGAAACCCCAGACAGGAAAATAAGCTCCGGCAGGAACGCGATAAGTTCTTCAACCGCCTGCGCCAACTCGAGGGTGACATTGCCCTTTGGGAGAATAACATCGGTTTCTTTACCCGTTCAAAAAACGCCGAGGCAATGATTAAGGAGGTTGAACGTAAAATTGAAAAGGCCAAGGAGGAGATTCGAGTTTTGGAGCAAAAAATCAAAATGATCGACTCTATGGAAAGCAAGTAGGGAAAGAATCATTTGCCTAAGAATATGAACATGCGGGAAACCGGAATAGGTAAAATTTGCTCAAGCTAATTGAATGTTTTATCAGATAAAACCTATAAATTGAAAATAGCACACTGAGCGCACTGATAATGCAGATTAAAAACGGATTTAAGTCCATGCAAATCTGTTTCATTTGTCTTATCTGCATGCCATTAAAAAATGCTGTTTGTTTGTGGGTTTACTGAGCAAGAGTGTTTGAGTTTTTCAGGAACCGGACTTGTCCTTGAATCAGCTAGTGGCCTGACAAGTTCCGCCAGGAGGCGGACAGGTTCTTGAATTATTTTTATCCTTTATCCTTGAATTTTTCTGTTAAGCAAGAATAAACAAGTTCAAGCCATGCCACACAACACCAAGTATGTTTTTGTTACCGGCGGAGTTGCCTCGTCGCTGGGAAAGGGAATAATATCCGCTTCGCTTGGAAAATTGCTGCAAAGCAAGGGTTACTCGGTAACCATACAGAAACTCGATCCTTACATCAATGTTGACCCCGGGACTCTTAACCCCTACGAGCACGGCGAGTGC
>Ga0116191_1002205_pt1 | contig 14976 bp, 14 predicted proteins | sample AD_UKC111_MetaG_FD_89897 | JGI IMG/M metagenome (GOLD analysis project Ga0116191, IMG submission 89897) | Active sludge microbial communities of municipal wastewater-treating anaerobic digesters from Hong Kong - AD_UKC111_MetaG | ecosystem: Engineered > Bioreactor > Anaerobic > Digestate...
CGTTCTGTCATCGCGAGGAGCGAAAGCGACGTGGCGATCTCACAGTATAAAGCGGGGGTAAGAGCCGGAGATTGCTTCGCTTAACGCTCGCAATGACAAACGGTAGGACTTTCCGAAAGTATTATGGAGAAAAAAAGGAGGCGTTTAATTTATGGGTTCGATTAAACCTTATGCTTATTCTCATAATCTAAAGGGAGCGCAGGTAAAACCCCTGAGCAATGACGGCAGGAAAGTAAGTGTATTTTATAACGGCCCGCTGGCGCAGTCCGCAGGCGGCCAGGTTTACCTGCACTGCGGTTCCGGCGACACAAACAACTGGAGCAGTGTCAGTGATTTTCCAATGGAACACCGGAGCAACGGCTGGGAATTATCAGTAGGATTGAAGACCGGCAACAGTCTGAATTTTTGTTTCAGGGACAGCCACGGCAACTGGGACAACAACAACGGCGCCAACTGGCTATACCGGATAACGGAGTAAACAAATTGACAGGAATAACTGGGTAAACAGTAAAACAAATTGACAGGATTAACAGGATTAAAACGGATTTACAGGATTTAATTAAACATAAAAGTATTTAATGATTATCCCTTCATTCCTTTGCCCAGAAAAGCAAACTTTGCCATTTGATTAGAGCATTTGAATATTTTATCCTGTTAACCATTAAAAATCCTGTAAATCCTGTCAAATTGTTTTTCGTAACTCATTGTTCATTACCAGTCTGTTGAACTACCGTCTTGACCGACTTTTCAAATTTGGGGCGGGGCAGCAGCAGCACCCTGCCGCATTTCAAGCATTTGATCCGGAAATCAACGCCGACGCGAATTACTTCCCATAAGTCTCCGCCGCATGGGTGCGGCTTTCTTGTCTTTACAACATCACCCACTTCATATTTAACCAAAAAGAATCCCCCCTCCGGCAGCAATTCAGACAGGTTTAATCCAGCAAAAAGGCTTTATATCCTTTATAGGTCATATATATGTCAGCCTTGCTGGCGATCTCAAAAGTTGAATGCATCCCAAGCAAAGCGACGCCACAGTCAATTACGTCCATACCGTGGGCGGCCATCAGGTGGGCAATGGTGCCGCCGCCCCCTTGGTCCACCTTGCCAAGTTCACCCGTCTGCCACAGTACTCCGGCATTGTTAAAGATCCGCCTGACATCCGCTACTACTTCAGCGTGGGCGTCACTGGTAGAATACTTACCCCTGCTGCCGGTGTATTTAGTTAATACGACCCCCCCGCCGAGACGGGCAGCGTTCATCTTTTCCACAACTTCCCCGAAGTTTGGGTCAAGCCCGACGTTTACGTCGGCCGAAAGCGCCCGGGAATTGGCCAGGACCCGGCGCAGCGCCAGTTCACTATAGCCGGGCATACATCTGGCAGTAATTTCAGCGATACTGTTTGTAAAAAAGGCTGATTCCATGCCGGTATTGCCATTGCTGCCGGTCTCTTCCTTGTCGGCCAGGACCAAAAGGGCAGTTCGCCGGGGAGTTTTTATTCCGGCCAGCGCACGCAGAGCGACATAAGAACACACACGGTCATCTTGCCCATACCCCCCGACGAAACTGCCGTCAAGTCCAACATCCCTGGCGGGCCAGGCAGGGACCAGCTCGATTTCCGCACTGATCAGGTCCTCTTCCGCAATCCCGTACCAATGGTTAAGTTTTTCCAGCACCGCCAGCTTGAATCGGTCTTTAAGGTCCTCGTCCCCGGCGGGAATACCCCCCACCAAAACATTCAAACTTTCCCCGGGTACAGCCTCAGCTAGTTTTTTATCCATTTGATCCTTGGCCAGGTGAGGCAGCAGGTCCGATACAGTGAACACCGGCTCACCTGGTTTTTCTCCGATTACCACCGGGATCGCCCTGCCGTCAGCTTTAACAACCACCCCATGCAGCGCCAGGGGTACGGAAAGCCACTGGTACTTCTTGATCCCCCCGTAATAGTGCGTCTTAAACAAAGCCATTCCTTCGTCCTCATACAAGGGTTGTGGTTTTAAATCCAGGCGGGGGCTGTCAAGATGAGCGCCGATAATATTCAGCCCGCCTGCTGCCGGGTTGTCCCCTATAACGGCCGCTGTTAAAGCCTTGCCCCGGTTAATGGAGTATACTCTGTCACCGGGTTTCAGCATAGAAATTTTTTCAAGAGGGTGAAAACCTGACGCGGCAAGGTACGCCTGTGCGGCTGCCACAGCCTCCCTTTCCGTTTTGGCCTTATTTAAAAAATCTTTATACTCCTCACAAAAAGCGGCTATAAAGTTTTTTTCGTCCTGCCGCAGCCTGTCCCAGGCGTTTTGCCGGCGGTAGGCTAAAGATAAAGCCGGGTGCTGCTGTTTAGTATCAGCCATCTATATCCCCCCGTTTTCACATAAAGTGAAAGGTTATTCAATGTCTGCATTTTTACCCGATCCGGCTTTGATTATAAGCTCTATATTGATTTTACCGGCATGGACTGGTTTGTTTTTTCCGGCAAAGTTCCGGGCAGCGGGCGGTTAATTGCTTTAAATAAGGGTTCAAAATAGGGCAGCAGCTTTGATTCTAAAAAAGCATTTCCCTTTGGCTGGGTAACTCCCGGCGTTCCCGGGCTGCTGCCCCGCAGCGAGCCAACACTCTGAAAAGGGGCCAGCAAAGTTAAAACAATCATTACCACGACAAGCCCTTTAACCGCTCCAAACAAAAGCCCGCCCATACGGTTGAAAGGCCCGAGAAAAGCGAGAGCGGCGACCTTGGTAAGGATAAAGCCGGCCAGGTTTACTGCCCAAACGGTAATAAAAAGCAGAGCCAGAAAACAAAGGGCGTTTACTATTGTAGCGGCAAGCGCCGAGGCCGCGTAATCGGCATAGCTGGTCAGGGGAGAAATCTGACCGGCGGCTGGAGTTGTTTTAACAGGAAACCAAAAAACCAGAATTTTTTTGGCCAGCGGCAGGATTTTTTCCGCCAGGTTCCAATGGGCAGTCAGATATGCCGCCAGCTCCTGGTAATAAGTGACTGCCACAACGAAGCCGGCCAGGATACCAGCCAGTTTCGCCACGCTGCCCACTAAACCGTAGCGCAGGCCCTGCCAGGCGGAAAAGGTCAAAATCGCCAGGATCAACCAGTCCAGCCAGTTCAATTTGTTTCCCCCATCTAAAATCAGTACTTTAATTAATTATATGGAATCCTTAACTGTTGTGAAGCGTTTTTTATCGTTTCCTTAAAAAAAATACCAGCGGCTTCACTAACAGGGCCACTAACAGCGCCAGTCCGGCATAACCGAAAAGCGGGTACAGAAAACGGACCAGGACGGCAAAACTGAACTTTGACAGGGGCAGCGCCAGCAGGCAGGCAGCAATGACGGTCAGGCGATAGCGGCTGCCGCCTGCAGGAGCCAGCCTGCTGGCAAAACCGTGCGCATTGGCGATAGCGGTAGTAAGGATGGCCAGCCAGATTAAAAACCCCAGTCCCCAACGGCAAGACGCACCCAGGCGGCCGGCCAGGTAAAGCAGCGGGATCTGGTAGGAAGCCGCTTCCGGCAGGAAGCAGATTTCCGAGGCAGTTACCAGAAATATGGCCAGACCCAGCAGCAGCCCGCCTGACAACCCTCCCGCCAGTCCTATCCTCAGTGGGACAACCTGGCCCAGAGAGGAGAGGACGGCCACAGGCACAACCATATTATATGAAACGTATAAAAAGGCCGCGCATACCCAGTGCCCCGCCACACCCCCGCTTCCCTGCGTCAAGGCCGGCGCCCCGCTGTGACCGCTTCCCAGCAGCGCCGCCAGTGAAATAGCCGCTACCGCGCAAAATTTCAAGGGGACGAGGCAGACATTGGCGCAGAGCACCCCCCGCACCCCGCCCCAAAGCACCAGTGAAGTGAGCGCCGCCACCAGCCAAACTCCAAAGGCGGCCGGCAGGCCAAAATGCTCCTCAAAAACAGCGCCGCTGCCGGCCAGCATGACGCTTAACCCGCCCAACAACATGAAAAGATTTAATGCGTCAAGCAGCTCCCCCGCTTTTGAACCCATTAATAAACCCAATAATTTTTTATAACTGTCTGAACGCATTGTTATAGAAAGAAACATTACCAGCATGCCCAGGTAGGAAAAAAGGACAGTCGCCAGGACTACCCCCAACAGCCCGGACCTGCCGTGCAGGGCAAAAAACTGCATGATTTCCTGCCCGGAAGCAAATCCCGCCCCTATGATCGAGCCTATGTAGGTGCAGATAACCTTGGCCAGAAGCCAGCCGTTTTCTCTGTGACGAATCACAAACACCACCTAAAAAGCTTTGCATAGTCAAATACTATGCCTGCACGGGCGGCTTCTGACTAAAAAAATATCATTGCTTAAGGAATAAAATCCCCCCCCTTTGGAAATAAAATATAGTAGTTTTGCTGTTGGCAGGAGGTGAAAAATGATCACCCCGAACAAATATGAGATAATTAGAAATCCTGAAAAAACCAGAATTCATGTGGAAGATGATCTGGCTGCCAGCAAGTTTGCCGGGGATCTGGTCTGCCGTTTAAAAAGATACGGTATTCAGAGCAGCAACCCCAAGGTGCTGCTTTGCATTGGCACGGACCGCTCTACAGGAGACTGTCTGGGACCGTTGGTAGGCTCAAAAATATCCACCCTGCAGCAGGATTTTTTTAAGGTGTACGGCACCCTGGAGCACCCGGTTCACGCCAGCAACCTCAAGGATAAGCTTGATGAGATACATAAGAGCCATGAAAATCCTTTTATCATCGCTATAGATGCTTGTCTTGGACGGATTGAAAACGTGGGGTGTATTAATCTGGGAGACGGCTCGCTGCAGCCTGGCGCAGGTGTAAATAAAAACCTGCCGCCTGTCGGACAGGTACACATAACAGGCATCGTCAATGTGGGGGGGTTCATGGAGTACATGGTCCTGCAGAACACCCGCCTGAATATTGTAATGAGATTGGCTGACGTAATTGTGAGCGGACTGAACAAAGTCGCCGCGGAATTTGCCGGACAGCACAGCGTTCAGGTGTTTTAAGGAAAATCTAGTATCAACGCTGCGTACTTGAAAAACGGGGGGGCACTTCTTCTAAAGGGAAGCGCCCCCTGTTTGTCTTAAGAGAATTAAAGACGAGCTTTAAGGTCTCTTAGAATTTGCTCCGGTGTTTTTCCACTGGCGTCGATAACCGTTGATTTGTCCTGGATATCCTGCATGCCCATAACATTCATGTCCAGGCCCGTCAATATGGTCGCGTCAATTTTTTCTGCCGTGCCGGGCTTCACTACCCTGTACCCCTCTTTTTCAAGAGCGCTTTTAATACTCCCTGACAAACCTTCCTCTACCGCGATAACTTTTGCCATATAAATAATTTACCCCCTTCCACAGTTATTATTAGAAGGGGGCGCTTCTTTTATTCCTCAATTCTTTTATGTTCTTTCAGCAGTTTAACTACTTCTTCATCTTCTGTTTGATCAAACCGCTGATAGAACTGGCCAACAGCATAGAAATTAGCGGGTGTGAGCAGACATGCCACATGATCAACTTCCTTTTTCAGAATTTCCAGGGTCTCCGGCGGAGCCACCGGAACAGCCAGGATTAATTCCCGCGGGCGCAGGCCGCTTGCTGAGCGAAGAGCCGCCAGCATTGTATAGCCTGTGGCGATGCCGTCATCAACCACTACCAGCTGCTTCCCGTTATAATTCCCGTGGTTGTAATCTGAGCTTCCCCTGTAAAGCAGCATGCGGCGTTTTATTTCTCCTAATTCGCAGGCTATTATCTCACCAAGTTCAGCGCCCGTAACTCCAAGCAGTTCAATCAGGCGTCGGTCAAGGATGGGCGCGCCGTCCTGGGCCACGGCGCCGATAGCCACCTCCGGATTCTGGGGGGAGCCTATTTTGCGGGGTATGATCAGATCAAGCCTCAATCCGAGGCTTCTGGCCAGCTCCGCGCCAACAACCACACCGCCGCGCGGAATCGCCAGCACAACACCGTCCTTGACAATACGGCCGGTTAGTTTTTCAGCCAAAAGCCTCCCGGCTTCTGTGCGATCCTTAAATATCACAGCCATACCCCTCCCGGATGTCACTTCTTAAATTGTTTCCAACTCCGTTAATTTAAAACAAAAAAAATGAAAAATATTTTTAGTCCAACGGTAAAGATTAATTAATTTTCTTTTGAAGGGTGATCAAAAGCTGGCAAACCGGGTTAGGTCGGGATTATTTTGGGCAGCCAGCAGGCTAGGGGGATAGCGAAAAAAATCGCGGGCAGCAGGTTGCCGACTTTTATTTCCATGATATTTAATATGTTTATGCCAATGGCTACTATTAAGAGACCGCCGGTTGCGCTCATTTCAGCTACAGCCGCCGCACTCAGAACACCTTTGATATGAGCGGCCAGAAGAGTAATGGAGCCTTGATAGACCAGCACCGGCAAAGCGGAGAACGCCACACCCGGGCCCATGGTGGAAGCAAACACTATCGCGGAGATCCCGTCCAGGGCTGCTTTGGTCAGAAGTATGCCGGGATTGTTGTTCAGCCCGTCTTCGATCGACCCCATAATGGCCATCGCGCCGACACAGTAGATTAGGCTTGTTGTTACGAAGGCCTTGCCAAAATCACCCTGCGCCCCGCCCATTTTGGACTCCAGCCACCTGCCCAGGCGGTTAAGACCGCCTTCTATGTTCAGCAGCTCTCCGGTCAACGCACCGAGCGCCAGACTTAACACGACCACGAGCACCTGCTGTGTTTGCAGGGACATCTGCAGGCCTATCAACAATACCGCCAGGCCGATCCCCTGCAGGATAGCGCGCCTGACCCGTTCAGGTATGCCTTTCTTAAAGAACATACCGGTTAGTGTTCCCAAAACTATGGCTGCGGCGTTTACTAAAGTACCAACCAATAAATTTTCTCTCCTTGACGGAATAACATCATCTTCAGCGTCGGGTCCGGGATTGTTTCACGTGAAACATTTCAGGTTTGAAAAGTCCGCACTGCTGGTATAGACCGGCAGCGGCGTAAAAATAATGACTCAAATTCCATTTCAACCGAACCAGAGATTTATAGTCTGAATGCAGGATGTCCACTGCTATTACAGGTTGAGCAGGATTGTTTCACGTGAAACATTTTATTCTTTTCTGCCGCCGAGCAACAGGTCTATAATTCTTTTAAGATCTCTTTCGTCATCAAAGTTTATCTCCAGTTTGCCGCGTCCGCCCGGCAGCTCTTTCACCTTTACCTTGGCGCCAATAAATCTTTTCAACCGTTCTTCTGCTTTGAGCAGGTAGTGCACCCGCAAAATCCTGTTTCCGGCTCTTTTTTCCTTTTCTTCGATCATGTCCCTGGCCATTTTTTCAGCCTGGCGGACGCTCAGCTGCAGTCTGGCTATCTTAAAAGCCGCGGCAACCTGCTTTTTGCTGTCATTTATAGGCAGCAGCGCCCTGGCGTGGCCCGCGCTGATCCTTCCGGCAGCGATCATCTCTTTGATTTCCGCGGGCAATCCCAAAAGCCGGACCATATTTGCCACAAATGGCCTGCTTTTCCCTACTCTGCTGGAAACGTCCTCCTGCGTCAGGTCAAAATCCTCCATTAGCTGGTGGTAGGCAGCAGCTTCCTCCAGCGGATTCAAGTCTTCACGCTGTACGTTTTCGATCAGGGCCGCAGCTGTAGCTTCCAGGTCCCTGTATTCTTTAATTACCGCGGGGATGTTCTGGTACCCAAGACTTTTGCAGGCCCGCCAGCGCCTCTCGCCGGCAATCAGCTCGTAAAAACCGTCTTCGAGCGGCCTTACCACGACCGGCTGGATGACACCATGTTCCTTAATGGAGGAGGCCAGTTCCTCCAGTTTCTCCTGGTCAATCGACTTCCTGGCCTGGCGGGGGGCGGTCCTGATTTTTTCTATGTCAATTTCTTTTAGTATGTCCTTCCCCTTTACTGTTTCCGTCACCACAGGGATTAAAGCCTCCAGGCCTTTGCCCAACCCTCTGCGTTTACTCAATGCCCATCACCTCTTTCGCCAGTTGGTAATAAACCTCCGACCCCCTGGAGCGCCGGTCATAAACCATCACTGGCTTACCGTGGCTTGGCGCCTCACTCAGCCTCACGTTGCGCGGTACTATAGCGCCGTACACCTTGCCTTTAAAGTGTTTTTTGACCTCATCAACCACCTGAATGGACAGGTTTGTCCTGCCGTCGAACATGGTCAGCAGGACCCCTTCCAATACCAGGTTTTCATTAAGGTTCTGCTGCACCATGTGAAATGTGTTAAGAAGCTGACCAAGCCCTTCCAGGGCGTAGTATTCACACTGAATGGGTATGATCAGGGAGTCGGCGGCTGTAAGCGCGTTAATCGTCAGCAGCCCGAGCGAAGGTGGCAATCTATAAAAATGTAATCATATTTATCTTTGATCTCAGCTAGCGCTTTTTTTAAGGTGCTTTCCCTCTCCGCACGTCCAACCAGTTCAATTTCAGCACCCGCCAGTTCAATTGTGGCCGGGACCAAGTCGAGATTTTCCACAGCGCTGGGCACTATTACCTCCTGAAGCGTCAATCCGTTGATCATAACATCATAAATGCATCTTTCAACTTCGTTTTTATCAACGCCCACCCCGGTTGTAGCATTGCCCTGAGGGTCAATATCCACCAGCAAGACCTTCTGTCCCATAAGTGAGAGCCATGCTCCTAGGTTTACAGCTGTAGTTGTCTTGGCCACTCCACCTTTTTGATTGGCTATGGCGATGGTCTTTCCCATGGTTTTTTACCCCCATAATTTATTAGCTGCTTAACATTTTTCCACATCAGGTTTTACAGTTCCTGCTCAATCAATGCCTTTCTTCTACAATAAACACAAACATTTTCACCCGCGTATAAAAAATCAGCCTATGGAGCTGCACACCATAGACTTTGTCTTGCTGTTTTGCCACCATCCGGCAGTGTATTTTTTACTAAAACCTGTATTGCAATACCTGTAAAAACACCCGTACCAGATCCGGGTCGAATTGGGAACCGGCGCATCTCTTAATTTCAGCTACGGCTTCCTCTCTGGACAAAGCCCTGCGGTATGGGCGGTCGTTAGTCATGGCGTCATAGGCGTCAGCGATGGCTAAAATCCGGCACTCCAGAGGTATTGCATCTCCTTTGAGGCCCTGTGGGTAGCCCTGCCCGTTCCACCACTCATGGTGTTTCAGGATCCAGCCGGCGATGGGCGACAGGTCAGGGTTGGACTGGGCGATCCGGTGGCCGATCTCGCTGTGTCGCTTCATTTCCATATATTCATCAGCTGTCAGGGGTGCTTCTTTAAACAGGATCCGGTCGGGTATGCCCACCTTGCCAATATCATGAAACTTCGCCAGCAGGCGCAGGTCGGCCAGGCCCCGTTCCGGCAGGCCGATGGCGGAGGCCAGTCCTTCAACCAGTTCCTGCAGCCTGTCAGCGTGACCTTCCGTAAGGTAGTCACGCGCTTCCAGCGCTTTCATCAAAGTCTGGACGATGGCGCTGCGCGCGCTTTGGCCGCTGTGCAGTTTCTCCCTGTACATGTTGTTGTCGGCTTCCTTGAAAACTTCGCCAAGGTTATCTTTAGTTTTGCCGCTTACAGCAAACCCTATGGACATACTTAACGGGGGAACGGCTCCGGCGGCGTTGTATTTTTCAACTTCCTCTTTAATTCTCAGACTGGCCAGATCAACCACACTTTCATCGCAATCCGGCAGCAGGACGGCAAACTCGTCGCCCCCAATGCGCGCGACCATGTCCCCCAAACGGAAACACTCCTTAATTATTCCGGCGGCAGAGATCAGCAGCCTGTCTCCGGCCTCATGCCCGAGGGTGTCATTTACAAGCTTTAAACCATCTATATCACAAACCAGCATGCCTACCCTGATATCGCGTCTTTCTTCCAAACGCCGCATTTCCTCCTCAAAGAAAGTACGATTGTAGAAACCGGTAAGGGTATCGTGCAGGCTGAGATATTTCAATTGCTCCTCCACTCGCTTACGGTCCGTGATATCCAGGAAGGAAGCAACGCTCTTTTGATTCTCAGGAATTAAAGCTATTGTTAAAAGAACATTTATGATTTCACCGCCTTTTTTAACAAAACTGAATTCGTAAGCGCTTGGCGCATTACAGCGGTCAACCCTGCTGGCATAATGATACTTAAGCATTTTTTCCAACTCGTCTTTGGTAACAAATTCGATCCAGCTTAATTTCCCTTCCGTTTCTTCTTTCGAATAACCGGATAACCGTGAAAATTCCGTATTGACCAGCGTTATGGTGGTGTCTTTCTCAACTATTGCCAGCGCAGTGCCGGTATTTTCAAAGACTGTCCGGTAATAAGCCTCGGATTCACGCAGGGCTTCTTCCGCCTTCTTGCGCCTGGTGATATCACGCGCGATACCCTGGATCCCGCTTATTTCATTTCCCTTCCAGAGAAGGTGTGTCCGGACTTCCAGGTAGATCTTTTCTCCTGAGGCGTTAATAATTTCTGCTTCATATGGCTGCGCGCCCGCCAGGTCAGTCTTTTCGGCCAAAGCTATGGCCAGCAGTTTTCTGGAGTAATCCAGGCTTTTAGTTGTCAACAAATCTTTCGCGGCCATTGTTTTAAGGACTTCTCTCGTATAGCCAAACACATTGCTTGCGGCCCGGTTGACAGAGGTAATATTGCCGTTGAGATCCAAGGAAAAGACTATATCATTGGAGTTCTCGTACAGGTCCATATACATGGCCTGAGCTTTCTGGTAGGACTCTTCAACTTTTTTCCGTTCGGAAATATCACGGATAACCGCCAGTACGCATTCCTTACCACCTATCAGGGCCTTTTTTAAATTAATCTCTGTCCAGAACAGGCGCCCGGCAGTATCTTTAGCCAGCCATTCAAAAAGCTGCGGGGACCCGTCGGTAGCTTTTTTAATTAATATAGCCGCATCTTCAACCGTGTATGGGGACACCCCGGCAACAAACTTTGTTAACTGGTTGTTAATGGCATCCTCCTTGGTGGTTTTGTACATTTCACACATTTTCTGATTAACATCTATAATTTTTTCGCTTCCTAATTCATGGACAATAATAGCCTCATTAACTCCGTTAAACACTGAACGATAGTTTTCTTCAGAAGTCGCCGTCTGCAGGGCGGACTCGGTCAGCCGCTGCGTCGCCACGAAAAAACTGATGGTAAGCACAGACAGGCAGAAAGTAATAATGATTCCCAAAAGACCCGCCGGCCGTGTCTTCGCCAGCGGCGCGAACAAAACAATAGACCACCCCTCCTGGTTAACCTGCTTGCGGTTAATCAAAAAACGCTGGTTCTCAAAAACTATTTCCTCTCCATTAGTGGCTGCATGCCAGGATATGGTCTCAAACGGCCCCGCTCCGAATTGTCTGGAATCCGCCAATTCTTTTTGCACTTTTTCATTCAGAGGCCAAAAGCTTTTATAAAGCATTCTCGATTTGCTGGATAGGAAAACTATCCCGTGCGGATCGATAAAAAAGCAAAAAGGGTACTGTTGGAAACCAAGTTCTACGCTTTCTATTCTTCTTTTAATAACAGCAACCCCTGCAATATTACCGTTTTCATCCTTTACGGGGTAGCTGGCGTAATAACCCCGCTCTCCTGATGTTATGCCCAGGCCAAAATACCGGCCCATCTCACCATTGACGGCCTGATTAAAATAAGGACGAAAAGCGTAATTGCTCCCGACATAGCTGTCAGGGTCATTTCTGTTGGATGAAGCTATGACAGTACCATTCTTATCCATCAAATAACAGACCGGCGCTTCAAGCGCCTCGTGGAAACAATCAAGGACGAAGTTGGCCCGGGCAATATTTTCCTCTCCCCCTTCCATTAATGCCGGTAAAAACTCGGGCAGCTCCGCCATAGATATTACAGCGTGCTCCGTTTCCTGCATCTGCTCCCTCAGGTGGCTGATTAAAGCGTTTATGTTTCTGGTGCTTTCATTGATCAGGTCTTCGCGTGCGCCTTGGTTAAATGAGTTTGTTATAACAAGTCCAAGACAAATAAACAGTATTAGTATAAAAGTGGTGCGCGCAGCGTATCTTGCCCGCGTCCGCTCGAAATTCCACCCTGTTTCAGCGAAAACAAGCGCCTGCGAGTATTCCCAGACAGCCACTGTAGTCCAGACAATAAAAAGTCCGCGTAAAATTTGGAGATGAAAGCCGAGTGTTTGATAAAACCAGTGCAAATTAAAAATGTTTGCCGGGAAAAACGGCGACGGAGGCACTGCCAGGAGCGAAGTCGCAGCAAAAAGCGCCATTGATATACTTGCTGACTCTAACCAGCGGCGGGCCTGCCCGCTTATTCTTTGGGAAGCGCGGTTAAATGACACAGCCGCCCAGAACCCTCCGCCAAAACCCAGCACATACTGGGCCATGGCTGTTAAACCCGACGGACCGTTCAGGCCGCCCAGCGCTGCAATAGCCAGGAAAGGCACAACAATCCACCTTCCCGGCGCCTTTGCTCCTTCTTTTATAAAAACAAGCCGCCCGAATTCTATCAGGAACAACTGGGAGATAGTAAGCAAGCCTGCTTTAATGTAAGTAAATGAAAGCACAAAAGTACCGCTGTTTGAAAAATGATAAATCCATTCGTACAGACCATGGGTGATGCTGAACAGACTTAATAAAAACCACGGCAGGCGCTGTCTTTCGGATCTGCTCATAGCTAAACAGACTGCCGCCAGCATAATGAAAGACAATCCGTATAGAAAATAAATATAATCCATCTGCCAGCCGATGGTTTGGTTCATTAATAAATCCTCCGACAGACAACCAACTTGTCCAACTCTAATTCTATATCGACAAAATCTTTGCTTTGTTGAATTAAATTTCTGCACATTTGTCAACACTACAGAAAAAACACACCGGCCGGGGTGTGTTTTTTTTAATTCAAAACTATAATATATTTATGAGTGCTTTAATTATTTATAAAGGTTTTTTGGAGGGGATACCGGCGCGGCGCGGGTATTTGGCGGGGGTATCTTTGATCTTTCTGATGACTACCAGGCTTCTTTCTTCACCTGTAATCGGGAGGCGCAGCAGTACGGTCCTTTCAACCACTCCACCCAGTATTGTTATGGCTTTTTCAGCGTTTTTAATTTCTTCCGCCGGCAGAGGCCCTTTCATGGCCAGGAAAAGGCCCCCTTTTTTGAGGGGCGGCAAACAGTACTCCGCCAGCACTCCCAGGTTGGCCACCGCCCTGGCCAGCACGCGGTCGTATCTTCCCCTGTATTCCTTATTTCTTCCCAAATCTTCAATTCTTTTATGAAAAGCCTCGATCTCCTCCAACCCAAGACCTTTTATTGCCGATTTTAGGAATTTTACCCTTTTATCGAGTGAGTCGATCAGAGTTATTTTTAAGTCGGGGCGGCATATTTTTAAAGGTATGCCAGGAATTCCAGCTCCTGATCCAACATCCAGCACGCTCATCGCAGCATCAAAAGGCGCGGCTTTCAGACAGGTCAGCGCATCTGTAAAATGCTTAACCGCAACATCTCTTTCTTCAACTATAGCTGTGAGATTGATGTTTTGGTTGGTTTGTATAATCATCGCATAATATTTTTCAAACAAAATAAGTTTTTTTTCTGGTAGCTCTATGCCCAGTTCCGCGGCTCCCGCGGACAAGGTTTCCGTTAAGACGCTCATAGGTCACCTTAATCCTGTCTGGTTGTTTGCCTTCTTCTTTTTTGTTCCAGATGAATCAGCAGCACTGATATATCGGCCGGCGTGACACCGGCTATGCGGGCAGCCTGGCCGATGGATACAGGCCGGACTTGTTCCATCTTTTCCCTGGCTTCCAGAGAAAGCCCCTGCGCCTGGCTATAGTCCAGGTCATAGGGAATTTTTTTCTCCTCCATGCGCCTGAAACGCTCTACCTGGGCCTGCTGTTTTTTAATATATCCTTCGTATTTAATTTGTATCTCGACCTGTTCCCGTACTTCCGGCGGCAGTTCCGGATGCTCAAGGGGCAGCTGCAGCAATTGTTCATAGCCAATCTCGGGCCGGCGCAGCAGACCTGCCAGAGATGCGCCCTGCTGGGGCAGCGCGGCGCTTTTCATCTGCTCCAGGACCTTTTTTACTTCACCGCTAACAGGAACCATAGTCCTCTCCAGCCGGTTTTTTTCTTCCTCAACAAGAGTTTTCTTTCTTTCAAACATTTTATATCTCTCGGCTGTAACCAGCCCGATCTGGTAACCCTTCTCGGTCAGCCGCAGGTCGGCGTTGTCCTGCCGCAGCAGCAGCCTGTATTCCGCCCTGGAAGTCAGCATGCGGTAGGGCTCGTCTAACTCCTTGGTAACCAGGTCGTCTATCATTACACCTGTGTAAGCGTCGGCCCTGGTCAGGGTAAACGGCTCCCGGCCTTTAACATAAAGAGCGGCGTTAATCCCCGCCATAATTCCCTGAGCCGCGGCTTCTTCGTAGCCGGAGGTGCCGTTAATCTGCCCGGCTGCAAAAAGCCCGGGTATTTCTTTCACTGCCAGCCAGAGGGTCAGCTGAGCAGGAATTAAGTAGTCATATTCAATAGCATAGCCAACCCTCATTATTTCCACTTTTTCCAGCCCGGGCAGGGTGCGCAGCATGGCCAACTGCACGTCTTCCGGCAGGCTGGTGGACATGCCCTGGACATACATCTCGCTGGTGTTTCTGCCTTCAGGCTCGATAAAAACCTGGTGGGCCGGCTTGTCTGAGAACCTTACCACTTTTGTTTCGATAGAAGGACAATAGCGGGGTCCCATACTCTGAATTGCTCCGGTATAAAGCGGCGCCCGGTAGAGGTTTTCGCGGATAACCCGGTGGGTCTCCTCATTGGTATAAGTAAGCCAGCAGGGCAGCTGTTCTCTGTGGTCAATATCCGACATAAATGAGAAGTTGTGGGTTATGTCGTCGCCCGGCTGGATGATCATCCTGCTGAAATCTATACTGCCGGCGTCAACCCTTGCCGGCGTGCCGGTTTTGAAGCGGCCAAGCCGCAGACCCAGATCAATCAGGCTGTCCGACAACCCGACAGAGGGAAA
>Ga0116191_1002213_pt1 | contig 14935 bp, 14 predicted proteins | sample AD_UKC111_MetaG_FD_89897 | JGI IMG/M metagenome (GOLD analysis project Ga0116191, IMG submission 89897) | Active sludge microbial communities of municipal wastewater-treating anaerobic digesters from Hong Kong - AD_UKC111_MetaG | ecosystem: Engineered > Bioreactor > Anaerobic > Digestate...
GCCAAGGTGCGGGCGATGGTGGATTTTCTGGTGGCGCAGCTGGCCGGCCAGGGCCCGGGCGCATGACAGCCGCGACCCAGTCCGTGACCCCGATTGCAGGCGGGCATTGAAACCCGCACACCCCCGACCTGCGGCGTGAGCGGGGCCTGGCCGAAGCCAGCGTCAAACGCAAGCCAGCCTGGGGGGATCGGCCGCTGCCGGCCGGGCGGATGGCGGCGAGCGGGCGCGCCGCGCCTGGATGCAGGCCGTTTTTTCATCACGCCGTGATGCGTATCATCCACGCCATGAGCGCTCCACTCACCCAAGACGAGCTTGAGCAGCTGGCCGACTTTCGCTACCGGCTGCGCCAGTTCCTGCGCGTGAGCGAAACCCTGGCCCATGCCCACGGCTGCACCGCGCAGCAATACCAGCTGCTGCTGCAACTGCTGGGCTACCCCGGCCGGCGCTGGGCCAGCGTGGCCGAGCTGGCCGAGCGCCTGCAAGCCCAGCACCACGGCGTGGTGGCCTTGGTCACGCGCTGCGAGCAGGCCGGCTGGGTCGAGCGGCGCGCCAGCCGGGGCGACCAGCGCCTGGTCGAGGTGCACCTCACGCCCGCCGGCCGCGCGCTGGGCCGGCGCCTGGCCCGCCTGCACCGCGACGAGCTGGGCGCGCTGCGCGCCGGCCGTGCGCTGGCCAGCGCCACCACCCCCAGAGGTTCGCCGCCATGACCGCTTCTCCTCGTGATCCCATTGCCTGGGAGCGCATCGTCGCCGACGTGGCCGACGCGCTGATCTTCATCGACACCCAGGGCGTGATCCGCGTCTGGAACGCGCGCTGCGAGGCGCTGTTCGGCTTCAGCGCGGGCGAGGCGCTGGGGCAAAGCGTGGACCTCATCATCCCCGAGCACCTGCGCTCGGCACACTGGCACGCCTTCGAGCAGGCCATGGCGCGCGGCGCCACCCGCCACGGCGCCGAGGTGCGCACCACGCGCGCCACGCACCAGGACGGGCGCCGCCTGTACGTGGACATGACCTTCAGCGTGGTGCGCGACGCAGCCGGCCACGCCCTGGGCTCGGCCGCCATGGCGCGCGACGCCACCGAGCGCTACCTGGCCGAGCGGGCGCGCCAGGCGGCGGGCGGTTGAGAAAAAGACAGAACAGCCGAACGCAGAGGACGCGAAGGACTCGCAGAGGACGCAAAAGAGACAAAACAAATTGCTTTAAAACTGAGAGTAATCGGCCCTTTGCACGCAGGCGCATCCGGGTGAAAACGTCCATTTTTTGAATTTTTTGCGTCCTCTGCGCAACTTTTGCGTCCTCTGCGTCCGGCTGTTTCGGAGGTCACTCAAAGCCACCCCCAACGCACGCGCTACAGTGACAACGTCGCAACGGGGGGAGTCGCTGCATGGGTTTGAGTGAGGTGCAAAGCCGCGCGCTGCTGGGCTTGGCCGCGCCCGCCGTCACGGTGGAGGTGCATCTGGCCAACGGCCTGCCCAGCTTCACCCTGGTGGGCCTGGCCGAGGTCGAGGTGAAAGAGGCGCGCGAGCGCGTGCGCAGCGCCATCCTCAACAGCGGCCTCGCGTTTCCGCACAACCAGCGCATCACCGTCAACCTGGCGCCGGCCGATTTGCCCAAGGATTCGGGCCGGTTTGACCTGCCCATCGCGCTGGGCATCCTGGCTGCCAGCGGGCAAATCGACGGTACGCGCTTGGCTGGCTGGGCCTTTGCCGGCGAGCTGTCGCTGTCGGGCGAGTTGCGGCCCGTGCGCGGCGCGCTGGCCATGGCCGCCGCACTGCGCCAAAGCGATGAAGCGCCGCGCCTGGCCCTGCCGCCGGGCAGCGCCGAAGAAGCCGCCCTGGTGCCCGGCCTGGCCGTGCACCGCGCGCGCCACCTGCTGGACGTGGTGGCGCAGTTTCTGCCCGCCGGCGCGGCCGACGCCGCTGCGCCCGCCGAAGGCTGGACCCCCCTGCCGCCCGCCGCGCGCGCGCCCGAGCCGACATACCCCGACCTGGCCGACGTGAAGGGCCAAGCGTCGGCCAAGCGGGCGCTGGAGATCGCCGCCGCCGGCGGCCATTCGCTGTTGATGATGGGCCCGCCCGGCAGCGGCAAGTCGATGCTGGCGCAGCGCTTTGCCGGCCTGCTGCCGCCCATGGACGACGACGAGGCGCTGCAGAGCGCCGCCATTGCCAGCCTGGACGGCGCGTTCGATGTGGCGCGCTGGGGCCAGCGCCCCACGCGCGCACCGCACCACACGGCCAGCGCGGTGGCGCTGGTGGGTGGCGGCTCGCCGCCGCGGCCGGGCGAAATCTCGCTGGCCGACGGTGGCGTGCTGTTCCTCGACGAGCTGCCCGAGTTCCCGCGCGCCGCGCTGGAGGCCCTGCGCGAGCCGCTGGAGAGTGGGCGCATCACCATCAGCCGCGCCGCGCGGCGGGCGGACTTTCCGGCGCGCTTTCAGCTCGTCGCCGCGATGAACCCCTGCCCTTGCGGCCACCTGGGCCAGCGCCAGCCGGCCTGCCGCTGCACGCCCGACCAGGTGGCACGCTACCAGGGCCGCCTGTCGGGCCCCCTGCTGGACCGCATCGACCTGCACATCGAGGTGCCGCAACTGGCGAGCGATGAACTGCTGGCGGCGCCGGCGGGTGAAAGCACCGCCAGCGTGCGTGCGCGCTGCATCGCGGCACGCGCACGCGCGGTGACGCGCCAGGGCACGCCCAACCAGGCCCTGCAAGGCCAGGCGCTCGATGCGCACCTGCAACTGGATGCCGCCGCTGCCGCCTTCGCCGGCACGGCCGCCGCCCGCCTGGGCTGGAGCGCACGCGCCACCCACCGCGCGCTGAAAGTGGCGCGCACCATTGCCGACCTGGCCGGCAGCCAGTCCACCACCGTGGCCCACGTGGCCGAGGCCATCCAGTACCGCCGCGCGCTGCGTGCAGCGGGCCGCTGAAATCCGACAACCCCACTCGGATTGTGACTTATATCACGGCGTGAGATATATGATTCGACACGGCCCTTGCAGCCGCTGACGGACGGCACCCGTCGGCGCACCGGTGCAACCCCGCACGGCAGGCGGCCCACCCTGGAGTCCGCGCCATGACCACTGCCCCATCCGACAGCAAGCACCCATCCACCTGGCCCGGCATTGCCACCACGGCCCTGCGCGTGGCTTTCGGCATCATCTGGATGGTGGCCGCCGCCCTCACCTGGCTGCCCGACTTCGCGTCGCACTACGTCGGCTACCTGCACAACGCGGCGCAGGGCCAGCCGGGCTGGAACTCCTGGTGGTTCTCGATGTGGATCGCGCTGGTCACGCCACACGCGGCGCTCTTCACCTGGCTCACGCGCCTGGCCGTTTCGGCCATCGCCATCAGCCTGGTGATCGGCTTTGGCGGGCGCACGCTGTACGCCCTGGGCGCCCTGTTCAGCCTGCTGGTGTGGAGCACCGCCGAGGGCTTTGGCGGCCCGTATGCGGTGGGCGTGTCCAACATCGGCACGGCCATCACCTACGTGCTGATCTTCCTGGCCCTGATCGGCCTGCACTACCGCGCCGGCCTGGTGCCCTACAGCCTGGACTACCTGATCGAGCGGCACTGGCCGCGCTGGCAGAAGATCGCCGAGTGGAGCAACGCCACCGAGCCGCCGCCCGCGCCCGAGGCGCTGCCGCCTGGCGTGCAGATCGCCTCGGTACTGGGCATCGTGGTGGTGCTGGCCCTGCTGATCGCCGGCCTGCCCAGCACGCTCAACGTCAAGTCGGCCTCGCCCACCACGGCCGCGCAGGCCGTATCGCCGCTGATGCTGGCAGCCAAGGAGCCCATCGCCAAGGCGCGCGACGCCCGCCTGCCGCCGGTGGCGGGCGACGGCAAGACCGCCACCATCGAGGTCATCGCCGAGGACAAGACGGTCACCATCGCCAACGGCGTCGAGTACCAGGCCTGGACCTTCGGCGGCGAGGTGCCGGCGCCCGTCATCCACCTGCGCCAGGGCCAGGTCGTGACCGTCAAATTCACCAACCGCGGCACCATGCACCACGCGCTCGACTTTCACGCCGCCATCACGCCGCCGGACTTGAACTACGTGGACATCAACCCGGGCGAGACGCTGGAGTACACCTTCGTGGCCAACACGCCGGGCGCCTTCGTCTACCACTGCGGCACGCCGCCGGTGCTGCTGCACATGGCCAACGGCATGTTCGGTGCCATCATCGTCGATCCGGCCACACCGCTGCCGGAGGCGGCCGAGAGCTACGTCATCGTGCAAAGCGAGTGGTACACGCAGCAGATGTCGGGCAAGCTGATGGGCCCCAGCTTCGAGAAGATGCTGGCCATGCGCCCGGATGAAATCGTGTTCAACGGCATCGCCAACCAGTACCACGATCAGCCGCTCCCCATCACCGCCGGCAAGCGCGCGCGCATCTATTTCGTCAACGCCGGCCCCAGCCTGTGGAGCGCCTTCCATGTCATCGGCGGCATGTTCGACAAGGTCTACCCCGACGCCGACGCGGCGCATGCGCTGTCCGGCGTGTCCACCCACACGGTGGGGCCCGGCGAAGGCGCCGTGTTCGACCTGGTCGTGCCCAAGGCCGGCAAGTACCCCTTCGTCGACCACAGCATGGCCCACATGGCCATTGGCGCCGTGGGTGTCTTCGAGGCCAGGGGCGACAGCCCGGCCGCCACGCCGGCCAAACCCACGCTGACCAAGACCGCAGGCGCGGCGGCGCCGGCGCACGCCGCCGCGCCCGAGCCGGCCGGCCCTTACCAGTTCGACACCGCGCGCGGCGATTCGCTGTACGCCACCCACTGCGCCGCCTGCCACCAGGCCACGGGCCTGGGCCTGCCGGGCGCCTTCCCGCCGCTCAAGGGCGATCCGGTGGTGCTGGCGCCCGACGCCACCCAGCACATCAAGACCGTGTTGAACGGCGCGCAGGGCGAGAGCATCGGCGGCACGACGTATCCCAGCCCGATGCCGCCTTTTGCCGCCACCCTGAGCGACAGCGAGGTGGCCGACATCGTCAACCACGAGCGCACCGCCTGGGGCAACCAGGGCAAGACCATCACCGCCGAGCAGGTGAAAGCCGCGCGCAAGTGAACCACCCCCAGTCTCCACTCGCTGCGCGATGTTTCGCCCACCCCCAAGGGGGCATCGCCAGCGGCCGGGGAAACCCCGGTCGCGGGGATCGCTGACCCGGCCTGCTCCGCGGCCTTCTGGCTCCTTGTGTTTCAGGCGCTGTCGGCGTCGCGCACGAGCCCTCTTGTCGAGGCCTTCAGCCCCTTATTTGACCGGCAGAAAGGCCAAAAAGGGCGCCGCCACCAGGCCCTGCACGTAGTTGATGCCGGCGCGGCGATAGCGCTCGGTCATGTAGCCGGCCAGCAGGTCGAGCCGGCCGATGATCTTGCCGAATTCGCGCTCGAAGCTGAGGTTGCGCGTGTCGCCCGCGATCTCGTTGGCCAGCAGCAGGGGCCGCCCGCCCGGGCCCTGCCGGGTGTTCAGGACCCACAGCGCCGTCTCCATGTTGCGCGCGGCGTTGTACACGTGCTGCGGATCGACGCCGTCGAGGTAGTAGAACTCGCGCTTGCCGCCTTGCGCGGTGACGATGGTGTCGGCGCAGGCGGCGATGAAGGCGCCCACCCGATCGCCCGTGAAGCCGGGCGACAGGGCCGTTGAGAGCGCCGCGACGTCGCGCTGGCCGTCCAGCGGCAGCCAGGGCTGGCCGCCCTGCACGCTGGCGGCCAGCTTTTGCAGGGCCTGCTCGCGCGTGGCTGCGCTCTTGCGCCACTCGGCCGGGTTGCGGCGATACAGCTTGTCGGCCAGCAGTTGCAGGCTGGCCAGGTTGGCCTGCATGATGGCCTGCGTCAGGCGGTTGCCCTCGCTTTGCAAAAGCTCATCCGCGTTGAAGCGGGCGCCTTGGACTTGGCCGCGTGAAGTGGGCGCGTCGCCCGCGCAACCGGCCAGCGCACCGGCAAGGGACAGGGCAAGAAAAAGGACCGTCGCAACGGCCCCGCTTGTGTGGCGCGTGGCGCGGCCCGGCTGGGGCTGCGCCGCGTGCGGTGCGTCAGGCGCTCTTGCCGCCGTCCTTGTCCGTGCCAAACGTGATCTCACCGGAAAGCTGGCCTCCTTCTTCGATCACGATCTTGCCATAGCGCAGCTTGCCGGTGACCTTGCCGGTGGAGAAAATCACCAACTTTTGCCGCACCGTCAGATTGCCGTCGAAGCTGCCGCGCACCTCGGCGATGTCGATCTCGGCCGAGCCCTTGAACGCGCCCTGCTCGGCGATCTGGATCACGCGCGAGTTCATGGTGGCCTCCACCGTGCCCTCGACCACCAGGGTGTCGCAGTCGGTGATCTCCACGCCCTTGAGCTTGATGTTGGGGCCGACCGTCAGCTTGGCGCCACTTTCGGACGCCGCCGGCGCCGCCGCAGCCAGGGGACTGGCGGCTGTGCCGACCGAAGCCGGGGCCGCAAACGGCTGAGCACTGCCGCCGGCCGAGCCCAGCGAACTGGCCCCGCCGTGCGTGCCGCCGGCGGGGCGGGTGGGCGTCGCGGGTTCGTTGTCACGCTTGCCGAAAAACGGTCCTTGTAGTGCCATGCTTTCTCCTGATAACAATCGGTTGATCCTACGAGGGTGTCCGGGATACTCGACCCAACAAGGCGCAAGAGTCGTAACCAAATCAGTACATCGCGCGGTGCACGCGGGTGTCGTACGCAGACGTTACCATGTGCACCGGCGCCGGCCTGCATGGGCGCCCCTCCCAATTTTCAAGCCCGCATGCCCAGTCCCTCCCCCTGGATCGAGTCCGCTTCTGGCGACGATGGACCGTGCGCGGTCCTGCAAGGCCGCTGGACCGCCGGTGGCCTGGGCAACAAGACCGCCTGGCGCGCTGCCCAGGTGGCCTTGGCGGCCGTGGCGCCCGGCAGCGCCTGGGACTTGCGCGCGCTGCAAGCCTTTGACCACCTGGGCGCGCTGACGCTGTGGCAGCACTGGGGCCGGCAGTGGCCTGCGCAGGTGCTGACGCTGGAGCGACAGCGCGCCGTACTCGAGCGCGTGGCGGCGCAGGGCGCTCCGGCCGCGCCCGCACGGCGCCAGGGCTGGGCTCAGGGCTGGGATGCCTTCGGCATCGTCGTCCTCGGCGCGCTGGCCCAGTTGCGCGACTTCATCGCCCTGGCCGGCCAGCTCCTGCTGTCCTCGCTGCGCCTGCTGGCCGCGCCGCAACGCGGGCCCTGGCGCGACTTCTCCGGCCACCTGTACCGCATCGGCGCGCAGGCGCTGCCCATCACGGCGCTGGTGGGCTTTCTGATCGGCGTGGTGCTGGCCTACCTGATGAGCCAGGTGCTGCGGCAGTTCGGCGCCGAGACCTTCATCGTCAACATCCTCGGTCTGGCGCTGATCCGCGAGCTGGGGCCGCTGCTGGCCGCGGTGCTGATTGCCGGGCGCTCGGGCTCGGCCATCACGGCGCAGATCGGCGTGATGCGCGTGACCGAGGAGCTGGACGCGATGCGCGTGATGGGCATCCCCAGGGGCTTTCGGCTGGTGCTGCCGCGCGCCATGGCGCTGGCCATCGCCATGCCGCTGATCGCGGTGTGGACCGCGGTGGCCGCGCTGGTGGGCGGCGTGCTGGCCGCCGACGTGACGCTGGGCATCAACGCCAGCTATTTCCTGGAGGCGCTGCCCAAGGTGGTGCCCCTGGCCAACCTGACGCTGGCGGTTGGCAAGTCCGTCGTCTTCGGCATCTTCATCGCGCTGATCGCCTGCCACTACGGCCTGCGCGTCAAGCCCAACACCGAAAGCCTGGGCCAGGGCACGACCGCGTCGGTGGTCACCTCGATCACCGCGGTGATCCTGATCGATGCGCTGTTTGCCGTCGTCTTCAAGCGTGTGGGCATATGACCACCCCCAGTCTCCACACGCTGCGCGTTGTTGTGCCCACCCCCGTCAAGGGGGCACCGCCTGCGGCCGGTGCAAGCCCGTCCGCGGCGGTCGCTGACATGGCCTGCTCCGCGGCCAGCGGCCCCATGGTGGCGGATACGCGGCGGGTGAAGCCGCATCTGTTGGGGAAGTGATGGTTGAAGGCAGCACCCTGGCTTCTGCCATGACCCGCCCGGCCGACGACGCCCCGATGATCGAGGTGCGCGGCCTGTGGAGCGTGTTTCCGGTGCCCGGCGGCGGTGAGGTGGTGGTGCACAAGGATCTCGACCTGACCGTGCGCCGCGGCGAGATTCTGACCTTGGTGGGCGGATCGGGCACAGGCAAGACCGTGTTGCTGCGCCAGATGCTGGGGCTGAACCGCCCGGCACGCGGGAGCATCACGGTACTGGGGCGGCCCGTGGGCGAGCTGACCGACGCCGGCGCCGCCGCGCGCGTGGGCATGCTGTTTCAGCAGGGGGCGCTGTTTTCGGCCTTCAGCGTGCTGGACAACATCGCCCTGCCGCTGCGCGAAACGCGCGCCATCCCCGACGCCCTGGCGCGCGAGGCGGCCTTGCTCAAGCTGCAGATGGTGGGCCTGAAGCCCGGCGACGCGCACAAGATGCCGGCCGAGCTGTCGGGCGGCATGATCAAGCGCGTGGCGCTGGCGCGCGCGCTCATCATGGACCCGCCGCTGTTGATGCTGGACGAGCCGACCGCGGGGCTGGACCCGGACAGCTCGGATGCCTTCGTCGCCCTGCTGCGCTCGCTGCACCGCGAGCTGGGCCTGACGGTGGTGATGGTCACGCATGACCTGGACACGCTGTTCGAGCTGGCGGATCGGGTGGCGGTGCTGGCCGAACAGCATGTGATCATCGCCGCGCCGGTGCCCGAGGTGCTGGCCTTCGATCATCCCTTCATCCGCCACTTCTTCCTGGGCGAGCGCGGCCAGCGTGCAATGGAGCTGCTGCGCACCCGTCACGGCGAAAAAGGACAATAAGCCATGGAAAACAAAGCCCACGCGCTCGCCGCCGGCATGTTCGTGCTGCTGGTCTCGGCCTTGCTGGTGGCCATGGCCATGTGGCTCTCGCGCGACGTGACCAACACCACCACCTACGAAATGACCACCGCCAACGGTGTCAACGGCCTGCAGGTGCAGGCCGCCGTGCGCTACAAGGGCGTGGCGGTCGGCAAGGTGACCTCCATCAGCTTCGACCCCGCGCAGCGCCGCAACGTGCTGGTCAAGGTGGCCATCAGTCCGCAGGCGCCCATCACCGCATCGACCTTTGCCACGCTGGCCTTTCAGGGCGTGACCGGCCTGTCCTTCATCCAGCTGGACGACAACGGCGGCTCCACCCAGCCACCGCCGCCGGGCCCCAACGGCGTGCCGCGCATTCCGCTGCACCCCAATGCGCTGGGACAGATTTCGGACCAGGCCGGCGTGCTGATCGGCAAGGTGGACCAGGCCGTGGAGCGCCTGAACCAGTTGCTCGCCCCGCAAAACCAGGCCGCGCTGACGCAGGCCATTGCCGACATCGGCGCCGCCGCCGCCAGCACGCGGCAACTGGCGCAAACCGCCGACGAGACCCTGCGCACCCAGCTTGGCCCGGCGCGCACCGACCTGCCGGCATTGATCCGGCAGGCCGGCGCCACGCTCAAGTCCATCGAGGGCGCCGCCACCGGCGTGCGTGGCACGCTGACGGGCGTGGACCGGCTGGTGAGCGATGCGCGCCAGGGCATGGCCAGGCTGAGCGGATCGGGCGGCGTCATCGAGCGCGTGGACGAGGGCGCCAGCACGGTGACGCAGACCACCCTGCCGCGCATCCAGAACCTGACCGAAGACGCCAGCCGCACCATCCGCCGGCTGGACCGCATCGCCAACACCCTGGGCGAGAACCCGCAGGCCTTGCTCTACGGCAGCGGCGCCGTCGCGCCCGGGCCGGGCGAGCCCGGTTTCGTCGCCCCCACCGCCGCCGCTGGCGGGCACCGAGAAACGCAATGAAATTGATAGCAATCGCCGCTTTTCCCATGCGCGCCAGCGCCTTGTTGGCGCTTGCCATCGCCTCGGGCTGCGCGCTGCCGCTGCCGGACAAGCCGGTGCGCCCCGCCGCCTACGACCTGGGTGCGCCCGCCACCGCGCCGGCTGCCGCGGCCACCACCGGCGCGCCCTTGGCCTTCGACCGGGTGGAGGCCCCCGCCGCCATCGACACCAGCGCCCTCGTCTACCGCCTGCTGTATGCCGGCGGCGATCAGCAGCCGCGCCCCTACGCCCAGGCGCGCTGGAGCATGTCGCCGCCGCAGCTGGTGGGCCAGCGCCTGCGCGACGCGCTGACCGCCACCCGCCCGGTGCTGGAGCCCGGCACGGGCCTGGCCGCGCTGGAGCTGCGCGCCGACCTGGAGGAGTTCGATCAGGTGTTCAGCACCCCCACCGCCAGCGAGGGCGTGGTGCGCCTGCGCGTGACGGTGTTTGCGCCGCAATCCCGGCAAACGCGCCTGCTGGGCCAACGCACCTTCACGCAACGCCACCCGGCCCCCACGGCCGACGCGCCCGGCGGCGCGCTGGCCCTGCGCGAAGCCACCGACGCGCTGGTGCGCGAAGTGGTGGACTGGGTGGGCACGCTGGCTGTACCGCGATCGTAAATCCGAACAGCCGAACGCAGAGGACGCAAAGGATTCGCAAAGGACGCAAAAAGAACAGCCGTAAAAAAGCTTTCAAGAGGATCACGTGTCATGCCCATCCTGGGATGGCTTGAGCGAGCGCCAGCAATTTTTTTGGTTTCTTTTGCGTTCTTTGCGTGATTTTTGCGTCCTCTGCGTCCGGTTTTGCAAGCCCATTCAACAAGGCGCATCCCATGTTCCAGCTCAGCGTCCCCTGGTGGGAATTCATCGTCCGCGGCATCGTGGTCTACGTGTTCCTGCTGGTGTTCCTGCGCCTGACGGGGCGCCGGCAGATCGGCCAGTACGACCCGTTCGACCTGATCTTGCTGCTGATCCTGTCCAACGCGGTGCAGAACTCGATGAACGCGGGCGACAACTCGCTGATCGGCGGCCTCATCTCGGCGCTGACGCTGATCGGCTGCCATGTGCTGATCTCGCGCCTGGCCTGGGCCAGCCCGCGGCTGGCGCGCTGGCTGGACGGCTCGCCGCGCGTGCTGATTCGCAGCGGCCAGATCGACAAGGACACCTTGCGCGACGAGCGCCTGACGCTGGACGACGTGCAGGCCGCCCTGCGCGCCGCCGGCTGCCTGCACACGCACGAGGTGGAGCGCGCCACCATCGAGACCAACGGCCAGATCACGGTGGTGCTGCGCAACCGCGACTCGGCTTGCGACGAACCCACGCCCGGCACCGGAGCGTAAGCGCCGGCGCGCCTCAAGCCTCGAAGCGCAGCACCACGCGGCAGCCCTGGCCAGGCGCGCTGTCGATGGCCAGTTGCCCGCTCAATTGCGCGGCTTGCTCGCGCAGGCCCACCAGGCCGTAGTGCCCGTCGCGGCGGGCGCCGGGGTCGAAACCGATCCCGTCGTCGCACAACTCGAGCCGCCAGCGCGCCGGCTCGTCGCTGTCGGCACCGGGCACGGTCTCGGGCGTCAGCGCCATCGTGATCTGGCGGGCCTGGGCGTGATGCTCGGCGTTGCGCAGGGCCTCGCGCGCGATGGCAAACACGATCGCCGCGCGCTCGTCGGTCAGTTCGGCCGCGGACGGATCGATGTGCGCATGCACCGCTGCCCCGCTGCGCTCGCCCAACCGCTCCAGCAGGGTCTGCAACTCGGGACCCAGGCCGTTGTCGTGCACGCCGCTGGCGCGCATTTGCCCGATCGCCAGGCGCACGTCGGCCAGGCCGCTGGCGGCCACCTGTTCGGCCTCGGCCAGCTCGGCGTCGAGTTGCGCGTGGCTCCAGCGCGTACCCAGCTTGCGCATCAGGCGAATCTGCGTGAGCAGCGCCATCAGCGAATGCGCCAGCGTGTCGTGCAAGCCGCGCGCCAGGCGCAGGCGCTCGCGCGTGACGGCGGCGCGCCGCGCGTCCTGCGCCAGGCGCTCGATGTGCGCGGTGCGCGAGGCCACGCGTGCATCCAGCTCGGCGTTCAGGCGGGCCAGCGCCGCTTTTTCGTCCTGCAGGTGGCCGATCAGTTGCGCCAGCGCGGCGCCGATGGCGTGCACCTCGTCGCGGCCCGCCGGCACGGCCACCGTGTCGCGGCGCCCGCCTTGAACGGCGCGCGCCTGGCGCGCCAGTTCATCGAGCCGCCGCAACGGCCGGCGCGCCACGAGCACCACCGCCAGCGCCGCCAGCAAGCCCACGGCCAGCACGCCGGCCAGCACGGCGCGGCGCGTCTGGCGGGCCCGCGCCAAGGCCGGCGCCGCATCTTCGCGCACGAGCACCTGCCAGCCCATGCCTTGCGCCGGCATGCCGCGCTCGACACCCGATGCGGGCCGCCCCAGCAGATAGCGCCCGCCTTCGCTCAAATCCGCCATGGTCGCGGCGCCGTCCAGGTGCGCGGGGCCCGCCAGCACGCGGCCGGCGGGGTCGAGCAACAGCAGTTGCATCGAAGCCGCCCCGGCCATCGCGCGCAGGCGGGCGTCCAGCTCGGCCTGCAGCCACAGCCAGGGCAGTTGCGCCACCAGCACGCCGGCGGGGGGCTGATCGGCGCCAGCCAGCGGCACGGCCAGCACCAGCGCGTCGGTTCCGGCGGCGGCGCGGGCGCGGTGCAGGATGACCCGGGGCGCGCGCAGGGCTTGCTGGAGCTCGCGCGGCAGCGCCACGGGGGCGGCCGTGCCGTCGGTGGCCGCCACCAGCGCACCATTGGCGTCCTGCAAGCCGATCCAGCCCAGGGCCGGCTGCGCACGCTGCAAGGCGCGCAAGCGTTCGTCCAGGTTTGTGGCAGCTGCACCACCCTGGGGCCACTGCGCCGTCGTGGCCTGCATCGCGGCCAGCAGCACCTCCACCTGGGCCAGCAGCGCGTCGGCGGTCTGGCCGGCCGTTTGCACCAGGCGGGCCTGGGTGTCGGCGCGCATGTCACGCTCAGCGGCGCCAGCGGCCAGTTCGCCCAGGATCAACGCCCCCGCCGTCATCAGGACGAACACCGCCCAACCCACGGCCGCGGCGATGTGCCGGCGCGGGTCCAGCGGCTGCCAAAAGGGCCCCGCCGGCGGATCGTCACCGGGCGGGGTGGCATGCGATAAGCTTTGGGTCATGCAACGCAGGGACAGTGCTTCGAATCGATTGTGCGGCAGCCAGCGCGCGCTGCGGTGGCATGGGCGTTGAGCACGCCGCCGCGCCCGCCGTCGGCGCGCCGCTGCGCCTGCTGGTGGCCGACGACCAGCCCATCATCCGCCGCGGCCTGGCGCTGATGCTGGACGCCGAACCCGACATCGAGGTGGTCGGCCAGGCGGCCGATGGCCAGCAGGCGCTGGAGCTGGCGCACGCCCTGCACCCCGACGTGGTGGTGATGGACTTGCAGATGCCGCGCGTGGGCGGCGTGGCCGCCACCCGCTTGCTGAGCGCGCAATTGCCGCGGGTGGCGGTGGTGGTGCTGACCACCTTCGACGACGACGAGCTGGTGTTCGAAGCCGTGCGTGCCGGCGCCCGCGCCTATCTTCTGAAGGACGCCGCCGAGGCCGAGGTGCTGGAGACCGTGCGCGCCGTGCACCGCGGCGAATCGCGCCTGTCGCCCGCCGTGGCACGCAAGGTGCTGGAGCAGTTTCGGGCACTGGCGCAGGGCTGGCACGGCGCGGCGCCGGCGGCCGCGCCGGCCCCAGCCGCCCACGCCCCCGATGCGCTGGAGGAGCCCCTGTCGGACAAGGAGGAGCGCATCCTGGCCCTGCTGGCCGACGGCTGCTCCAACAAGCAGATCGCCGAGCAGGTGTTTCTGGCCGAAGGCACGGTGAAGAACTACGTCAGCCGCATCATGGAAAAACTGCATGCCCGCAACCGCACCGAGCTGGCGGTGATGGCGACGGGCCGGCACGGCTGAATGCGAGACACGTGCGCCTCCAGAGCCGCGCAACGCCATGGCAAGGCACGGGTTGTCCGGATGTGCGCGCCGATGAACACCAGCACGGCGAAGGCGATGACCAGGAGGGCTGCCACCCCCGACGGGTTGACGACACTGCTGCGCGCGATGGGGGCTCAGCTTTCTTGGCGTCGCACCCCCAGCCAGGCCTTGATGGCCGCGATGGTGAGCGGGATGGAGCCGAACACGATGAAGACCACATCGCCCGGAAAGCGCAGCCACTCGATCACCAAGGCCGGCGTCTCGTGCATGAACGCTTCGCTGCGGGCGTGCCAGTAGCCGTTTTGCATCACGTCCCAGACCTGGCGCAAACCACTCGGAAACAGGCTCATGAAAACCATCATGAACAGGCCGATGTTGGCGCCCCAGAAGGTGATGCGAATCCATTTCTCGATGCCCGGCCAGTCCCTGTCGGTGGCGGTCTGGCGCAATACGAACACCATGAGCGCAATGGCCAGCATGCCGAACACGCCCATCAGCGACGCATGGCCGTGGTTGGGAGTGAGTTGGGTGCCGGTTTCAAAGTAGCTGACGATCGGCAGGTTGACCAGGAAGCCGAACACGCCGGCGCCCAGGAAGTTCCAGAAGCCGACCGCCATCAGGAAATAGATCGTCCACTTGTGTTGGCGTGCCACCGTCGCGCCGGCCGCGCCCTCGGGCACTTGCGCCGTCTTCATGAAGCCCCAGGCATCCAGGGTGAGCAGGGTCAGCGGCACGACTTCCAGCACCGAAAAAAGCGCCGAGGCCGCCATGTTGAAGCTCGAGTGCCCGTTGAAATACCAGTGATGCCCCGTGCCGATCAAGCCGCCGAGGAAAAACAGGATGGCGTCCAGGTAAATGACGCGCAGCGCGGTGTTGACCTTGGTCAGCCCGAGTTGGTAGAACACCACGGCCACCACGGTGGTGGCAAAGAACTCGAAGAATCCCTCGACCCACAGGTGAATGATCCAGAAGCGCCAGGTGTCGACCACCGTGAAATTGGTCTCGGCCCCGTAGAACAGGGCCGGCACATAGAACACCGGGATCGACAGCGCGGCCAGCATGAACATGCGCAC
>Ga0116191_1002215_pt1 | contig 14911 bp, 9 predicted proteins | sample AD_UKC111_MetaG_FD_89897 | JGI IMG/M metagenome (GOLD analysis project Ga0116191, IMG submission 89897) | Active sludge microbial communities of municipal wastewater-treating anaerobic digesters from Hong Kong - AD_UKC111_MetaG | ecosystem: Engineered > Bioreactor > Anaerobic > Digestate | place...
ATTTTCGTGGCAGAGCGTGGCGGCGATTTTCCGCGTGCCGACCAACCTGCTGCTGGTCTTTGAGAAAATCTTTGGCGTACCCGTCCAACTGACCATCCTGACCTTTGCCGTCACCTGGCTGGTGGACGAGCGCGGCTTCCGCCCTGGTCAAGCCACCACCGTGCTAACGGGCATCGTCATCGGCTCGGCATTCAGCACGCTGATCGGCGGTCTGCTCGGCGACTGGGCGGAGCGCAAAAATCCGCGCTACGGACGGCTGTTCATCGTGCAGGGTTCACGCGCCATGATGGCGCTGCTGGGCTATTTCTTCTTCCAGCAGGTGACGGGCAATATGATGACCTTCTTTGCCTTCGCCCTGCTGTTTGGCTTGTTCATGGACATGGCGTTCCCCGCCGCCATCGCCCCGATGATTGCCGCCGTCAACCTGCCCGAACAGCGCAGCACCGCCTATGCCGTCAACCGCCTGGCCAACGGCTTGATTCAAGCCGCCGTCGCCGCGCTGGTCGGCATCGCTGGAGGCCAAATTACGCTCACCAATCTGTTCCTCTGGTCTGTAACCGTTTCGCTCGTCTTCAGCGTTCTCTCGTGGTTTGCTTTCTACCCCTACTATTACCGCGACCGCATGAAGTTGGACGACACGCTGGCGAAACGCCGCGCCGAACTGGTATGATGGAGAGGCAGAGGTAAAAAAGCGACCCCAATGAACACGCAAACAGGCAGCCCCGCTGTCGCTTTTCAAACGTCAAAGCCCGAACGTGCGGCTTACGGCGTCTATTTCTTTGGGCAGAGCATCATCTATATGCTGCTCTTGAACTTCCACCAAATCTTCCTCACCGACCAGGGCATCACTGCCGCTGCCGTGGCGACTATCTTCCTGGTTGCGAAGATTTGGGACGCCGTAAATGACTCCATGATCACCCCTCCCAACATTGTCATCATCATCGCCGACGACCTGCGCGCGGACGCGCTGGAGAATCCGCTCGTGCGCGCGCCGCATCTTTCCGCGCTGGCGGCGGACGGCGTGACCTTCGCCCAAAACTACGCCGCCAATCCCGTCTGCGCCCCGTCGCGCATGGCAAACTTCACGGGCTTGTACCCGCAGGTCAACGGGCACCGTTCGTTGTACCAGTTGCTGCGTCCGCACGAAGAGAACCTCTTCAAACTGCTGAAAGACAACGGCTACCAAACCGTCATGGCGGGCAAAAACGATTTGATGACCGCGCCCAGTCTGCGCGCCAGTTTCAGCCGCCGCCTGGCGGGACCGCAAAACGCCTTGCTGAGAATCCTGCGCCAGCGCCTGCGCCGCCTGCCTTTCGGGCGCAAAGTGAAATTACTGCGGCTGGTCTTCCGCCTGTTTGTGGTGGAACGCAAATCGTTCAGCGCGCTGTTCGGCGATGAACGATTGAAGGAATTTGCCGACATTCTGCCGATGGCGCATACGCCCTACCCGCGCGGACACTGCCTGCATCATTCCTTTTACTTCGGCAAAGCCGAAGCCGATTCTCCCGCCGCGCAGACCGAAGCGCTCATCTTTGATTCCGCCGTGAAGTGGCTGAAGGACGCGCCCTCCCAGCCGTTTTGTCTCTACATCGCCGCCAGCCTGCCGCACACGCCGTATCATGTCGAAGAGCCGTACTTCTCGATGTACGACCGCGCCGCCGTCCCCGACCCCATCCCCGCCCAACTGGACGACAAGCCGCACTTCATGCGCGAACTGTTCTCCCGCTACGAAATGGCGGGCGTCACCCCCGAAGACTGGCGCGAAATCCGCGCCGTGTATTACGGCATGGTCTCCAAACTGGACGAGCAGGTTGGGCGCGTGATGGAAACGCTCAAAGCGCGCGGATTGTACGATGACGCGCTCATCCTGTTTCTCAGCGACCATGGCGATTATGTCGGCGATTACGGCTTGCCCGAAAAATGGCCCACAGGCTTTCAGGATGTTTTGGTGCGCGCGCCGCTCATCGTCAAATATCCCAAAAATATGTACGCGGGCAGCCGCGTGGATGGCTTCACCCAATCGCTCGACCTGTTCCCCACCGTGCTGGAGCAGGCGGGGATTCAAACGCCGTACACCCATTTCGGGCAGTCGCTCACTTCTTTAATGGAAGGCGCGGCGCAACGCGACGCGGTCTATGCGGCGGGCGGATACGACCCACGCGAGCCGCAAGCCTTTGAAGCGGGCATCACCTCCGCCGCCGACCCGCTGATGGGGCATTACTTCGAGAAACTCAAACTCCAGCAGGATGACCCCGCGACAGTGGCGCGCGCCGCCATGGTGCGCACGCGCGAGTGGAAACTGGTCATCCGCAGCGCGGGCAGTGAAGAACTGTACGACTTGACAAACGACCCGCAGGAACTGGTCAACCGCGCCGACGACCCCGCCCTCAGCCAGATTCGTGACAATTTACGGGAACGTCTGTTATATTGGTATCTTCGCACAAGCGATAATCCGCACTGGGAGCATGAAAGGAGCATTTGAAAAGAATCCATGACCGCCGTTCCCCTGCCCCCCGCCTTTCATGTGATGACCAAGCCGCGCGGCGCGATTTGCAATCTCGACTGCGACTATTGCTTTTATCTCAGCAAGGAATCCCTCTACCCTGGCGCGTCCTTCCGCATGTCGGATGAGACGCTGGAAACGTACACCCGCCAGTACATTCAGAGTCAACGCGCGCCCGAAGTCAACTTCGCCTGGCAGGGCGGCGAACCGACCCTGATGGGCCTGGACTTTTTCCGCAAGGCGGTGGCGTACCAGAAAAAGTACGCTCGTCCCGGCAAGAGACTCGAAAACGCCCTGCAAACCAACGGCACGCTGCTGGACGATGCGTGGTGTCAGTTCTTCGCCGAGAATCGCTTCCTCATCGGGATCAGCCTCGACGGTCCGCGTGAGGCGCATGATTTGTACCGCCGCGACAAGGGCAGGAGTCCCACCTTCGAGCGCGTCCTGCGTTCCATCGAATTGCTCAAAAGCCATAAAGTGGATTTCAACATCCTGACCTGCGTCAGCGCCGCCAACGTCCATCAGCCGCTGGAAGTGTACCGCTTCCTGCGTGACGAAATCGGCGCGGAGTTCATCCAGTTCATTCCCATCGTCGAGCGCGAGAACGAGACGGGCTTCCAAGAGGGGACGGCGCTCACGCCGCGCTCCATCACGGGCCGACAGTACGGCGATTTTCTCATCGCCATTTTCGACGAATGGGTGCGCCGCGACGTGGGCAAAGTCTTCGTGCAGATGTTCGACACCGCGCTCGGACGCTGGCTGGGCGCGCCTGGCGGTTTGTGCGTTTTTCAGGAGACCTGCGGGCTGGCGCTGGCGCTGGAGCATAACGGCGACCTGTATTCCTGCGACCATTTTGTCGAGCCGCGTTACCGTTTGGGAAATATTTTTGAAACGCCCATGAGCGAACTGGTGGGAAGCGAGCAGCAGCGCGCTTTTGGCTTGGACAAAAAATCGTCCCTGCCGCGCTATTGCCGCGAATGTCCCGTTTTGTTTGCCTGCAACGGCGGCTGTCCCAAAGACCGCACCGACTTCACGCCCGACGGAGAAGCGGGGCTGAATCATTTGTGTGCGGGCTTCAAAGCCTTTTTCACGCACATTGACCAGCCCATGCGCGTGATGGCGGGCTTGCTCCGTCAACGCCGCCCCCCGTCGGAGATTATGAAAACACACCTTCGAAAGGAAATCTTATGAACATCATCTTCATTCTGATAGACACCCTGCGGCGCGACCATCTCGGCTGTTACGGCAACGAGTGGATTCAAACCCCCCACCTCGACGCGCTGGCGCAAAAAAGCGTCGTCTTCGACAACGCCTACCTCGGCTCGTACCCATGCATGCCCGCCCGCCGCGATATGTGGACGGGACGCTTCGAGTTCCCCTGGCGCGGCTGGGGTCCGCTCGAGCCCTCCGACCCCGACCTCGCCAAAATCGTCACCCAAAACGGGCATACCAGCATGGTCATCAGCGACCACTATCACATGTGGGAGCGCGGCTCTGGCAATTACTTCTTCAACTTCTCTGGCGCGGAGTTCATTCGCGGGCAGGAAAACGACCTGTGGATCACCGACCCCGACATCCCCGTCGAATACCCCGGCGACCCCGAACGCATGGCGCGTCACGCCCTGCGCCCTGGTTCCTTCGCCCGTTACAAACGCAACACCGCCCACTTCCGCGTGGAAGAAGATTACTTCGCCCCGCAAGTCTTCCGCAAAGCCTCCGACTGGGTGGAACGCAACCGTCACTTAAAAGACTTCTTCCTCCTGCTCGAAGTCTTCGACCCGCACGAACCCTTCGACCCGCCCTTCCCCTACAACGAAATGTATAACCCTGGCTATGAAGGTCAGCGCTTCATCTGGCCCACCTACGGCAAGTCCGACCTGTACAGCGCAGAAGAACTTAAGGAAATCCGCGCCCTGTACGCGGGCGAAGTGACGATGGTGGATCGCTGGCTCGGACACCTGCTCGATACCGTCGAACATCTCGGCTTGATGGACGACACCATGATTATCGTCGTCACCGATCACGGGCATCTCTTCGGCGAACACGGCATGATCGGCAAACCCTGGAGCGACCTCGGCGACTCGAATATGTACCAGGAACTCGCCCACATCCCGCTCCTCATCTACCACCCCAAAGGGATGGCGGGACGCCGCGTGCCGCATCTCGTTCAACCTGTGGATTTATTCGCCACCGTGTTGGATGGATTCAACATCCCGCTTCCTGTCGGGACGCATGGGCGGAGTTTGCTCTCCTACATTCTCCACGCTGAAAGCGATTCGCCCATCCGCGAGACCGCCGTCTATGGGCGCTACGGCGAAGCCATGAACATCACCGACGGCGAGTGGACGCTCTACCTGTGGCCCCCCAGCGACAAAAACGAACCGCTCTACTGGTACTCGCCCCTGCCGCCGCAATTCGGCGACGTGCGCGTCAACGACGACTTTGACGGCAAACGTTACTCCGCCCGCGTCACGCGCGGACCGATGTCCAGCGCCCTCTACAACGTCAAGGACGACCCGCAGCAGCAGCGCGACTTATACGCCGAGCGTCCCGAAGTCGTCGAGCGGTTGAAAGCCAGCCTGCGCGAGTTCCTCACCTCCATCAACGCCCCGCGCGAACAATTTACCCGTTTGGGGTTGTAAAAAGGAGCATCCCATGACATCCACCCGACTGCTCGCCCCTGGCGCAGAACCCTATCTTTTTCCTGGCGGCAAACAAGCCTGCCTCATCGTTCACGGCTTCAATAGTTCCACCCGCGAAAACCGCGAGATGGGACGCTGGCTCGCCGACCAGGGATTCACCGCCCTGGGGATTCGCCTGCCTGGGCACGCCACCACCCCCGCCGACATGCGCCGCGTCCGCTGGACCGACTGGCTGGCTGCCGTGGAAGACGGCTTTTCCCTGCTGAAAGATTCCAGCGACAAAATCTTCATCATGGGACAGTCGCTCGGCGGCGTGCTGACCATGACCGCCGCCAGCCGTTATCCCTTCGACGGCGTGATTGGAATCTCCACGCCCTTCGGTCTGTTGAACGGCTGGCAGGCGCAGGTTGCCCGCCCTGGCTTGCTGAAATTCATCAGCCTGTTTGCCAAAGACATCAAGAAACCCTCGCTGGACGATAACGCCAGCAAGACGGACATGCGCGCCCCCGAAAACGACCCCGACCCCTATCCACGCTACGTCACCCGCGCCCTGGCGGAAGTGCTGGAACTGGTCGGGCAGATGCAGGCGGGTCTGCCCAACATCACCGCTCCGCTGCTGCTCATCCAGGGGCGGCATGACGCGGTGGTCGAAAAGAACGCCATGCAACTATTCGGCGAGCGGGTCGCCTCGAAGCGCAAGGAAACCCTGTGGCTCGAAAACACGGGTCATGTCGTCACCCTCAGCGACGAAAGGGAAATCGCCTTCCGCGCCATCGCCGAGTTCATCCGCAGCGTATGAGCGGCAAACACCTGGCGGTAGTAAAAACAACATCGTTCTTGCATTTTCAAATGTTAAAGTCAACTGTAGTTTCTCAAATTGCTGGACGAAATGATGGCTGTGACGGGTCTTACCCACAACCATCTCATCGAGTTGCTGCAGCACCCACCTAAGCGTCAGGCGCGCCAACAGCAATGCCATAACAGTTACGCCGCGGCGACCGATGCGGCCCTGGAGGTGAGCGCATCGCCGCGATCCTGGCCGACGTCCTGCGCCAGCCCAACGCCGAGCGGGAGGTCTACCTGGGTGAAATGCTTTCCCCAGGCCCGCTTTCCCAGGCTCTCTTCGCAGCGTTGGCGAAAATCTGGGGCCTGCCGGCGTGACGGAGGAGCGCCCTGCCCGCGCCACAAGTCGGGGGGTACGAAAGCCGCCCGGCCTTTCACCGGCAGCCGCGCGGCAAGTTCCGCCGCCTGCGCCGGGACGCGTGGACGCCACACGCTCGCCGCACGCTGGGGTGGGGTCGCGTGGCGTCTGTTTTGCTTTTGATGATATGGATTTCGTTGCTTTTTTGCGCCGGAGCAGTAGCGGGTGCGGTCAGGCTGACGATCAAGGTGTTGGAAAGCCGAAATCCGTGCCTCCCTTCCAACCATGCCCCGACTTTACGGCGTCGAACGTGGGTCTTTGACAGCCTCGAGGATGTTATTATACTGAACCAGGGTAAAAAACGCCCCAAGGCGCTGCATTCGCCTGGGACGTTTGCCACGGCGCCTGGCTCGCCGCAGCGGAAGTCAGTATACATGATCCGCCCGCCGGTGCAAGCAGTTTTCTGGCGACCTCGTTGCCCGAAAACTTACGAAGCGCTGGCTGGTTTTGTATGGAGACGCCATGTGCTGGCGCACATCATTCAAGAATGAAAATAACGTGGGCACGTGTTTATTCTCGAAGCAGGAGGAAACATTTGAGCATGAGATTCGACCTGGGCACTCTCGAAACCTGGCTTTGGGAAGCCGCCTGCATCATCCGCGGCCCGGTGGACGCGCCCAAATTCAAGGACTACATCCTGCCGCTCGTCTTCCTCAAGCGCCTGTCGGATGTCTTTGAGGACGAGTTGCAGCAACTGGGCAACAAGGCTCGGCTCGTAGAGCAGGACCACGCCCTGGTGCGCTTTTATCTCCCCCCACGAGCCCGCTGGCCTGAAATCGTCCGCCAGACGACCAACCTGGGCGAGTATCTGACCAGCGCCGTGCGCGCGGTGGCGCGCGAGAACCCTAAACTGAGCGGCGTGATTGACGTGAAGGACTTCAACGAGACCGCCGCCGGCCAGCGCATCCTCGACGATGACCGCCTGCGCGCGCTTATCCAGCGCCTTTCGCAATACCGCCTCGGCCTGCAGGATGTGGAGCCGGATATTTTAGGACGGGCCTACGAGTACCTCCTGCGCAAGTTTGCCGAGGGACAGGGGCAGAGCGCGGGCGAGTTCTATACCCCCCGCGAGGTAGCCATGGTGATGGCGCATCTCATTGACCCCGAACCCGGCGATGACATCTACGACCCGACCTGCGGCTCTGGCGGCTTGCTCATCAAGGCTTATCTGCGCTTCCGCGAAAAATACGGCAGCGACCCCCGTCACAGACCGCCGCACTTCTACGGGCAGGAAATCAACCCTGCCACCTTCGCCATGGCGCGCATGAACGCCTTCATCTATGACATGGAGGCCGAGATCGCCCTGGGCGATACGATGAACCGCCCGGCCTTCGTCTCCGACGACGGCTCGCTGCGCCGCTTCGACAAGGTGGTGGCCAACCCGATGTGGAATCAGAACTTCGCCGCGTCCGTTTATGAGGGCGATACCTATGGCCGCTTTGCCTATGGCGCGCCGCCTGCCTCCAGCGCCGACTGGGGCTGGGCACAGCACATGTTCGCCTCGCTCAAAGAAGGCGGCAGGATGGCCATGGTGATTGACACCGGCGCGGTCTCGCGCGGCAGCGGCAACCAGGGCTCCAACCGCGAGCGCGACATCCGCAAGGCCTTCGTGGAGAACGATTTCGTGGAGGCGGTGATCCTGCTGCCGGAAAACCTCTTCTACAACACCACCGCGCCGGGGATCATTCTCCTGTTGGGGCGAAGCGCCGCTGCACCCCGACCGGGCGAAATTCTGCTTATCAACGCTTCGCAGCGCTTCGCCAAAGGCCGCCCCAAGAACTATCTGACCGACGAAGATGTCGCCGCCATCGTGGAGGCCTATCATCAATGGCAGGCGGTGGAAGGATTTTCCGCCATCATCACCCGCGAGGAGGCCGCCCGCAACGATTACAACCTGAGTCCTTCGCGTTACGTTTCGACGAACAACAAGGAGGAGGTCCTGCCGTTGGAAGAGGCGGTGGTGTTGTTGGAGGAAGCCGAGGAGGAACGCGCCGCCGCCGACCGGGCATTGAATGAGATTTTGCAGCAATTGGGGTTAAGGGCACGATGAACGAGCAGCCTGCCAGCCTTCCGAACGGTTTCCGCGATAGTACGGGCGAAGCATTGCTTCGCCCCGACCCCAGCCCCCTGCCCGAAGACTGGCAGGTGGTGAGGCTGAGGGAGGTGGCAAGAGTGGACTGGGGTAATACGTCTCTTACAAAATCCATTTATACATCTTCTGGTTACCCTGTGTTTAGTGCATCGGGTCAAGATGGTTATTCAGATTTTTACGAGCATGAGGGGAAAGCAGTTATTCTTTCGGCTATCGGTGCAAGGTGTGGAAAATGCTTCTTTGCTTCTGGACGATGGACGGCGATAAAAAACACGATTATCATAAAGACTTATGAAAACACAGCAAACCCACTTTTTTTGTACTACTTGTTGAATGAAGAAAGTAAGTGGCCGCGCTCAGGTTCGGGCCAACCATTTATTTCTATAGGTAAAGCAAAAGCAGTAGTCATTCCCCTCCCTCCTCTCCCTGAGCAGCGCGCCATCGCCCACGTGCTGACCTCCATCCAGCGCGCCATCGAGGCGACGGAGCAGGTCATCGCTGCGGCGCGCGAACTGAAGAAATCCCTCATGCGCCACCTGTTCACCTATGGCCCTGTCTCGCCGGCCGAGGCCGAGTCCGTGCCGCTGCAAGAAACCGAGATCGGACCTCTCCCTGTCCACTGGCGGGTGGTGAGGCTGGGGGAGGTGGCCCAGATAGAGATGGGGCAATCGCCTCCTTCTATCACCTATAACAGTGAAGGCATCGGTTTACCATTCTTTCAGGGCAAGGCAGACTTTGGAGATATTTATCCAATAACCAGAAAGTGGTGCTCTTCTCCTAACAAAATAGCTGAAAAGGATGACATCTTGTTATCAGTCAGAGCGCCAATTGGTGATGTAAATATAGCAACACAACGCTGTTGTATAGGTAGGGGCTTGACAGCAATAAGGGCTGGCGCGAAGTCTGACAGCAAGTACCTTTTCTACCATTTACTTTTTTCACAAGAATTGCTAGAAAGCAAAGGAACAGGAACAACTTTCAAACAAATCAACAAAGAAACCGTGACACATTTTCTCATTCCTCTTCCTCCCCTCCCCGAGCAGCGCGCCATCGCCGAGATGCTCGGCGCGGTGGACGAGAAAATCCAGGCCGAAGAAAACCGCAAGACCGCGCTGCAAAGCCTGTTCCGCTCCATGCTGCACCACCTGATGACGGGGAAGGTGCGCGTGGCCGGCCTCGTCACCCCACCAACCCAACCGGAGGAATGACCATGCCCTACGATCCTGCCTGCCATCATCGCCGCTCCATCCGCCTGAAGGGCTACGATTACACCCAACCGGGCGCGTATTTCATCACCCTCTGCACGCAAAACCGCGAACACCTTTTCGGCGCGGTGGTAGAGGGCGAAATGCGCTTGAACGCGTGGGGGAAAATCGCGCGCGAGGAATGGTTCACCACGGCGCGTCTCCGCCCATACGTGCGATTGGACGAACGCGAATTTGTGGTCATGCCCAATCACGTCCATGGGATTATTTGGATTGTGGATGATGATGACGATGGGGACAACGTTGGCGGGAATACCATCGTAGGGGCGCAGCGCCGCTGCGCCCCTACAGTGGCGACGACAACAATTCAATCCATCAACGTGGCGCCCGGTTCGTTGGGCGCCATCGTCCGCGCATTCAAATCCGCCGTCACCCAACGCATCAACGCCGCACGCGGCACGCCCGGCGCCCCGGTCTGGCAACGCAATTATTACGAACGCATCGTCCGGGACGAAACCGCTCTGGCGAACATCCGCGCCTATATCCTTGCCAACCCGCTGCGCTGGACGGGCGACCGCGAAAACCCCGCGACGACCGCGCCTCTGGACGAAGATGATTATTACCGCCGCATGATGGAGGGCCAAACATGAGCAGTCTGCGCTCCGAACGCTACACCGTCCAGATGCCCCTCGTCCGCTACGCCGAAGAGGCCGGCTGGACCTACCTGCCGCCGGAGGACGCCCTGCGCCTGCGCCGCGGCGATGCCAGCCCCCTGCTGTGGGATATCTTCATCCGCCAGGTCCAGCGCCTCAACCCCGGCATCGTGGACGCGCTCCAGGCAGAAGAGGTCGGCAAGCGCCTGGTCAACGTGCGTCCCAGCATCGAGGGCAACTTGCAAGCCTGGGAATACCTGCGGGGGCTAAAGACCATCTTCGTCGAAACCGAGCGCCGCGAGCGCAACCTGCGCCTGCTAGATTTTGCCAATCCCGCCGCCAACCTCTTCCACGTCACTGATGAATTTCGCTTTGCACGGGCGCACGGCCGTGCGCCCGCCATCCGCGCTGACGCGGTCTTCTTCATCAACGGCGTGCCGATCCTCATCGTCGAGACCAAAGCCGCCACGCGGCTGGAAGGCATCGGCGAGGCGCTGGATCAACTGCGCCGCTACGAGCGCGAGACCCCCGAACTGCTCGCGCTTTTGCAACTCTTCACGCTCACCCATCTGGTCCACTTTTACTACGGCGCCACCTGGAACTTCTCGCCCAAAAACCTGTTCAACTGGAAAGAAGAAAGCGCCGGCAGCGATTTCGAGACCCTGGTCAAGACCTTCGTCGCCCCGGAGCGCGTCCTGCGCATCGTGCGCGATTTCATCCTCTTCACCCGCAAGGATGAGGAACTGCAAAAGGTCGTGCTGCGTCCACACCAGATGCGGGCGGTCGAACGGGCGCTCGTGCGGGCGGGCGATCCCCAAAAGCGGCGCGGCCTCATCTGGCATACCCAGGGCTCTGGCAAGACCTACACCATGATTACCCTCGCCAGGCGCCTCATCGAAGAACCGGTTTTTGAAAACCCCACCGTGCTGATGCTGGTGGACCGCAACGAACTGGAGGCGCAACTCTTTGCCAACCTGGCCGCGGTCGGGCTGGGCAGCGTAGAGGTCACCACGAGCAAGCGCCATCTGCAAGACTTGTTGAGGGGCGACCGGCGCGGGCTGATCGTCTCGATGATTCACAAATTCGACGACATCCCCGCGAACCTCAACCGCCGCAAGAACATCTTCGTCCTCGTGGACGAGGCCCACCGCACCACTGGCGGCGATCTGGGCAACTACCTGATGGGCGCGCTGCCCAACGCCACCTATCTCGGCTTCACCGGCACGCCCATTGACCGCACGGCCTACGGCAAAGGCACGTTCAAAGTCTTCGGCGTGAACGACCCGCAGGGGTATCTGGATAAATACTCGATTGCCGAATCCATCGAAGACGGCACGACCGTCCCGCTCTACTACGCCCTCGCGCCCAACGAACTGCGTGTCCAGCGCGACGTGCTGGAGCGCGAATTTCTCGATTTGGCCGAGGCCGAGGGTGTGAGCGACATCGAAGACCTCAACCGCGTGCTGGATAAGGCCGTCACCCTGCGCAACATGCTCAAAAACCGCGACCGCGTCCAGCGCGTGGCACAATACGTGGCCCATCACTTCACTGAGACCGTCGAGCCGCTGGGTTACAAGGCGTTCCTGGTGGGCGTGGACCGCGAGGCGTGCTGTCTGCTCAAAGAGGCGCTCGACGCTTACCTGCCGCCGGAATACTCGCAGGTGGTCATCAGCCCCGGCCACAACGACCCGCCGCAACTGGCGCGCCATCACCTGAGCGAAGACGAAGAAAAGCGCGTCCGCAAGGCGTTCGTCAAGGCGGATTCTCTACCCAAGATTCTCATCGTCACCGAAAAACTGCTCACCGGCTACGACGCGCCCGTGCTCTACTGCATGTACCTCGATAAACCGATGCGCGACCACGTGCTATTGCAGGCCATCGCCCGCGTCAACCGCCCGTATGAGGACGAACAGGGCAAACACAAGCCCGGCGGCTTCGTCTTGGATTTCGTGGGCATTTTCGAGAACCTGGAAAAGGCGCTGGCCTTCGATTCGCGGGACGTGGAGAGCGTCATCGAGGGTCTGGACGTGCTCCAACGTCGCTTTGCCGACCTGATGACCCGCGGCCAGAACGCCTACCTTGTCATCACCCACGGCAAGACGGCTGATAAAGCCGCCGAGGCCGCGCTGGAGCATTTCCGCGATGAGGAGGCGCGCCAGGTCTACTACCGCTTCTTCCGCGAATTGCAAGACCTCTACGAAATCCTCTCGCCCGATGCCTTTCTCCGCCCGTTCATCGCCGATTACAACCGCCTGGCCGACCTCTACGCCCTCCTGCGCTCGGCTTACGACCACTGCGGCCTCACCGACCGCGAACTGGCGCATAAGACCGCCTGCCTGGTGCAGGAACACACGCAGGCCGGCGTCATCCGCGAGGCGGTGGCGGTCTATGAGATCAACCCGCAGACGCTGGAGCAGATCGCCCAAACCGACCAGCCCGACACGGTCAAAGTCTTCAACCTGCTCAAGAGCATCGCCCAAAAGGTGCAGGAGGAGGCGGGCCGCTCGCCTTATCTGCTCACCATCGGCGAGCGCGCCGAGGCGATTGCCGAGGCTTTCAAACTGCGGCAGACCTCCACGCAGGACACGCTGGCTCAGTTACAGGCGCTCATCGGCGAGATGAACGAAGCCGAGCGTCAGCAGGCCGAGCGGGGCATCTCCGGCGAGGCGTTTGCCGCCTTCTGGATTTTGCGGCAGCAAGGCATCGGCGCCGAACCCGCCGAGCGCGCCGCCCGCGAGATGCTCCAGACCTTCGCAGACTATCCTCACTGGCAGGCGAGTGAGGCGCAAGGCCGCGAAGTGCGCCGCAGACTTTACGACATCCTGGGCGCGGCCGGCGTCGGTCCATTGCCGGAGACAGTGGGGCAAATCATGGCGGTCATCCAGCGGAGGTCGGCATGAAGCCCGAAGAAACGCTGGAGCAGAGCATCCCCGCCGCTGTGTTCCGCGCCGAGGTGCAGGCCTGGGCCAGACGCATCGGTGTCGAACCGAAGGAGATTCGCCTGCGCCCGATGAAGCGCAAATGGGGCAGTTGCTCGTCGCGGGGCTGCCTGACGTTCAACACGGAATTGCTACGTCAGCCGGCGGAAATGCGGCGTCAGGTCATTGTGGAAGAACTCCTGCACCTCAAGGTGCCCAATCACGGCAAACTTTTCAAATCGCTTAAGGCGGCCTATCTGGCGCCTGAAAGCGATTGACCGACGCCCCTCCGCATACAGCGATCATGGCCAATGTCGGCAGGTCAACCGTTACCCCACGCCTGAAGCCCGGACGTTGGGGACGTTTCTCCTGTGATTCCTCAAGGGGCGGCTCTCAAGCCACCTGAAGTCTGCATTGCCTTTTCTGATCTGTGAAATCCGTGGCCATCCGTGAGCCCTTTTTCGAGGAGTTGCCATGTTCCTGCGGCACACCACCGATGGCTAAAATTATTAGTCACAAGTTAAGCCTCTCGGCCCATGTCAAGTCACAACTGCGGTACAATAGGCCGTATGAGCCAAGCAGATACCCAAACCAAGAAAAATAAGAAGAGTTCTGTCCGACATACCCGCGCGATTCAGCGCGAACGGCGGATACATCAACCAGCGTGCCCCCCGCCAGAAGAGTTCGAAGAAGAACTCACTCGTCTCGTGTACCCCGCCGCGCTGGCCCAACAGGGGGACCTATCGGCAGTTGAGACTGCGTGCCCGCATTCTGACCTTGCCGGTGATGGTCGCCCTGATACTGTCGATGATCTGGCGGCAAGTCGGCCGGCATCTGCGAGTTGACGCGCCTGGTGCAGAGCGCAGCGTTGCTCTGGATTCCCGTACTCCAGGTGACCCAACAGGCAATTTCTGAACGCCTGGCGACCCTCCCCGCCGTACTCTTGCAGGGCATTTTCTACGAAGTTTTGCCCCAACTGGAAGCGTGATGGCCGGCACGCCACCGCCCGCTGCCCCCCGACATTGCCTGGGCGCAGTGAGTTGCACCTTTCGATCACGACTCACATTTTCATCCGTGGGGGTGTACCGCAGGAACATGTCACCTTCTCCCTGACGGGCGGCCTGCCCTGCGGGTGGACCCGCCTCCTGCGCCCGGCCCGAGCGCGTCAGGTGCCACGCGGGTTGGGCGGCAGCCCCAACCCGCCGGCACCTGAGCCTCCTCACTGGAGTGATGTCCCTCCGCCGGCTTGATTCCTGGCCGGATTTGACCGTCTTTGCTGGCGTCTCCCTGGCCAGGGCTGCCGCCCTTCTCTGGCACCGCAACCGCCCAACGGTGAGCGTCGGCTGCAAGTGGACGGGACTTGCCGTCGAAACGGGCGAAGCCCAAAGTGGAGAATCGGTTCAAAAAACGCGGCAAGTCCCACCTGTCGGCCGCACGCTGTGTTGGGCGGATGCTTGTTGAAATTTTAGTTACCTCTGTATGGAATAGCTCTCGTCCTTTATCAAGAAGACACGGCCACTTCTACCAGGGAATTATTTTCCAGTTTGAATGTTTTAGAAACCCCCACGGTGGGCTGCGCCGACAGCGGTTCGTCTGCGTTCCTGTCGGCATAATTCACGATGAATTGAGATGAGTGGTTCGGATCGATCGTCGTGCTTTGTGGCGCAATTCTGTCACCGAGGAAGATTGCATTCGTC
>Ga0116191_1002219_pt1 | contig 14891 bp, 15 predicted proteins | sample AD_UKC111_MetaG_FD_89897 | JGI IMG/M metagenome (GOLD analysis project Ga0116191, IMG submission 89897) | Active sludge microbial communities of municipal wastewater-treating anaerobic digesters from Hong Kong - AD_UKC111_MetaG | ecosystem: Engineered > Bioreactor > Anaerobic > Digestate...
CATTTCTTTCGTTTTGAGTGGTGCGTCCAAGCCTATTTTATCAAAGGATGAACCAACCCAAAAACCATTTTTAAAATTACAGATAAATTTTCCGTGTTTTTTCACCACTTCTAATTTATAATTCTCAATATCTATCGTAATAGCTTCCCCTCTATTGGGAATAAAATTCAAATAATTGAAAAAAGGGTTTTTTGTCACATGGATACCTTCGGCAAAAATGATTTTGTCTAAAATATGACCTTTGAATTTCCATTGGGTTCCCTCCGATGTCAAAGCTGCATAGTCAAAATCTTCAATCATTACATTTGAAGTTTGGGAATACAACTGCTGATAATATTCAAGAAATGCAGGAATATCAACCTGATAACAATCCTTGATAATTATCCAATTTTCTCCTTTGATGCTCAGATAGGCTTCTTTTTCTTTAACGACCGCCTCTATTTCTAGCTCCCCATTGTGAGGGGTAAATTGCTTTTCGATGATTATCGGCTTGATAAATTCGCCATAGAATTTTATGGACAAGGCACTCAACTCATCATACTTCCACGTGAGGGCATATCTTCGACCTGTGATAGGGTTGATAATTCCAGAAGATATATGACTTGCTGATATTTCATCATTTTTTATCCAAAGAAAATCCTCTTGATTATCAGTTAGAATCTTTACTAGGGCTGTACCAGCAACCCCTCCACCTATTACTCCTATCAAACTATATAGATTATGAACAATAATACAGAATTATAGTTTATTTTTACTCATTAATTTAAAAAACTAAAAACATGAATTTATTTGAATCTATCAAATCTAGTTTGACCAATGAAGCAATCAGTGGTATTGCAAGTTTCATTGGTGCAAATGAGGAAACAACAAAAAAAGCTACGGATATAGCTATTCCTTCGCTAATCAATGGAATATCAAATGCAGGTAGTAGCAGTAGTGATTTCTCAAGTATCTTTAATATAATTAAAGGATTTCTTGGAACGAACACTTCAGAACTAGGAGCAAACACAGACTTATCTCAATTGGCTAGTTCTGGCTCAAAACTCATTGGCGACTTAATGGGAAATAACGCTCTTGGCTCTATGTCCAATGCTATTTCTACAGAAACAGGCTTATCATCTGATGCATCGTCAAAGCTATTGAGTTCACTAGCACCAACAGTAGTCAATGCACTTAGTTCAAATAGTGGAGGCGAAAGTGGATTTGCTTCATTTCTAGGCGAACAAGGAAAACTAGTAGCAGGTCTATTACCAGCAGGTATCGCAGGAATTCTTGGAGGTCTAGGAAGTGCAGGAAATACCGTGACAAATATAGGCTCACAAGCATCTAGCAATGTAGGTAAAATAGCTTCTGAAGTTGGTGAAGTAGCTGAAAGTGGTGGTAGTTTATTGAAAAAAATGTTCCCTCTTTTAATTCTTTTATTATTGGCTGGATTGCTTTGGATGTTTTTCAATAAAGGATGCAAAGGCGATAACGCCACTAGCGATGTACCAGTAGTAGATTCAACCGAGATGATGCAAGATACTTCAGCTACTGTTACTAGCACATTGGATAGTGCGGCTATGGCTGCTAAAGCATTGTGGGAAAGTACACTTGGCAAAATGACGACTATTACTCTACCAGGTGGAGCTACAATTAATGTACCTGAAATGGGTTTTGAAAAACAATTGGTTGATTTCCTAAACAATGGCTGCAAAGGCGATATAAAAGCGACTTGGTTTAATTGTGATAGACTATTATTCAAAACGGGTTCTGCAGAATTGAATGAAGTATCGATGGAGCAAATTACAAATTTAGCGACCATCTTCAATGCATATCCAAATGCTAAATTCAAAATCGGTGGATATACAGATAATGTAGGCAACCCTGCTTCTAATAAAAAATTATCAGGAGAAAGAGCAGCTAGCGTTCTCAATGCTTTAGTAGGTAAAAGCGTGAAAGCAGAAAGTGTAAGCTCTGAAGGCTATGGTCAAGAGCATCCTGTTTGCCCAGAGAACAATACCGATGAGTGCAAAGCAAAAAATAGAAGAGTAGCCATTCGAGTAGAACAGTGCAACTAATCTAGTTGAGAATTTATATTATACCATAATCACTTGAAACTGCCTACTAAATATTTTTTTAGGCAGTTTCTTTTTTTTATACAAAAATATAAGCTACTGCGTTGATGAATAATATCTTTGTGCTGTAATTCATAATTCCATGCGATACGTAGTCTTTTTAGCTATCCTTTTTACCTTATTTTCTTGTAATAGAAATGCTGACCAATCGGCAGATATTTCGCCTATTAAGCTAATTCGATTTGACAAAGACCTCCGTGCCTTTGACACAAATCAATTTGAGCAATCAGATGAAATCATGATTAAGAAATATGGGGAATTATATTCCTTCTATATAGAAGACCTCATGGGGCTCGGCAAGCAAAGCCCTAAAACCGATGAAGATTATTATCAAAAATATATACCGAGATTCTTAAGTGGCGAATATCCTGCCATGATGGATTCGTGCGAGAAATATGTCATCAAAGACATCGATAAGATAGAAAAAAGTATCACAGAGTCATATGCAAATCTCATCGGCTTATTTCCAGAAAAAAAACCGAGTAAAGTATTTTCATTTTTTATCTCTCCGATGGGCGCTAATCCACAGGCTGCATTTAGCTATGGCAATGACACGATTGGCATCAACTGGTTTAACTATTTAGGAAGGGATTTTGGTCTGTATAAGCCTATCTATGAAGGCTATACCTATATGATAGAGTGGAATTCACAGGAATATATCCCGCGAAATATTATGCTTGTAGAATATAATTTGCTCAAAGAAAAACACAAAACAAATGAAGAGCTAAGCGAACTTATTTACAAAATGATAGAGGAAGGAAAAAAAATGTATTTTCTCGACTTAGTTTGCAAGCAAATTCCTGAACATACTAAAATAGGTTATAATGAAGCTCAGCTAAAATGGTGTAGGGAAAATGAATTTGAAATTTGGGCATATTTCAAAGAAAACAAGCTGCTCTATTCGCTTGACAACCTTGAAGCAAAACGATACACAGAAGAAGGACCAAGTACGCCGGGCATGCCTCAGGGAAGTCCAGGGATGGTTGGCACTTGGACAGGATGGCAGATTGTAAAAAAATATATGAGTTCGCATCATATTCCTATGTCAAAACTTATGGAGATGTCTCCTAAAGAAATATTCAAAAACAGCGAATACAAACCAGAAAAATAAATGCTTGATCTATGAAAACAATGAGTACTACCTTAGTCCTTGGATTAACCTCTTTCTACATTCAGTCTTGTCAGCATATGACATCAAATAATATAGTAGAAAATAAAATATATAAATCCAATATTGATAGTATTCGAGTAAGAGCTAAATCTGCATTGGAGTATTGTCATACCAAAGGTTTAAATACAGAATTCTGTATTCTTATTGATATGAAAATTCATTCTGGATTAAATCGTTTTTTTGTATGGAATTTCAAAAAGGATACTATTACAAATCAATTTTTAGTTGGTCATGGATGCTGTAATAATCCATGGAATCAAGACAAGTCAAAATTAAATCCACAATTTTCAAATAGAGATGGGAGTCATTGCAGTTCTTTGGGGAAATACAAATTAGGAGCAAGAGAATTTAGCGAATGGGGTGTCCATATAAAATATGTAATGCACGGATTAGAGCCTACAAATAGTAATGCAGCATCACGAGTCATTGTTTTTCATTCGTGGGATAGAGTTTCGGACAAAGAAGTTTACCCCGAAGGAACAGCAGAAGGTTGGGGTTGTCCTACGATATCTAATAATAGTTTCAAAATAATAGACCCTCTTCTAAAATCTTCTACTAAACCAGTATTAATGTGGATTTATTATTAAATATCTGTGTTTCTCAGATTTAACGATGAACTTTTTATACTTTTTAATAGCTTATTTCAATCATAAAACTTATTTTTGCTAGTTATATCTAGTAAAATGAGCTTAGAAGTCAATATCATCAATCATTCAAAGCATCCCTTGCCATCCTACGAGACAAGTGGAAGTGCAGGAATGGATATTCGAGCAAATCTTGATGCAACGGTAGAATTAAAGAGTTTTGAACGAACTGCCATTCCTACCGGGCTTTTTATAGAATTGCCTGTAGGATACGAAGCGCAGATAAGACCGAGAAGTGGACTTTCCCTCAAAACAGGACTTTCCATTCCCAATTCACCGGGAACGATAGATAGTGACTATCGTGGCGAAATCAAAGTCATTGTAGCCAATCTATCCAACGAACCAATATTAATTCAAGATGGCGACAGAATCGCTCAAATGATTATCGCTCGATATGAAAAAATCGAATGGAAAATTTCCGAGTCCATCGAATCTTCTGAGCGTGGCGAAGGAGGATTTGGAAGTACTGGCACAAAATAATTTAGCATAAAATAAAAAAATAGAACCGAAAAGAATGAGAATCATAGTACCAATGGCAGGCTGGGGTAGCAGACTCCGACCTCACACGCTTACTGTACCTAAACCTATGTTAAAAATAGCAGGTAAATCTATCGTAGAAAGATTGATTTCCAATATTTCTAAGACTGTGGATTCCGGCATAGATAGTATTACATTTATTATTAGAGAAGATTTTGGGAAAGATATTGAACTTCAATTGATAGAAATCGCCAAAAAATATAATTCTACGCCACATATCGCATATCAAACTGAGCCTCTGGGCACAGGACATGCTATATTATGTGCCGGCGACAACCTCGAAGGAAATATCGTAGTGGGATTTGCTGATACAATGTTTGACGCAGATTTCAAAATTGATACAGAAAGCGATGCGGTTATTTGGGTAAAACAAATACCCAATCCTGAGGCATTTGGTGTCATCAAACTAGATGAAAAAGGAGTTATAACTGAATTTGTAGAAAAGCCAAAAGATTTCATTTCTGACCTAGCGATTATTGGAATTTATTATTTCAAGGATGGGAAAAATCTCAGAAGTGAACTCCAATATTTGATAGATAATGATATTAAAGAAAAAGGAGAATATCAGTTGACCACAGCGATGGAAAATATGCGACTCAAGGGTCAAATTATGAAACCCGGCAAAGTCAATACTTGGCTAGATTGTGGCAATAAAGATGCTACGATCGAATCCAACACTGCTGTACTGCAAATGGGAAATGATAGCATCAATGAAGCTAAACTGGAGAATTCTGTTATCATCCAACCTTGTCATATAGAAGCAGAGGTAATCCTTATAAATTCAGTTATAGGACCTAATGTATCTATAGGACGTGGAAGTTCTATTTCTAACTCTGTCATTTCTAATTCTATGATTCAGGAAAATAGTCAGATAAAAAACAAAGTCATTTCTAATTCTATGATAGGCTCTAAAGCTAGTGTTATAGGGAAGATTGACGATTTAAGCGTAGGCGATTTTAACCAAATACAGTAATCCGTAATGAACAAGACCATCATTTTCTTCTCGCTTTTCTTCTTCGCTAATTTCGCTATTAGTCAGAAAGCTACTGAAACCAAAACCGCATATACTCTCGATACTGCTCAGCTCAATCGATTGAATATTTATATGGAAGCCCTCAAAGAAAAAAGTATAGGAAACAATCTAGAGGCGCTCAGTCTCTTCAATCAATGTCTAGAAATAGATCCTAAAAACGCAGGAGCATTATTTGAATCTTCACGAATCGAAGCTGAATTAAATAATTTTCCAGAAGCGATTACCAAAGCTGAAAAAGCCTATCAACTCGACAAATCAAACCAATTCTATTTTGAACACTACACTGGACTATTGACCAAAACTGGGAAAATAGAACAGGCAATCGATGTAATGAAAGAAGTAGTGGATAGCAAAAAAGCAGATGACATTACCAAGATGCAATACGCCTATCTGCTTAGTATGAGCAAGAATCCCAAAAAAGCGATTGCCATTCTTGAGGAATTTGAGAAAAATGGCGACTACAACGAAGCCATCGCTTATGAAAAAATAAAAATATACATCAATCAAAAAGACTATAAAGGTGCAGAAGCCGAGCTAAAACGAATGGTCAAAAACAACCCAAATGACACGAGATTTTTGGGGAATTTGGCGGAGTTCTATTTGAAAACAGGTGATATTGAGCAAGCCGAAAAAGCTTTCAATGATATCCTTCGCACAGAACCGAATAATATCAATGCTTTATTATACAAATCAGAATATTATCAGCAGAAGAAAGACGAAGTCAATTATAAAAAAACGCTAACTGCTCTTATGAGCAATAAAGATTTAAATCTTGATACAAAAATTACATTGATAGCTGACAAATTTGCTCAAGGAAATAAATTGGACAGCAATGAAAAAAACTTTTTAATCAGTATAGGGCAGCAATTAACAATGCAATACCCTGCGGAATATAGATCACATCAGGTTTTAGGAGATATGTACTATATCAATCGCAATTATGAATTAGCTAGAATATCTTATAAAAAGTCACTTTCATTGGACACGAAAGAATTCAATGTATGGCAAAATTTATTCTACACATTGAGTTCTCTCAAGTTATATGGTGAAATGGCTGATTCTTCTGAAGCTGCGATAGAGCTCTATCCAGCGAATAGCCTTGTTCATTTCTACAATGGATTGGCAAATTCTCAGATAAACAAAGAAGATAAAGCAGAAAAAAGCTATAAACGAGCATTGAGATTTGTAGGGGAAAACAAAGAACTCGAAGCTCAAATATATAGTGCCTTGGCTGAAATTTACCATAAGCAAAAAAAATACACCGAAATGGATGGCAGCTTTGAATCTGCTATAAAAATTGACCCAAACAATGCCTATACCCTAAACAATTTTGCTTATTATCTATCACTAAGAAAAGATAAGCTCGATTATGCCAAAGTAATGAGCAAAAAATCTTTGGATATCGACAAAAACAATCCTTCTTTTCTAGATACCTATGCTTGGATAAATTTTCAACTGGGCAATTTTGAAGAAGCTAAATTCTATCAAGAAAAAGCCCTCACCAATGGGAATGATGATATGGCTACCATATATGAACACTATGGCGATATATTGATTAAACTTAATGACAGCGAGAATGCTCTAAAGTATTGGAATAAAGCCAAAGAAAGTGGAAGCAAAAACAAAAGCCTCCCTTCTAAGATTTCTTCAAAAAAATATGTCGAATATCAAGAATAGACTTTCCTTAACATTCATTTTTCTCTTCAGCATCGTATTGTTAGATGCCAAAGGTCAAGATAGTATTTATTTTTTTCAAGCCAAATCAGATATAAGCATTCAGCGAGAAGGCAAAATTGAAAATTTCACGGCACACATACGATTCAATCTCAAAGACACCCTTTGGATTTCGTTTACTGGGACACTCGGCATAGAAGGAATGCGAATGATGGTCACTCCAGATAGCACGTATATTATCAACAAATTGGAAAATACAGCTTTCTCCTATACTACGGGCGAAGAGACAGAATTTATTCCTTATTCATTTAGTTTTGAAGATTGGAAAATGATACTGCTCAATATGAATTATCAAAAAGATTCAAACACAAACTATATCACTGAAGATAGTAAAGAAGGCTATATCGTATATCAAGACAATCAATCCAAAAAAGTAATTTCGAAAAATAACAAAATCGAAAAATGCTATTTTAACCATTCTAAGTCCACAATGACTTGTGTAGTGGAGTATAGTGATTTCGAGGCAAAAAAAAATAAATACGAGCTAGCCACTGCTCGAAAAATAAATATTAAGAATTCTTTAGAAGATAATGTACTAATTTTAATCAAATACGTGGACTATAAATTCAACATACGACAGCCATTTGTATTTAATTTTGCGAAATATCGAAATGGCACTAACTAAAATCAATACACATATTAGAAAAATAGGACTGTTATGTATTTGCATAGCTTTGAGTCTATTTTCTCATGCACAGAACTCTAAAAAGCTAGCGCTACAGAAGCAGTACAATTCTATTTTGCTAGAAATTAAACAATTACAAAATAATCTAGATGATACCAAACAACAGCAGAATATCAGCATTAAGCAAGTATCTATTATCAATTCCAAAATAGATAAACGAAAAAAATTAATTCAAAATATAGAAATCCAGAAATCAGAAATTGAGGAAGAATTAGAAAATAGACTTTCTGAGGTAAAATCTATCAATTCTGAAGTAGGCGTTCTCAAGGCAGAATATGCCAAAATGATTTTATGGCTAAACAAAAACCACAATTCGGTCAATAAACTAGCGTTTGTATTGGAAGCTAATTCATTTAAAGAGGCTTATCACCGCATTCAATACATGAAAAAATATGGCGATTTTAGAGCAAAACAATCCATTTACCTTACAAACCAAATCAACCGAATTTTAGAAAAAATAAACACTCTCAATATTGTCAAAGCCGAAAAATTAAATATTATACAAGCAAACAAGCATCAGCAAAATGAGCTGATGAAGGAAAAACAAAACCGCGACTCTTTGGTCAAAAAATTGAGTAATGAAATCGGCGCATTAAAGAGCCAAGTAAGAGAGAAAAACCAAAAAGCAGCCGCGATTAATGCTAGAATTAAGCGAATAATAGAAGAGGAAATCATCAAACAGCGAGAGCAAATGATGGTCGAAGCCAAAGCTAAACGCCAACGAGAACGGAGAAATAGTACAACGACGACGACAAGTTCAAAGACAAGTCCACAGTCCAAAGAAACTGAACCAACACTAACCAATGCCGATTTCGAAAAATCGCCGGAGGGAATTTTGTCCAATAGCTTTCAAGCTAGTAGAGGAAATCTCCCTTGGCCTGTATCAAGTGGAAATATTACCTCTAAATTTGGAAGACAACCGCATCCTGCTGACCCCGAAATATTTGTAGATAATAATGGCATCGATATTCGCACAGCAGATAATGCTACTGTTAAATCAATATATAAAGGTAAGGTCGTTCGAATTTTTGATATGCCTACTTATCAGACATGTGTCATGGTCAAACACGGAGACTTCTTTACCGTATATTCTCATCTCATCTCAGTCAATGTAATAGAAGGTGCTGAAATACAGTCAGGTCATCCGCTTGGAAAAGCGAGTTTTGACGAGGGGCATGGATACGCTTTGGTCAATCTTCAAATTTGGCACTATCAAAACAAGCAAAACCCACAGGCATGGCTTCAAGGAAGATAGATTTTTTAAATATTTTTAATCCAATATATATAAATTATACCGTTAACTTTGTATCAACACAAATCATATAGAGAAATGAGACTTAGACTTTTTACACTCACTATTATTTATTTTTTAGTTACTAATCTTTCTGCTCAGGATAAAAATCCTCTGACGATTAAACTCAAATCCAATTTATCTAACACGTATTGTCTTCTTGCCAACCATTTTGGAAGTCAAAAGTACAAAGTAGATTCTGTGCCAATTGACAGTAAAGGAAATGGTATTTTTAAAGATACTAAAGGTACTGTCAAAGGAGGTATCTATATGTTCGTATTCCCTACCAAAGGAAATCAATACATTGAATTGATACTTTCTGGCAAAGAAAAGAACATTGAGTTGAGTTTTGATAGCATGAATTTCGGCAAAGTGACTTTCAAAAATTCAGAAGAAAATGATTTATTTTACAGCGATGTAAAATTTTTAGAACCTTACCAAAGAGAAATGACGGACTTAGGAACTGAATATAAAGCCACAAAAGATGAAGCCAAAAAGAAAATTCTTGAAACTAAAATCAAGGATAAAGAAAAAGAACTCGTCAATAGAAGATTAAATATCATCAATACAAAATCTCATACGTTTTATGCTAAACTACTTAGTCTGATGCGAGATATAGATGTACCCGATGCTCCTAAAAAAGCAGATGGCACTATAGACTCTAATTTCAAATATTACTATTTCAAAAATCACTATTGGGATTATACTGATTTCAATGATGACAGATTACTTTATACACCTATTTTTGAAAATAAATTCAAATATTATTTTGAATCACTCGTTATCAAGCACCCTGACACATTGAAAAAAGAAGTGGATTATGTTCTAGGCAAAATCAGCAACAATAATTCAGATATGATGCGCTACTGCTTGGCTACCTTGCTCAATGACTATGCAAATAGCAAAATTATGGGACAAGATGCGCTCTATGTATATATTGTACATAATTATTACGCCAAAGGAAAAGCTCCTTGGACGGATTCTGCTAGCTTGAAAAAAATGATATACGATGCCGATGACCTTGAGCCAGTCTTGATTGGCAAAACTGCACCAAACTTTGCCGTGTTTGACACGACATTAGTCAATTATGCTAGGCTTTATGACATGAATACTAAACCTTATAAATTATTAGTATTTTGGAGCCCAGATTGTGGACATTGCAAAAAAGAAATTCCTGTTTTGGACTCGCTCTATCCTTCGTATTTAAAAAATGACTTAGATGTATTTGCTGTCAGTACAGTAGCCGATGAAGGAAAAGGCGAAAATATAGCTATGTGGAAGAGTTTTATTCGTGACCACAAATTGAAATTCAAAAACTATGCTGACCCTAAATATCAGATGAGTCCTTTATTTAAAGTACTATACAAGATAAAAGGTACGCCAGAATATTTCCTATTAGACAAAAACAATAAAATCATCGCTAAAAAATTAGCTCCTGAACAAATTTTAGACTTCTTATCAAATTATAAGAAAACTGTAAAAAATTAGTTTATATTTGTCTATAACTAAAAAATCAAAAAATTATGTTGAAAGAATTTAAAGAATTTGCACTCAAAGGTAGTTTATTAGATACGGCTATAGCTTTCGTTATGGGAGCAGCTTTTGGCAAGGTAGTTACCGCATTTGTAGAGAAAATGTTTGCTCCACTGACAGGACTACTGATGGGAGGATTAGATTTAAGCAAAAAAGCTTGGACAATTAAGGAAGGAGTTCCTGCAGTCAAAGATGCAGCAGGTGTAGTCACAACTCCTGAAGTAGCCCCTTTGATGGTAGAATGGGGAAGTTTTGTAACAGCTTGTATTGACTTCTTGGTTGTAGCTTTTGTTATGTTTATGATTATTAAAGCTATAAACAAAATGAAAAGAGCACAAGAAGAAGCTCCTGCGGCACCATCTTCAACCGATGTATTGTTGGGAGATATTCTTAGCGAATTGAAAAAAAGTAAATAAATATAGCCTATGGTTGTATTCCTTTGGTTTTCATTGCCGAATGACTTAAATATAATGAGCATAATTTCGATTATGCTCATTGTTTTTTTGGGGATACTCCTTTATCGGTATCTCAAGGGGAGTGTAGCGTTCTACATCCTCTTTGGACTATTATTTGTCTATGGATTCTCCTACCTATTATTTCGGATAGGATTTCCTTTTTTATCTGATATTATCAAACAAATTACCAATTATAGCATCATCATTATCGCTATTATTTTCCAGCCAGAATTAAGGAGTCTTCTACTGTCTATAGGTAATAATCGAATTTCAAAACTTATTCGAAAACTAAAAAACAAAGCCTTTGACTCTGAGATTACAGAGAAAAATAAACTTATCATTTCTCAAATTATCGAAACTCTGAGTTACCTGCAAAATAACTATATAGGCGCTACCATAGTCGTATTTGAAGGCGGAGATATCACATCCATATTAAATACTGGAATAGAACTCAATGCAGAAGTTTCGAGTAAACTGATAGAGAGTATTTTCGTCAAAGAAAGTCCATTGCACGATGGCGCTATCATCATACAAGATGGATGTATCAAGGCAGCTTCATGTATATTACCCGTAAGCGAAAAACTGGACTTAAATACACGAGTTGGGTTGAGACATAAAAGTGCAGTAGGCATAACCGAAGTTGCGAATAGCCTTGCGATAGTGGTTTCAGAAACTACGGGTAAGATTAGCTATGCTCGTGAGGGCAGATTATATATGGATAGGAATCTAGCGACCATTGCTCAGCAATTAGGCACCATATTGAATTTCTAACAATTTACAGCGCTCATCGCTTGAGCTTTTCCAAATCAATATCTTCTTCTACAATTTCTCTCTCACTTGTGAATACTAAAATCAATACGCCAATAAAAAGATAGATATAATAACTCATAAATCTCCACACGAAGGCGGCTGTACCACTCAATCCTATCTGAATACTATCACAGTAAAAAGCCATATAGAGGGCTTCTGCAATTCCACTAGAACCTGGTGTAGAAGGTAGATAAAACATCAGCCAAAGAGCGTATTGCTTGATATAAACATAAAGCCAATCAATACTCCCAGTACTAAAACCATAAACTATCGCCACACCGACAAGGTATCGACCTATCCAAGATACCAATGTATAGAAGCACAACTGAGCCCAGAAACGCTTATTTTTCGTCCGTATATGGAGACTTGTATGGTGAATTTCATCAGCGAAATGTTGTATGTTTTGTTTCCATTTAGCTAAAAAAGGGGCTTGAGCTATTGTGTAAATTAATTTCTTAATCCATATAGGATAAATAAAAATCCCTAAAAACGCAACAATGACGAATATGAGAATAATGCCCAACATGACAAAAACCATCACTTCGAGATATTTAATATTATCAATCCAAGGAAGCTTATACTTCAATTGAATCCAATCTTGGCAGTTTGTTCCTAAAGTGAACATTTTCCTACCGTATAGAAAATAAAAAATAGGAAACAATATCACAAAAATAAATTCGTCTAATAAAATCGCTAAAAGCACAATAGAAGAGGCACGAGCAACATTGATTTTATTTTTTATCAATAGAAAAATAGCTACTGCTTTACCGCCAATCATACCGGGAGTAATCGCAGAACCAAATTCCCAAAGTAAAATAATTTTGACGCTTTTCCAGAAACCTATCTGATAATCGGTCAATAATCTCAACCGCATTACATATCCAAAATCTCTCAATAATAGCATAGTAGCTGCGAGTAAGACACCTTTTATCATTAGCTCTGACCATTCTAGGGATTTGAGTTGAGAAAAATCGAGCGTATTCTTGGTGAAGAAATATCCTATGAAAAATATTACTAGAAAATAGAAGATTAGCTTTTTAAAACTAAAGGGTTTGCTCTGGCTCATCAATTCGATTTGTAATCCAGAAATTATTCGCTCCTTCTCCGATAATGATATTGATTTTAGTCTCTTGAACCAATTCGAGGATAGAAAGGAAGTGATAGATGGCGTGAAGCCTAGTCTCTATTACCTCAAAAATCTCTTCAAAGCTAATTTTATCCGTCAATTTCAGTTTGTCGAGAATATTATTTTTCTCACTTTCAATGCTGTATTTGATATAAGCTATCTCATGCTTGGTATCATCTTCTCTAAATTTCTTCTGAAGGAGTAGTTTTTCAAATACTTTAAAAAGCTTGGTCGCATTGAGTGACTCCATCTCAAGCTCCGTCTTATACATGTCGGCGATATGCTTTAGCTCTTCGGCAGCTCCCGTTCTTTTAATTTTTCTAAATTGTTCCTCCTCTAGTGTAAGCAGATGCTCACTTATCTGTTTGTATTGTTTGTATTCTAATATTTTCTGGACGAGTTCTTTTCTAGGGTCTATTTCATTGCCATCTTCATCGAGTTGTTTTCTCGGTAGAAGCATCTGCGTTTTGATTTTGGTCAATGTAGCTGCTACGAGAATAAACTCACTTGCCACTTCGATATTAAATTCTTTCATTTTATGGATATAATCCAAAAAATCTGCCGTAATCGAATGGATAGGAATATCATATATATCCAGCTCATCTCGCTCAATAAAGAAAAGTAATAAGTCAAAAGGTCCTTTGAACTGCGGTAGCGCAATCTCAAAAGTCGTATTCTCATTTGGCTGGCTCATTATCTTTTCTGATTATATACATTCATCGCATTGGGAAATCCCGCTAAAACACATTGCTCGATAGCTTCTATAGAATAATCCATATTCTCTGGCAAAAATTTCACTTCCTCGTCATTCCACTTTCCAAGTACAAAATCCACTTGTCCACCTCTGTGAAACTCATTTCCAATCCCAAATCTCAGCCTTGGATATTGCGATGATTTCAATTCTTGTTCGATATTCGTGAGTCCATTATGTCCGCCACTACTACCACTTGTTTTGATGCGTATAGTGCCAAAATTTAAAGCCAAATCATCGACTACTGCGATAGATTGTGAAGCTGGAATATTTAATTTATCTAACCAATATTTATAGGCTTTACCGCTCAAATTCATATAAGTCGTAGGCTTAATGATAGTAACCATTTTATTTTTAAGTCTAAATTCAGCCATATCCGCCAATCGGTCAGATTTAAACTGAAAATTATGCTTACTAGCCATTCTATCTGCTATCAAGAAACCAATATTATGTCTCGTATATTGATATTCTGCTCCTATATTTCCTAAAGCGATTATGAGAAATCTCATTATATTTATTTAAAGTCTTCAAATATAATATCAACGTTTTCTTGATTAAAATCTAGTTTTAAACAAGTTTTTTTATTCTGCTTAAAAATTAACTTAATTTTATCTTCTTTCAAAAATGCTGAATCCAAAACAATATGATTGCATTTAGCACATAAACTATGCACTTTGTCTACTTCTTTCAATTCATCTAAAGATATATCGTAGGGGCAATAAAGTTTTTTTAGGAACTCTCCTTCATTAGTATAAAGATTATTAGTTATTGGATTAAATTTCACTTAAACTTTCTATAAATTATGGATAAAAGAAAATTTTTTATGTTTTAAATTTATCAAAACACCTCTTTGGCGATATTGACAACGCCATCAGATTTACTCATCGTGTAATAGTGAAGAGTCGGCACACCTGCGGCTTTGAGCTCTTTACTCTGCATAATGCACCATTCTTCTCCAAGTTTTTTGACATCTTCTTTTGACTTGCATTTATCTACTTCTTTGG
>Ga0116191_1002220_pt1 | contig 14885 bp, 29 predicted proteins | sample AD_UKC111_MetaG_FD_89897 | JGI IMG/M metagenome (GOLD analysis project Ga0116191, IMG submission 89897) | Active sludge microbial communities of municipal wastewater-treating anaerobic digesters from Hong Kong - AD_UKC111_MetaG | ecosystem: Engineered > Bioreactor > Anaerobic > Digestate...
ACTTAGTTAATCTAATTTTAAATGAGAAGATTGACGACCTGATCTCTAACTTAGGTGAATCCGAATCAGATATGGTGGCTAGAAAAAGAATAGATATAATATCCAAACTTGTATTATCTCATATATCTAACGCTATACTAGATATAAACAACACATTTAATAAATATTGGACTGGTTCTGTTAAGGACTTAGCATTATCTGCTAAGTCTGAAAAGAATTTCTATTTTTTAATGATGAAAGCGAATGGTAAAGACTTATATACTGTCTATAAAGAACATTTGTTGAAAAAGACTTATAGATTAGAATCTTGTAGAGAATTTTTATATAAACTAGGATTAAAAGAAAAAATAAATGAATAACTATAGTAGATACAACGTAACTTGGAGTGCCTTTAGCCTCAAAACAAAGATTATTATTATTAATACAGGGATATTTTTACTATCCCTGTTATTTCAAAACTTCATAGGAATGTTTATGATGTGGTCACCATTCTGTGATAACTTCATGCCATTTCAATTAGTTACACATCAATATTTACACGCATCTATCTCACACATATTTTTTAATATGTTAGCTTTATATTTCTTATGGGATATTGTTGAGAAAAATATGGGTAACGCAAAAAAGATGTTAATTTTTTATACGCTATGTGGAGTTGGAGCATCTATTATTAGTTCAATTACAACACACATATTAACACCAGAGTTTGATATGGTTCCATCATTAGGGGCATCAGGATCAATATTTGGTTTATTGGGAGCTAATTATGTTTACAATAAAGAAGCTAAGTTATATATCTACTTTATAATACCAGTAAAAATGAAATATATCTTTCCAATTCTAATGGGTATAGAATTATTAGGGGGCATACTAAATACATCGGATGGAGTTGGTCACTTTGCACACTTCGGTGGTGGATTATGTGGTCTATTATTAAGTAGATATATCAAGAAATAATAATATGAAGTTAATTTATTTAGATATAGAGGGCTCATTGGTAACCATAAAAAGTATGTTTAAAGCAACATTTGATTATTATGGTGTAAAATATACTGCTAGAGATTTTGCATATGATAATATGTATGGAATATCAGAACAAGTTATGCGAAATTTAGATATTTCCAAAGCACTTGATAAAAAACCAGAACCAGCACATCTATCTTTCCCAAACTACACATTTGATAAAAATAGTGTCGATATATTAAATATGATTTATGACAAACACAAATGCGCATATATCATTATCGGTCAGTTCTCAAAACTAACAATAAGTCAATTAAATTTACTGTTCAGAATTAATGGTGTTCATGGGGTTGTTATAGGTAAAACCAAACCTATATTACCATCACTATGTTATACAAAAAAATATTACGAGGGAGAAACTATTCTAACACATATGGCTGTTAATAACCCAGATATATCTAAGTGTTGTATAATAACACATAATGATACTGAGATAAAACCACTATTTAATGATATAACTGTTAAAATAGATCCTCGTTCTGGATTAGTAGTTCAGGATCTATCACAAATTGAAAAAACATTTTTAGTAAATTTCAGTCATTATGATGTGATACATTCCCTTAATGACATAAATACAAACACACAAACACCCTGGATTTGTTAAATAAATTAGTATGTTCATAGATCAAAATGACTTAGACTATGTTTATTATCATAACACAAAAGATGTTATGAGGGTAACATTTGTTGCTAAACATAATACATTCGATGATATATCAAATTTACTTTTAGGGGATAGATTCTCAAAATCGGGTGGTTATTATTCTCTTTTATTTAAACAAAAAGATTCATATTACTTCTCTTATTATGAGAGAATATTTTTGGAAGTTGTTGACCCAAAGAAAAAAAGATTTGAATTTGTTACAAAAAGAGATGTATATAAGTCAATTAAAATGACAAAAAAAAATTTTTTAAAATATAAATTTTTATCACTTTTACAGACATGAAACTTATCTCATTATTATCACTAATTTTACTAACACAAATATTATGTTGGTTTCAAACCTACGGTCAAGTAAAATGGCAGTTTATGAAAGACAACTATTGGCTTTTTGTGTTATTAGGAATTCCAATCTCTATAATGTGGATGAAGTCTGCTTCTATGGCTTACACTACATTTGATGGTAAAACATGGCCAATGAGATTTATAGGATTTTCAATAGGTATTCTTGTATTCACATTATTCTCTAGGATTTTCTTACATGAAGTAATTACAATGAAAACAATGTTCTGTATTGGTTTATCAGTATTAATATTAATAATACAAGTATGGTTTTAGAACTAAAAAAAGATATATCTAGCTTATCAGTAAGCTCTCTAATAAAAAATCAATATGAGGTTAGTTTTACTGATCAAGGATATGATATTCTAAAGAGTATACCACCCACAGTATTATTTTGTACAAAGATACCGTTGATAGTTTTTGATAATAAAATAATCACTAGTTATGGGGATATAAAAGTTTGCCTATTCAATAAGGATAAAAAATATATTTCATTCATTACCAGTGGTAAAGTGTCATCAGAGCCATATACAAAAACAAGAGTAATTAAACAAAGATTCATAGAAAAAATAACAAAATAAATTGATAACCAGAGGTGATAAAATAATATGTATTAGTGATCAATTAGATGATTTTGTTGAATCTGCTGTTTCTGTAACAATAGGTAAAGAATATGAGTGCCGTTCTGTTTGGAATACATCTGGTGTTGTTTATGTTGGATTTTTTGATGACAAGGGTTTATATAAAAATCTTATGAGAGAGAAATTTATTTTACCCAAAGAAAATTATTTTAAAAGAAGATTTGAAAAGCTATTATCAAGATGAAGAATATTTTCGAACATATAAAAACATATACCAAAATACATAGGCAAAATAGAAATGCTTATTTATTAAAATTTAGTCTTTCTCACAATTTCAACATAGGGAAAACTAAAGTTGTATATAATAACTCTATATCAAAATCTGATGTTAGACTAACGGAACAGTCATGGTTTATATGGGTACCAAAGTCTGAGTGTGAAAGGATTACAGATAGTTATTTCATAATTGATGAAAAATTATTTAACTCTATTAATACAACAAATGTTTGTGGTACGGAATTCAACAAAATAAAAAGCGAATTTATTATATCATCATTTCCAAGTGATATTTTAATACACTATCAATCTGTCATAAGAAGAAATAGTAATTTAAATACGGTAGATTACTGTGGACTATCTAGAAATAATAATCCTATAGATGATCAATACGGATATGGATACGCATTCATATAGGAAAAATAAACTTTTTAATATATAATTAATATAATTAGACTAAAAAATATACTGTAATAATATGGAAATCGAACAAACTATTGTAAAACAAAAGAAAGAAAAGCACCCAGGATACTCAATGATAGACATCGACTTTTCTATGGATGAAAAGGAGAAAAAGTTCTTAGAAAAGACTGGTTCTACCTTTAATTCATTCTACACAAAATACCTTCCTAAATTAACGTATTTCATAAATAATTTTTGCCATGATAAACAAATGGCAGAGGATTTAGCTATTGACTCATTTATGATTTCACTTAATAAGATAGATGATTTTGACCCAGACACAGCAAGATATAGTACTTGGATATTTACAATTGCTAGAAACTTAACATTTCACAATTTAAATAAAAATAATAAATTCGTGTCTATGGATACACCTATGGAATCTTCTGATGAAGAAGGTGGTGTAACATTAAAAGATTTCTTATCAAATATAGATGAGGAAGAGCATAATGAAGATTATTTCTTGGCTGTAGAGAAAAAAGCAGAGATTATGAAGAAGTCTATGAATAAGTTAAATAAAAATCAAAAGAGAGTTATTAAACTTAGAGAGATAGAAGGTATGGCATATCAAGAAATTGCAGACAAGGAAAAGAAAAACTTGAATACAATCAAATCTCAAATTCGTAATGCTAGATTAGAATTGATCTCTTTAACTAAAGATGAATTTAAACGAATTGATAATTCGTTACTATAATCCAAAATGAAAAAAGTAAAACATCTTATAAATGATAGAATCTTCTGTAAAGAAGTTAGACTAGTTGGGGATAATATACAGGTTGGTATCTATCCAACACATGAGGCTAAAAAAATATGTGAATCACTAGGAGTTGATTTGGTGATGATTTCAGATAAATCATCACCACCAGTCTGTAGAGCTATAGACTATTCTAAGTTCATATATGATTTGGAGAAAAACTCCAAACCACAAAAGTCTGCTCAACTGAAAGAAATTAAACTATCACCAAATATTGGGACTCACGATATTGAGTTTAAATCTAAGAATGCTTGTAAGTTTCTAGAAGATGGTTCTAAAGTTAAAATAACATTAGAATTTAAAGGTAGACAGATAGCACATAAAGAAAATGGTGAGTTAGTTATGCTAAAATTCACAGAAATGGTTGAGGGATATGGAATACCAGAGGGACTTCCAAAAATGGAAGGTCGTAAAATGATTATGTATATCAAACCAAAGAAATAATGGAAATAGGAAAAAGTTACGAAATAAAATTTAGTAGTGGTGATAAAACAACAGTTAAATTGATTAATATTAAAAAGGATAGTTCTTATCCCTTTAATGAACACTACAAACTTGAGTATCTAGAAAACGAAACTAGAAAACCAGTTACACCAAATAAAGGAGAAAATCATTTTCACCTTATAAAAAAGTGGATCGATGATAAAGATTGTTTAACCTATAACGAAATTAGCAATTAGAAACAATTAATATGTCTAGTTACAAAGCAAATATAGTTAAATTCGACAAAGTAATAATATTTCAACCATTATTTATGGATGATAAAATATTAAAAATTGGTGTTTTATCATTTTCTAAAGAAAGATGTGGAGATAAATATGATTTTATTGTTCGCACTGATTCATACGCTGATATGGGAGATCAACAATTGTCCATCGCTCCAAGTAACGACGATGTTAAAAGATTGGGTATAAGAGCTTTTAATACAAATGAAGAGAGAGATCAATATTATGATATGATGATCTATCTGATAGATGAGACTGTTAAATTTTATAATAAGTTTTACGTAAATGAAACAATCCAATAGTTTCTTATCAGAGAAAAAGAGAAAAAACGACACTAAACTAGTCGAATACTATATTAAGTTATTCAATAGTATGAAAATATCCAGTCATCTAAAATCAGAGTTTGGTAGATACGGAACATTTATGAAAATGTCATATACCAAATATAAAGATGTATTATCTATACATCACAAAGCAGGTTATATTTATTTAGGTGATAGAAGATTATATAATGATGAAGATAAATCTATCTTCTTATACAAATCTATGAAAGAATTATATGATAAATGGGTTTTATTTGTAGAGACACTAAGGGTAATATTACAAGAAAATTATGATACTATTGTTGAACGAATTGAAGAATTCGAAGTAATAAAGAATGACTGTATTGATATTATTTCTTTAGAAAGTCTATTTAACTTCTACAACATCAATATCAACGAAATAGACCACGAAATAAAACAACAACTTGAAGTTATTATAAAGTAAAAACCAACCTGATGGGGTTGGTTTTTTTACATAAACAGGTGCGAATTATTTATGTAATGACATCTTTCGATGTTTGCACGGTCCTAACGTACATATCTTTAATCTGGGTATTGATTACTCACATAGTCACCATACATCATATACATTTCATCTTTCATTTTGTCAGTTAATTCAAATGGCAATTCAGTATCACAAATTATATCAACATCTATTTCACCACCATCTGGTCCTTTTTCAAATATAGTAAAGGTATATTCTATACCATCTATTATAAATGATGCATTTGTTTGTGTTTCTGTATATGTTTGACCAATACTATCAATTGTTATATCATGGTTGTCTAAATTCTCATTAAATCTTTTAATTCTTTTCATCATAATGTTTATATTTTATTAAATAAATCTCTTTCAGACTTTCTCCTATCTGTTAATCCAGACAATACTTTTCCACCAGCTTTATTCCATAGTATAAATTGACCAGCAGCTCCAGCATAATCACCTAAATTAAGTTTTCTTAGCAGAGTTGATGATTTAAAATTAGCCGGACCTACGTTATATACAAATGAACATAAAGCATCAAATTGATTTTGTGTTAATTTAACTTTTACTGATGAGTTTATTGCGTCCTCAAACTTTAACATATCTCTTTTTAATAAATCATAAGCTTGTGACTCAGTTATAGTCGCTGTCATAAGATATTTTTCCTCTTGTGTATCGATTAGAGTCCCTATGCCTATAGTAGGTTTCTGAACAGAATCAAGATACATAGTTGGTCTAAATCCTTCATATTTTCTGATTAATTGTAATCCTATATTTGATATTTTCATACCATATATATTAAATAAATAAATTAATTTATTTAACAGATAATATTTCTAGTATTACACCATCACAATCAGAAACTATATCACCAACACTCGGATATGTATATTTTATACAGATATTTTGATTTGAACTAATACATTCCAATGTATAGATTAATTTATACCCCTTTGGTACAAAGGATCTATTTGTTTTTGTTATTATCCAATTCTTTTCTTTAGAAGAAGCAAATGCATATCTTAACTCGATTATAAGTGGATCTGATTCTAAAATCTCATTACTTACCAAGGTATTCATATAATGAAACTAAGTTTTTAATTGAGTATTGGAAGCTCTCCAATGATTTAATAGTTTCTCTTAGAAAGTCGATATGTTTTGATATTATATCTTTTGTTCTTTCATATTCAGCAGTGTGAGCATCTATTAATACCGCTTTTTCACCCATTGATGTTTTCAAAGAGAATCCAGTAGCATAAAATAAAAATTTATTCTGTTTAACCTTTTTTAGTACAACATCTTCTTTGGATAACTTACCCAAGAAAAAAGATATTTCCTCATTAATTATCTGTCTATAAGATAACGCATATGCTTGTGAGTTAACAACATTTTTAAATTCAGCAGGTGTCATACTACCTTTTAAAGTATCAAATATTTCATTTGCTTTTTTAGACCATTCGGTTTGTTTCTCCTTGAAATATTCTTCTAGATTGTCATTTGACTGTCTTTTTTTGTCTATTTGTTCTAATTCTTCTTGTGTAAATGGATTCATATTTATGATATTTATATTTGTCTATTTGTTTATATATTAATGGAAAAAATTTATCTATGAAATAAATATATATGTTATGAACAATTTATTTATTAAATCAATTTATATGTGGATGCCTATGTCTTGGGTTAATATGTCGTATTATATGAAGATGTAAATACATCTAACATATGAAAGGAATCAAAACCCAAATAGCATCAGTTATTTGGGTTTTTTATTTATAAAAATTAAATTGTTAAAATGAATAAAAATATTATATTTGAAAAATACAAAGAACTATGTGAATTAAAGGGCATCACATTCTCACCAATACTTTGCTTACGAGATGATGCAATTAATCATCTAATGACATCTACTTACTCTATTGTGGTATTTAGCTCTTCTAACTAAATTATTTTTATTCGGAGTCAACTTTATATACGTAATTTAATTTGGTATAGTAATAATCACCATCTATATCAAGTGTTATATCATTATTATTATCTATATCAACTGCCTTAACAGGTTTATCTGATTCATGTTCTGGTAAATCTAATATAGATTTTGTATATATCATTTTATTGTTTTTTATACAATCTATAATATCATCTTTTGTAACGATATTAGAATCAAATTCCTCATATAATTTAATGTACTTCATAGACTTATATATTATTTTTGTTATTTGAATTAAATTTGTTATATTTGTACTTTAGAATATCTAAATGACAAAATCTAATCTTATAAAGGATAAAATTATTAATCAAATAAGATCCATCTTAGTTGAAAAAAAACACAAAAGTGGTGTTGATATTTTATGGTTTGATAACAAGATACCTGTAACTGCTTATAATACCAAGTATGGATGTAATAAACTAACTATAGATTCAGTCTCTTTATTTCCAAACGGAATGGGTGGTTTTGGTTCAATACTATGGGAAGAATTAGATGGACAGTCACTTTTAGAGATAAAAAGGAGATTATCAAATGAGGACTTTTATTTTTTTAAAGATTATAAAATAGAAGGTAGATTTATAAGATCAAAAACAAGACTAAAAAAGATACAATGAAGATTAACGTACCGACATATATAAAATTAATATCTGATAAATTCAAAGACAGTGGTTTTGAAATTTATCTTGTTGGTGGTTGTGTTAGGGATTCTATTCTTGGCAAAACTCCAAAGGATTATGATTTAACTACAAATGCGTTACCAGATAAAATCGTTGAAATATTAGAGCCTACTGGATGGAAATTTAACTATCAAGGTGCTAAATTTGGTATCATTGCAGTGTTTGGTAAAGGATTACCAAAAGAAGGTGTTGAGATAGCTACCTTTCGTTCAGATTTAACTAAAGGTAGAAACCTAGATGTTAAAATGGGTGTTACCATTGCTGATGATGTGGCTAGACGTGATTTAACAATTAATGCATTATTCTATGATACTCAAAAAGAAGAAGTTGTTGATTTGGTTGGTGGGTTAGAAGATTTAAAAAATGGTGTTATTAGAATGGTTGGCAATCCATTCGAAAGAATTAGTGAGGATAACCTTAGAATTCCTAGATTAATTCGATTTTCTTCTGTTTTAGGTTTTAAAATAGATACAGAAACCGAAAAGGCTGTTAGAAATACTTTAGCATTAGAAGGAGTGTCTATGGAAAGAATCTGGGATGAATTTGATAAATCTAGAAAGGTTATGATTGAATTCTTAACACTATCTGATAAATTAGGTATGTTAGATAAATACTTTCCGGGTGTAAAGTTGAATAAGGAATTTGTAAAATCTGATAATTATTTAATTTATTTATCTAACCTTTTCAAATATAATAATCCAAAAAATCTATCTAAGGTTTTGGTTGACTTAAAAATGAGAAGAGATACAGCTGATAAAATCGAATTCTTAGTTAGGTTTTTAAATTTTGATGCAAAAAATGTATATTCATTTTGGAAAAATTTCAGTAATTTTACAATCTATCCAAAAACTCTATTAGAATGGTCAGAAATTAACAATATAAAGGAGATTGGTGAGAAATTTATTAAATTTAAACCTATTCATAATTCAGAAGAACTTATGAAAAATGGATTTAAGGGTAAATCACTAGGAGATGAAATCTTAAAAATTGAAGAGAATAACTTTTTAAACATAACTATATAATGGTATACGAATTAGAAACAGTTTTAGAATTTGGTAAACATAAAGGTCATAAAATTAGTGAAGTTGACCCAATTTATTTAAGATGGTGTATAGGACACATACCTGATTTTAAATTATCAGATAGTGTAGTTACATTTATAAATAAAGGTAAGACTAAGACTAAGTTAAATATTAGTGATGATTTGTCCTTAATTTTAGGCAAAATGAATCATCCATTAACAACTCAATTATTACATGATTCATACATACATGATAATGAAGTAAAATTAGATTTATGTAAGACTTCTATTGATATGATTACCATGACTAAAAATGGTAGAGAGTCTAATATTAGATTTGGTAAATGGTTACAAGCAGTATTGAATGATAGTTTTGTATTTTTTAAAACTTCGGATATTGAATATTGTGTAAATTTATTTAAATCTACTGTAGATTGTTTAAACTATGATTTGATTTTAACTGATGGTGGTGATATTAAAGACTATTATGATGGTGAATATTATGAATCTGGAGAGGGCTCTCTACAAAATTCTTGTATGAAATATAAGAAGTGTCGTTACTTCTTAAATATCTACTCTGAAAATAACAATGTTAAGATCTTAGTTATGTTAAATAAAATAACTAAGAAAGTTATAGGACGAGCATTAATCTGGACTAATGTTAATATTAGAGATAATAATAATTTAGTAGCTGAGAATATTACTTTCATGGATAGAATTTATTACACGAAAGACCACCAAAGAGAATTGTTTATATCATATGCTAAACAAAATGGAATGGCTTATAAATCAAATCAAAACAATGATATTTTAGGTGAGATTATTTTCAACAATAAAAAGATTAGAGAACCATTAATCTATGTTAAGATTGAACAATATAAATTTGACTATTATCCATATTTAGATACTTTATGTTATGTCAATGAAAATGGATTCTTATCTAATTTACCACCATATTATTTTAAAAACTATGGAATCGCTGCTAGTGAAATCTATGGTATTAAATCAAAAAAAGGAAATTACATTGATAATAACTATGTAAAATATATCGAAAGTAGAAAAACAGACGGTTCTTTCCAAATCAGAGATCAACAAAACTATCATACAACATTTTAAAAAATTTATGAAAACTTATACAATTATTGGACGAACCGAAAAAATAACACTACCTGTCTTTGAATTAAAGGATATTGAGGCAAAGATTGATACTGGTGCATATACATCATCAATTGACTGCTCATATATTGAAGTGGATGACAATTACTTAAAATTTAAAATATTGGATCCCGAAAATAAAGATTTCAAAGACCAAGTTTATGTATTTGAAAAGTTTAAAGAAGTAGATGTAACATCATCAAACGGGCAAACAGAAAAAAGATACTCTATTACAGTACCAATCCTTTTAGGTAAGGAAAAATATGAAACTGAATTTACTTTAGCTAATAGAAGTAAGATGACTTATCCTATTTTAATAGGTCGTAAATCTATTCCCCGTGGATTTTTAGTTGATGTACATAACTTCCATTCAATATAATAATAGTAATATATAATAATATATATATCATAATGTTGTACATTTTAAAAAATAATAATCAGTTATGTATTTGACTTGGATAAAAGATGCGGTTGGTAAGGAATATTTAGGTATAAAGATTGATGAATATCAAATTACCAAGTTTTTACAAGAAATGAAAGAATATCTTGGGGAGGATGATTTTGATTTATATAGACAAAGTCAAATAAGAAGAGATGGAAAGTCTTTTCATATAACTGTTGTTTCTAGTTCTGAAATTGAATCAGTTCTTCCTAAGTTAGGGGCTCATAATTTTTATGATGTTATCAACTATTATAAAAAGAGAACATATGAGATTAATATGATCTCACTTGGGCAAAATTCATATAAAAAAGATCAGACGATATTTATTATTGTTAAAGATCCTTTTTTGACACAACTTAGACTTGATTTAAACCTCCAACCAAAGGATTTTCATATAACACTAGGATTTCGAAAAAGAGATATACATCATTTAACTAAGGATGAAACATCAGCTATAAAAAATCAAACTAAATTTATAAAACTTTTCAAACAGAAGTTTTATAACAACGACAATTTAAACTGGATTAAAACCTTGCCGGGGTGGCATTTAGGAGAAAGTGAGTTTAAAATAGTTGAAATAACCGATAATAATTTAATTGTATTTACCGATTCTTTTAGACTACATATTGGTGAGGCAGGTGGAGAACTTAAAATATTAACACAGTCAAAACAAACATCTGATAAACCAGGACTGACAATTGTTGAAATAAGAGATTTTTTAAATAAAATATAATATGGACAAAGAATTACACATTTATTACTCATTAAGTGAGTGTACACAAACAGAAAAAGTATTTAAGTATTTAGATAAATTACAGGATGACTCTAAAATAGAATGGAGTAAGTCATCTAGAGATACTATAAAAATTGAAGATGTTGACCTAGAAGAATCCGAAATTGAACTATTAATCAATTATTTAGACAAAATGGATGTTATTCCTGATATGGATATTGATGAGGAAGATATATCAGATAATGATGATTGGGGTTATGATGATGATTATGATGATGAAAAGTACTAGATAATATCAAAGAATGAGTTAATCCCTGGCACTCTTATAAGGTTTCGAATTGGATTGTACAAGACAGTAAGAAAATAAAGGATTGGTGTTTAAGTAAATGAATAATAATCTTATAGCTAAAGAAAGTTAATCGAATATTTAAAGTGGTTCAACTCCACACTCATTCTCAAATTAATTATTTTAAATAACATATAAAATGAGTGACTTTGATGATTTCTTTTTAGAAATTCTTAATGGGCGAGAACAAACAAAACAAGTTCTTAATGAAATAATTGAAAAACAAACAACCGATAAATTCCAATTTGAAGTTGTTAATTACACAACAACAAATTTTGACGAAGATAGTGAAGATGCAGATAAACCATGTTTAGATATACCTGGATATCAAGTATATTTAATGGCAGAAAAAAGTAATCATCCAGATTATAAATATCTATTATTTGATATTTCTTTACCAGAAAAAGGTGAAGTACCAATTAGCTTTACATTTAAGGATTTAAATAAATCTAATAATTATTCTTTCAATAATTTTGAGTCCTTTAAATTGGAATTAGAGTCTAAATTTAAAACTAGGGAATATAATTCTATTTTGAACAGAATGAGTCAACTTCTTTATTAGGTTTAGATCTTATTACCCTTTCTTAAATTATCCTTCCAATAAAGTGGTTGTAAATTAGTATAATGATTTAATTTATAGACCTCTTCTTCTGATTTAGCCAATGATATTGGTATTATGTGGTCAATATGCCAATATGATCCTTGGTTAGACCAATTCATATTTTCATCAAATTTACTTTCCAAGTATTTAGAGAATTCTTCAAATGAACATCCAAGTATTTCTATTGTCTTTTTTGATTTTTTAGTAAATTTACTTTTGAATGATAGTAATATTAATGATCGTATGTTTAATTTTAGTTTATATATTGGATCTGATTTTTTTCGGTCTTTACAGTATTTGTAATTCCTTTCTTTTATAATATCTTTATTTTCTTCATAGTATTCTTTTCTTTTTACCTTTCGTAATTCTTTATTTTCTTCATCCCATTTAGACTTATAATTATTTAGTCTATTTCTATTTCTGTTTCTATATTCTTTCATATATTTAGAATTATCTCGTTCTTTAGATCTAATTCTATCCTTTTCCCTTACGCATTCTTTACAAGAATTTAATACACGTTCAGTATTTTTTATAATGGAGAAGTTAGATATATCCATATCTTTATTACACTTATTACATATTTTATTCATAAGGATATATATTAATATAAATTTGGTAGATTAAAATAAAATTCTTATATTTGTATAATCAATCACTAATAATATTATAAGACATGAAAAAAGGATTATTTGATAAGGCACGTTCAAAAGCAGAACCTAAGAAATCAGCTTCAAAAGATGAGAAAGTACGTATAGATATTACATCTCATGGTGAAACTGGTGAAATGTTTGATAAAATCTCTGAATTAGAGGAATTACAAAAACAAATTAAAATAAAACAAACAAAAGCAGACATCATCTCTGATGAAATCAAATTGATTGGTCGTGATGAGTGGGCTAAGTTATTCACGAAACGCGGAGTTAATCCCGGTTCTATTATGTTAGAAACTATCGTTGATGGAAATACCGCTCAATGTATGTTTATGGCACAAGATAAGTTTGCTGGTAAAATTGATGAAAAACGTCATAAAGAATTAACCGAAAAATACGGAGAAGAATTAGTTACTGAGAAAACGACTTATAAATTCAATGCAGATATGTTGGAAAAATATGCAGATATTATCTCTGATTTAATCTCTAACAGCCCCGATATTGATGATCGCGATAAAGAAAAAATTATCGAAGCTAGTGTTGAGTATTCAATTACAAAAGGAACACTTGATCAGTTGAAAAACTATGGTGAAGTTCGTTCTATGATGGAAGAATTAAATCCGGTAGTAGCATTACGAGACGTTGAGGTAATTAACGAATAATTTATGAAGATAGTTCTTATAATTAAGAATGGTAATAGTATTTGGTTTGATTTATATGATAAAGATAAAATCACCAAATCTATTCCATTTGGTGGAAATCCGTCAGATTTATATAAATATCTAAATTTAGATGGATGGGATTCATGTAAAAAATTTGTTGGTGATGGAGTAGAAATATCGACAGAACATTTTAGATTAGAGTACCTATGTAAAGATGCCGAAGATGGTGAGGATGGATGCACAATATATCTTGATAAAAAATGTAGAAACTGTCGATGTAAACAAACAGGCTTTATAAAAAAGCACCAAATTATAAAACTATTTTAACTTAAATTCTATATTCAAAATGACCGATAAACTATTAAACTCTATTCTCTTAGTTAGAGCGTTATTATCCATGACTATTTTAATTGTCTTGGTTCTCTATTTTATTTATAAGAATAATAACAAAAGAATGCTTAGCCTAAACCAACACTTGGTCACAGGATACTTCTTTCAAGTAATTTTATCAATCTCTGTTTTAGTCATAAAACCATCTGGATCATATATCTTTGATTTAATATTACAAATATTTTGTTTATTATTATGGGGATTTTTATTAAAATTTAATAAAAGAACTTTAGAAGAAAAAAACAAAAAAGATGAATTAGATAATAATTAATATGAAATTAGCACAAGCACTGAAAGAAAAAAACAAATTAACTAAAGAATTATCAGAAATTCAAAAAGTTATAAACCAGCACAATTCAATTATCAAAGGTAATACTCGTCAATTTAATATTGATGAGATGATTATCAAGTTAGATGAAACAACCAATAAACTTGTTTCTCTTAAAGAGAAAATAGCATTAGCAAATGCACCAATCAATCAACACATTATAAAAATGGGAGAGCTTCGTTCACAAATTGCATTCCTAAAAAAATTAGATGTTCGTGATGGTCATTCAAGTGAGAGATATGGTAGTGTTGTTTTAGAGTATG